>ERZ809207.437-NODE-437-length-16114-cov-3.944828_pt1 | contig 16114 bp, 12 predicted proteins | sample MGYA00520515_ERZ809207 | MGnify/ENA primary metagenome ERZ809207 (study PRJEB31570, sample SAMEA3213009) | Homo sapiens | biome: human-gut; feature: human gut; material: fecal | place: Sweden | collected 2011 ... | reverse complement strand
ACATACAGCGCCCGTATGGCGTTGAGCACGGCAAGGACCATTACGCCCACATCGGCGAATATTGCCGCCCACATGTTGGCTATGCCCAGCGCGCCAAGTATCAGGCAGAGCGCCTTTACGCCAAGGGCAAACGCTATATTCTGGTAGACTATGCCGATGCATTTTCTGGATATCTTTATGGCCTTGGATATCTTCATGGGGTCGTCGTCCATAAGGACTATGTCGGCGGCCTCTATGGCGGCGTCTGAACCCATAGCGCCCATGGCTATGCCTATATCCGCCCGGGAGAGTACAGGGGCGTCGTTTATGCCGTCCCCCACGAAGGCCAGCTTGCCTTTCCTGCCGGTTTCTGCAAGCAGCTTTTCTACCTCTGCAACCTTATCTGCCGGCAGCAGGTCGCTGCGGTATTCGTCTATGCCGAGCTTCTTTGCCATGTACTCCGCAACGCGGCCAATATCGCCCGTGAGCATGACGGTCTTTTTCACGCCTATCTTCTTCAGCTCGGCTATGGCCGCCCTGGAGGTGGGCTTTTCAACGTCGGATATAACTACGTGGCCGGCGTACTTGCCGTCTATGGCGATATGTATTATGGTGCCTGAGCTGTGGCAGTCTATGTAATCTACGCCCATGCGCTTCATGAGCTTGCCGTTGCCCGCGGCCACCTCTGCGCCGTCCACCCTTGCGATGACGCCGCTGCCGCTTATCTCCTGTATGCCGGTGACCCGGTCGCGCTCTATTTCCCTGCCGTAGGCCTTTTGCAGGCTCTTGCTGATGGGATGGGAGGAGGCGCACTCCGCAAGCGCCGCGAGCTCAATAAGCTTTTCCTCCGGTATAGTGTTGTGGTGTATCCCGCTCACCTCGAACACGCCCCGGGTGAGCGTGCCGGTCTTGTCGAATACCACTATGCTGGTCTGGGACAGGGCCTCAAGGTAGTTGGAACCCTTTATCAGCACCCCCTCCTTGCTGGCACCGCCCAATCCGGCGAAGAAGCTCAGCGGAATGCTTATCACCAGCGCGCAGGGGCAGCTGATTACCAGGAAGGTCAATGCCCGGTATACCCATATTTCCCAGCCGCCCGGCATGCCCATCATGAGGTTTATAACGGGGGGCAGTATGGCGAGGGCCAATGCGCTGTAGCATACGGCAGGGGTATACGCCCGGGCGAACCTGGATATGAAGTTCTCGGAGCGGGATTTATGTGAGCTGGAATTCTCCATAAGCTCCAGTATTTTGGATACGGTGGATTCGCCGAAGGCCTTGGTGGTGCGAACCTTCAGCACGCCGGTTAGGTTGATGCAGCCGCTTATTATATCGTCCCCCGCCTTTACGTCCCGCGGGCGGCTCTCGCCGGTGAGGGCCGCGGTATCGAGGGAGGAGGCGCCCTCCATGACTTGGCCGTCTATGGGCACCTTTTCGCCGGGCTGCACTACTATCACGCTGCCGGCAGGGATCTGGTCCGGATCTACCTGCTCAAGAGAGCCGTCCCTTTCGATATTGGCGTAGTCGGGACGGATATCCATCAATGCCGCGATGTTCCTGCGGCTCTTGCCTACGGCGTAGCTCTGGAACAGCTCTCCTATCTGGTAGAACAGCATTACGGATACCGCCTCGGCAAAGTCGCCGGTTTTCTCGTATATGGCCAGAGCTATGGCGCCTAAGGTGGCTACGGCCATGAGGAAGTTTTCATCGAAGACCTGATGGTTGATTATGCCCCGGAAGGCCTTGCGCAGTATATCGTAGCCTATGGTTATATAGCTTGCGGCGTAGAGCGCGGTCCCTGCCCAGCCGCCTATTTTGAACAGCTTCACCGCCCCAAGCAGCAGGGCCGCTATGGCTATGCGGATAAGCATTATTTTCTGTTTCCTGTTCATATGACGCTCCCTTCGGAAAACAGCGCCCCTTTATTTTAAGGAGCGCAGAGATATTGTGAGCATTACAGATATATCTCGCAGTCCTCTTCCACCTTTTTGCAGTTATTGAGCACGTTCTTCATGACGGCATTGACATCGCTGCCTTCTGCGAATTCCACTATCATCTTCTGGGTCATGAAATTTACTACGGCCTTTTGGACGCCCTCGGTCCTGTTGGCGGCTTCCTCCATGAGGTTGGCGCAGTTGGCGCAGTCCACCTCGATGCGGTATGTCTTCTTCACGGTACTCATTCTCCTCTCAAAATCCATATCCTAATCTAACAATTAAGTACTTGTTTAATCGTTATGAGAAAAGTATAATCTCATCAGGGCTTAAAGTCAACACAGCCGCCGGCCTACCTTCTTTTTGGGCGAAAAGTCCTTCCAAACGGAACAGGCGGCGCAAGGAGGACAATAATATAATATGTTGCAGCTTCCCCACCATCACCGCGACGACGACAAGACGGAGCACCTTGAGGCCTGCCTGCAAAGGGTAGAGCATTTCCAGACGGTATCCGAGCTTTTCCGCCAGCTTTCAGACAGCAGCAGGATACGCATATTCTGGCTTTTATGCCACTGCGAGGAGTGCGTGCTGAACATATCGGCGCTTATGGATATGTCCAGCCCTGCGGTATCCCACCACCTGAAGCAACTCAAGACCAGCGGCCTGATAGTCAGCCGCAGAGAGGGCAAGGAGGTATGCTATAGGGCGGCGGATACGGAGCAGGCGAGGCTGCTGCACATTATGATAGAGCGCACCATGGAGATAGCCTGCCCGGAGGAGGATGCGGCGGAAGCAGCGGCGCCCCGTTCCCTGAACCCGGACGAAAAAGCCGTGCAGGACTACGGCGGCTACCCCCTGGAGCAGATAGAGACCATACGCCGGGTACACGACCTGCTTACCGAAGATCTTTCCAGCAGGATCACCATCGAGGAGCTTTCCAAGCGGTTCCTCATGAACCCATCTACCATGAAGGAGCTTTTCAGGGCGGTATACGGAAGCTCAATAGCCGCCCACATAAAGGAACACCGTATGGAAAGGGCGGCGGAATTATTAAAGGATACCGACCAAAGCATGGCAGAGATAGCCAACGAGGTGGGCTACGGGAGCCAGAGCAAATTCACCGCGCAGTTCAAAAGGGCATACGGCATACCGCCGACGGAATACAGAAGGCTCATAAGAAAATAAAAAAGAAGCGGCGTTGAGCCGCTTCCTGCTTAAATCAATTACTTTCCGATATATTCGCAGCCCATGTACTTTACCAGCACATCGGGTACCTTCACGGTGCCGTCGGGCTGCTGGTAATTCTCCAGTATGGCGGCTACGGTGCCTACGGCTACGCCGGAGCCGTTGAGGGTGTGCACAAGCTCCGGCTTGGCGCCCTTTTCCCGGCGGAAGCGTATCTGGGCGCGGCGCGCCTGGAAGTCCTCAAAGTTGGAGCAGGAGCTTATCTCCACATACCTGCCGTAGCTGGGCATCCATACCTCTATGTCGTAGGTCTTGGCGCTGGAGAAGCCCAGATCGCCTGTGGAGAGCACTACTACATGATAGGGCAGGCCGAGGCCCTGCAGCACCTTCTCGGCGTCCCGGGTCAGGGACTCCAGCTCGTCATAGCTGTCCTCGGGCTTTGTGAACTTAACAAGCTCCACCTTGTTGAACTGATGCTGGCGGATAAGCCCCCGGGTATCGCGGCCGGCGGAGCCGGCTTCGCTGCGGAAGCAGGCGCTGTATGCGCAATACTTGATGGGCAGCTTATCGCCGTCCACTATCTCCCCACGCAGCATGTTGGTGACGGGAACCTCGGCAGTGGGGATAAGAAAGTAATCGGTATTGGCTACCTTGAAGGCGTCCTCCTCGAATTTGGGAAGCTGGCCGGTGCCGGTCATGGAAGCCCGGTTTACCATATAGGGAGGAAATATCTCGGTATAGCCGTTGGCGGTATGGGTATCCAGATAGTAGTTGATTATGGCGCGCTCAAGGCGGGAGCCTAAGCCCCTGTATACCGTGAAGCGGGCGCCGGTGATCTTGCCTGCGGTGGCAAAGTCCAGTATGCCCAGATTTTCACCTATGTCCCAATGCGCCTTGGGCTCGAAGTCGAACCTCGTGGGCTCTGACCAGCGGCGCACCTCCACGTTGGCCTTGTCGTCCGCCCCCTCGGGCACGGACTCGTGAGGTATATTCGGCACGCTCATGAGCATGGACTGAAGCTCCTCGTCCATCTTTGCTATCTGGTCGTCCAGCTCCTTTACCCTTGCGCCCAGCTCCTTCATTTCCGCCATCAGGGCGGTAGTGTCTTCGCCCGCCTTCTTCATGGCGGGGACTTTGGCGGAGCCCTCGTTGCGCTTTGCCTTGAGCTGCTCCACCTCCTGCATCACTTCCCGGCGCTTTGCGTCCAGCTCCAAAAGGGCGGTGACGTCCGCGCCCTTATTGCGGCGCTTGCGCATGGCTTCCACCAGCGCCTCGGGATTCTGACGAATGCGTTTTATATCCAGCATTTTTCTTTCCTCCTAAATGCTAATTTCGCAAAAGTGGCTAAAGGCCACCTTTGCGAGCTTTATTCGCGTTTTGCCTCTCGCTGCGCTCGGCCTTACATACGTTCCGGCGCCTGAAGGCCCACGAGGTAAAGGCCCTTCTTTATGGTGATCCTCGCGGCGTCCGTAAGGGCCAGGCGGGCGGCGGATACGCCCGCATCCTCCGTGATTATCTGGTTGCAGAAATAGAATTTGTTGAAGGCCGTGCAGACCTCCATCGTGGCGCGGGAGACGATATAAGGCTCGTTCTTTTCCGCCGCCGCCAGCACCGCCGCCGGGAAGGCCGCTATGGCCTTGGCGAGAGCCGCCGTGGCGTCGTCCGCGAAGCAGGAGGGGTCTATCCTGCCCGCGTCATAGCTCCCCGCCTTGCGCAGCACCGAGCAGCAGCGGGCGTGGGTGTACTGGGCGTATGGCCCCGTCTCCCCGTCAAAGTTCAGCACCTTTTTCCATGAGAAGGTCACGTCCTTTATGCGGCTGTTGTAGAGCATGCTCCATACCACCGCGCCAACGCCTACCGCCGCCGCCACCTCGTCCTTATCGGGCAGGTCGGGGCTCTTTTCTTCTATTATTTTGCCGGTCTTTTCCACCGCCGCGTCCAGCACGTCCTCAAGGTACACCACGTTGCCGTGGCGGGTGGAGAGGGTCCCCTCCTCCATGGATACCATGCCGAAGTTGACGTGCTCGCAGTCCTTCACCCAATCATTGCCCATGAGCTCCAGCACCTTGAAGAACTGCTTAAAGTGCAGGTTCTGCTGGTAGGCCACGACGTAGAGGGATTTTACGAAGTCGTAGGTCTTTTTGCGGTATATGGCCGCCGCAAGATCACGGGTGGCGTAAAGGGTTGCGCCGTCGGAGCGGAGTATTATGCAGGGGGGCATATCGTATGCGGAAAGGTCAACGAGGGTCGCGCCCTTGTCCACCGTGAGCAGACCCTTTTCCCTCAGCTCGTCTATGACTGCGCCCATCTTGTCCTCATAGAAGCTTTCGCCCGCGTAGCTGTCGAAGCGTACCCCCAGCCGGTCGTATACCTTGCCCACCTCCTTGAGGGTAAGGTCCTTGAACTGCTGCCAGAGGGTGACGGCCTCATTGTCCCCGTTCTCTATCTTCTTGAACCAGGCCCGGGCCTCGTCGTTCATCTCGGGGTGGGCCTCCGCCTCCTCGTGGAAGCGGACATAGAGCTTCACCAGCTCCCGCACGGTGCATTGGGGCACCGGCTTGTCCCCCCATTTTTTATAGGCCACTATCATCTTGCCGAACTGGGTTCCCCAGTCCCCCAGGTGGTTTATGCCTATGGCGTTGTAGCCCAGCGCCCTGTATATCCTGTAAAGGGAGTTGCCTATTGCGGTGCTGGGCAGGTGGCCTATGTGGAAGGGCTTGGCGATGTTTATGGAGGAATACTCCACGCAGACATTCCTGCCGCCGCCAAGGTCGCTGTCGCCGTAGCTGTCGCCCTGAGCAAGCACCTTGTTGAGCGTATCCCGCACGAAGGCGGTCTTATCCGCGAAGAAGTTGAGGTAGCCCCCCTTGGCCTCCATGGAGGCTATGCCGTCTATGTGGCCTATGCTCCCTGCAAGCTCTGCGGCTATGGCGGGAGGGGCCTTGCGCATGGTCTTTGCGAGGCGGAAGCAGGGGAAGGCGTAGTCGCCCATGGCGGGGTCGGGAGGAGTTTCCAGCCAGTCCCTGAGCTGATCCGCTTCCAGTCCGGTCTGTGCCGCTATTGCGGCGGCAATGCGCAGCTTGTTTTCCATTATGTGAATTCTCCTGTGATTTTCTTTTTTAGCTATTCTTCTATTCGTGTTATGTCCGCGCCCAGTGCGCGGAGCTTCTGCTCCAGGAACTCGTAGCCCCGGTCGATAAAGTGTATCTGGCTTATGGTGCTCTCGCCCTCGGCGGCAAGGGCGGCTATGACCAGGGCGGCGCCCGCCCTCAGGTCGCTTGCGCAAAGGGGCGCGCCGTAGAGCTTTTCCACTCCCTCCACCGTGGCCGTGCGGGAGCTTATTGAAATGCTGGCTCCCATCTTGGCAAGCTCCGGCACGTGGTTGAAGCGGTTCTCGAATATGTTTTCCATTATGAAGCTGTTGCCCTCCGCCGTGGCCAGAAGCGCCATCATGGGCTGCTGAAGGTCTGTGGGGAAGCCGGGATAGGGCAGCGTCTTTATGTTGACGGCCCGGGGCCGCTTGTCTGCGGATACGCGGATGAAGAAGTCCCGCCCGTCGTCCCCCTCCGTGACGGTCACGCCGCACTCCATGAGCTTGGCGGATATGGCCTCAAGGTGGGTGGGGATGACGTTGTTGATTATCACATCGCCCCGGGTGGCGGCGGCGGCTATCATAAATGTACCCGCCTCTATCTGGTCGGGTATTACGGCGTAGGTGCAGCCATGGAGCCTGCGCCCGCCCTGTATGCGGATAACGTCGGTTCCCGCGCCCTTTACGTTCGCCCCCATCATATTGAGGAAGTTGGCCACGTCCACCACATGGGGCTCCTTTGCGGCGTTGGCGATTATGGTCTGCCCCTCGGCGGCCACCGCCGCCAGCATTATGTTTATGGTGGCGCCCACGCTCACCACGTCCAGATATATCTCCGCGCCCCTGAGCCTATCCGCCCTTGCCTTTACGGAGCCGCCCTGTATCACTATATCCGCGCCCAGCGCCCGCATTCCCTTTATATGCTGGTCTATGGGCCGCTGGCCTATGGCGCAGCCGCCGGGAAGGGCTATCTCCGCCTTCTTATACCGGCCCAGCAGCGCCCCTAAAAGATAGTATGAGGCGCGCATGGAGCTGACCATTTCCCCCGTTACGCTGAAGGTGCTTATGCCGGAGGGGTCTATGCGCATACTGCCGTCCGGCGTGCGGGAAATATCCGCGCCCATGCTGGTGAGTATCTCCTCCACTATGCGCACATCCTCTATCTCGGGCAGGTTTTCCAAGAGGCAGCTTTCGCCTGAGAGTATGACGGCGGGTATTATGGCAAGGGCGGCGTTTTTCGCCCCGCTTATAGTCACCGCGCCCTCAAGGCGTTTTCCGCCGTTTATTCTGTAATACGCCATTTATGCTCCCGAAAAAATAATTCTTTATCCAACGAGGGGATAATCCCTCTCTAACCTGATAATTATACTATGCCTGCGGTGTTTTTGGCAAGACAAACAGGACGGCAAAAGGGAGCGGCGCAGCCGCTCCCGCCGGGAGTTACTTTTCTAAGTAATATCTTGGATTGTAGGCTATGCCGTCAATCCTGAGCTCAAAGTGCAGATGTGCTTCGGTACAGCTGCCTGAGTCGCCGGCCTTGCCTATGATCTGGCCCTTGGCTACCTTATCGCCGGGAGCCACGGAGAACCGGCTCAGGTGGGCGTAGCGGGTGACGAACCCTTCGCCGTGGTCTATCTCTATGATGTTGCCGTAGCCGCCCCGATTTATGGCGCAGACCACGGTGCCTCCCTCGCTGGACAGCACCGGATCGCCGGTCTTTGCGGCGTAGTCCAAGCCGAGATGCAGCACGCCGTCCCTTTGCCCGTAGTTTGAAATTATCTCTCCCTCCGCTACGGGGGAAGCAAAGCTGAGCGCCTCGGGCTTTCTGCCCTCCTTGCCCTCGTGCCTGCCCGGCTCGCCGCCGCTCTTTTTATCGGTGCCCTGAAGTATTACCGTATCCTGGGGTTCCACCGTAACTGTTTCGCTCTTGCTGCGGCTGGAGCTCTTTTCGCCGTTTATGTATACCGTATGGTTCACGGTGGTTCTGCTGCCCGCCCTGCCTAAGGTGAGGGTAATGCCGGTGCCGGCCACCAGTGTGGGGTCTTTCTCCACCTTTGAGTCGAAGGGCAGCTCCTTCGTTTCGCTGCTCGTCACAGTGGTAATGACCTTCAGAGGACTGCTTGAGGAGGTGAACTTTTCGTATACCTGGTCGTAGCTGGAAATGTCTTCGGGCTTTGCATCGGGCTGGGGCTGCATCTCTACCCCACTGTAAAGCTCGGTGGTACGGTCGCCGGATTCCGTCACCTTGCCGTCGAAGTAGCTCCTGACTTCCTCCAGCAGCGATTCCGCGGCCTCGGTGCTGGCCAGCACCGCCCTTGTCCTGCCGTCTATGACTATGGCGCAGGGCGTATACTGTTCCGGCGCCATGTCCTGCTCTGTGTCGGGGCTGTTCTCGGCCGTGGCCTCTTCAGCGTCGCTTACTCCGTAAGCTTCAGGCTGGGCAAGCTGTTCCCCCACATTGCTTTCGGACAGTATGGAGGTGCCGTTGTAGCATTCCGGCGGCAGAAGCGAGGAACCCTTGGCGATGCCAAACGCAAGGGCTGTTACTGGCAGCGCAATCAGCAGCAGCGGGAGCAGCCTGTCCCACTTCTTTTTTGGATCCTCGGTTATCTCGTACAGCCTGCCCGTTTCCTCATCCCATATGTACTTGCCGAAAAAACCGTCGTCCCCCCCGCCGGCGTGCTCCGCCGCCTCTTCAACCGCCTGATCTATCATTTCGGCTTCCACGGGTATTTCCGACTCGTTATTTTCTTCAGTTAAGATGTCTTTTTCTTCTTCCATGGCGGTATTATACCCTATTTCGCCATATACCGCAATCAGGGCAGGGGCACGGTAGCCTCGGTTTTGCCCTTGGGGTACTTGGGGTATTCGCAGGAATCGTAATAGGGGGAGTAAGTGTAGATGTATATATCGCTGTCCCTGAAGTCCAGTATGCGCATGTACCCGCCTCCGCCGGCCTTGCCGCCCTGGAAGTTGGAGAGAATGGCGTATACCGTCCTGTCCGGATCGCCGTCGCCGTCGTCGTCAAGCTGCACGCTCTTTTCGGATATATCCCGGCAGTGGCCGCACAGCACCAGAAAAACGTTGGGGTTGGCCTTTACTATCTTTTCGAATATGGCCTTTCCCTGGGTGGTGTAGGCGGCGCTCTTTTTAAGGTAGCTGTGGGTGATTATTATGGCGTCCCTGCTGCTGTATTGCCGCAATACTCCGTTTATCCAGTTTACCTCGTCTTCACTGGGTCCCCTGTTGGAGAAGGCTATGCCCATGAATATGTAGTCCCGTCCGTTTGCTGAAAACAGCTCGTAGCGGCTGCCGGTATCGCCGTATTCCTGAGACATGGAGGCGGGGCGGAGGCTGAGCACGTATTTCAGGAAGTTGGCGTAGTTCATCCTATAGCCTATATCGTGGTTGCCGCATACCGTCAGGAAGGGAATGGAGGCGATGCTGAGTATGTCCATGGATTCCCTGGCCTGCCGCCACTGGTCCTCGGAGCTCCAGCTGCCTACCACGTCGCCGGTATGGAAAACAAAGCGTATATCCAGAGCCTCCCTGTTGTCGGCTATCCACTGGGTCATGCCGTCGAAGATGGGCTTGTAGGCATTGTGATAGTTCTGGGTATCGCTGAGCCATGCTATGGTGAAGGCCTGTGCTTCTGAGAACAAAAGCGCAATGCACAGCACAAATGGGGCCAGTAAGCGTCTTACCCTAAACATCAAAAAGTCACTCCTTAGTATATAAGCGTAATGCAATAAGCTTTATTTGAGCCTGAGCCGGAGGTCGTCTCCCTCCAGCCGCAGCACCATGGTCTCCCGGGGCGCTACGAGGCGGGAAAAGAATCTGTCTCCGTAGCTTGCGAGAATGTCGTCAAGGCTCCTGTTGGTGGCCCAAAGGGTGGCCTTCCTGGCGCTCTGCCGCTCGTTGAGGATGGAGAACAGCGTCTCTCGGGTGACGGAGTTTATCATGGGCTCTGTGCCCAGGTCGTCTATTATCATGAGATCAGGGCCGAGGATGTCCGGACTTTCGCCCCTGCCCCGTATGCTCTCCATAAAGGCGTTGATGAGGTTGTAGGCGGAGGCCTTGTATACGTCGTAGCCCTTGGAGGATACCTCCAAAGCTATAGCGTTTAGCAGGTAGCTCTTGCCGAGGCCTGTGCCGCCCATGAGCAGTATCCCCATAGGGTCGCACTTTGGGAAGGAGGCGGCGTACCCCTGGCACAGCTCCTTTGCCTTCAGGGCGATGCGCTTCTGGCGGTCGCACGGGTATATGTCGGAGCGAAACATTGCGAAGCTTTGTTGCGTATCGATGCCCGATGTGGCGTACATTTCTTCCAGAATGCGGGCTTTCATGCAGGGACAGAGCTTTTTCACCGTATCCCCCACATAACCGGTATCGTTACAGGCTTTACAGCGATAGTGTGGCAACATATGGTCTGGCGGCAAACCGGCCGAAAGAAGCAAATTCAGCTCTTCTTTGTCCAGCTGCGCAACTTTATTGCGCAGCTCAGACGAGTCCTCCCCCCGCATTATCATAAGGCCTGTGTCGAAGGCCAGACGGCGGCGCTGGTCGGCTATTTCCCTGAGCCTCGGTATGGCCGTACATGCAGCCTCCCGGCGCTCCCTGGCCTCCCGCTCCGCCCTTTCGCGGTTCATTCTGTATTCGTATATCAGCTCCGGCGTAGGCTTCATTTTTTGTCCTCCTCGTCCTCCAAGAGGGTTATTCCGATGCTCTTTAGATCCTCGTCGGAGTATTTGCGCTGGCCGTAATTCATAAAGTAAGAGGATTGCTGCTTTTTGCCGCCCTCTGCGGCGGGCTGCTTTTCCAGCTCCTCTATGGCCTTCCTGGCCTGCTGCAGAGTGGTAACGCCCTTTTCGTGCAGCTGCTCTATGAGCCGGCGGGTCCTGTCGAAGGGGTGGCTGTAGCCTGCTGAGCGTTCAGCTGCCAGCAGCACCGCCTCAGGCTGCATGTGCCAGGATACCGTCCATGTGCTTACCGCTTCCTTTTCCCTGCGCCCCGGCGCGCCCTTTAGCCCGGCGCGGGAATAAATCTCCCGGGCAAGCTCCTCGGTGAGGGCGGCGGACTTAATGGCCTCCTGCACCCCTCCCTCCATGCGCATGCCCTCCAGTATGGCGTTCAGGTATGCGAAGGTGGGCTTATCTGAAGAGGTCATGGCGGGGCAGGCGGAAAGTATCTCGTCCAGCGTCATGCCCCATTCCTCGGTCCATTTCTTATACAGGGCAAGCTCGTCCTCAGTGGCCATGCGTCCCTTGCGCCAGCGGGCAAGTATGGCCTTTGCGCCGCCCTGAAGCTCGGTGTCCAGCTTTATGCGCTGCTCCGCGTCTGCGGCGGTAAGCACCCCTTCTTTGGCCCATTCCCGGGCCATCTTGTCCATGAACTGTATCTTGACGGAGGGCCCCTTCAGCTCCATGCAGCGGCGTACAAGCATTACTGCCGCCGCCTCCTCCAGGCCGAATACCTCTATCCAATCGTATATCTTTGAAAGCTCGCCGGGGGTGAGCACCCGCGCGCCGCATACCTGACGAAGCGCCGAAACGAGCGGGGCGTACTTGCGGGTGCCGCCGGTGACGGGCCCTGCCTGAACGGATAAATATTCAACGCTTAAGGGCTCCTGCTCCACTATGCGCAGCAGGCCCATGTCCTGCCAGTATAAGAAGGCCTCCACCGCCTTGGCGCTGTCGATGCCGAGGGACGCGCAGAGGTCGGCGTTTTCCAGCCTCCGGCAGCCGCACTGCATAAGGCCGAAAAGGTATACCTTGCAGTATAGCTCGGGTGCCTTGGGCATGTACTCCAGTATGAAGATGTTCTGCACAGAGGTACAGCCCATCAGGGCCGCACCCTGCTCAAAGCCGCAGCGTATCATTTATGGCGCCTTTCGTGAGTGTATTTTATAAAATCAGTATTTATACAGCATTTCTGCCGGTTAATTCATCTGTATGTGCGTATATGGTATGTTACATTACTTTGCTCTTATCTTGCAGGTGAAATCATTGGTGGTCATCTTATACAGGCATACGGCATCCGCCATACTGGCGGTGAAGGGCGCCTCTATGCCCGCCTGATGCTTCATTATCCTGTTCAGGGCGTATATTTTTTCTTCCGTATACTCTATGAACTCCACATTGCCGGTACCTATGACGCTGGCGAAGGTGTAGCCATAGGCGCAGGGGTTCGCGTCTTCAACAAGCTCGCCCCGGCCGTCCAGCTCGAGGCATACCGTGGGGTTCTTTTTTAGTATTTCCAGCTTGCGGCCCTCTTTGGCGCTGTGAAAGTAGAAGGTCAGCGCGCCGTCCGCGTACTCATAGCCGTAGTTCAGCGGCACTATGTAGGGGACGCCGCCGTCTGTCATGGCGAGGCGGCAGACCTTGCATTCGGATACAAGCTCCAATATTGCGCATATGTCGGTTATCTCCCTGTCCTTGCGGCGCATTGCCTGTTCCTCCGTATATTTTTATTATACCGGTTTTTCGCTCAAATTCAAAACACAGGGAGCGAGCTGGCTCACCCCCTGTGGAAAAAAGCATCGTTTTACTTCTTTACGTCGTTATCGTTGAATGGGTCGCCGCACTGGGGGCAGAACTTGGGCGGGTTCTTGGGGTCATTGGGCTCCCAGCCGCACTTGTCGCACTTGTAAAGAGGTGCGGAGTCGGGCTTCTTCGCGCCGCACTCCATGCAGAACTTGCCCTTGTTCACCGCGCCGCAGTTGGTGCAGGTCCAGCCTTCAGCCTTGGGCTGGGGCTTGCCGCACTCCATGCAGAACTTGCCGGTGTTCACCGCGCCGCACTCGCACTTCCAGCTGTTGGCAGCGGGCGCCGCAGGGGCCGCCTGCTGAACGGGCTGCTGGGCGGGCTGCTGATACTGCTGTTGCTGCTGACCCATCTGGAACAGGTTTCCTACGTTGCCGCCCATGCCCTGAGCCATGTTGATGCCGGCGAAGGCTGCGAATGCGCCTGCACCCTCGTTTTTGGCAGCATTCTGCATTGCCGCGCCCTGGGAGCTTGCCAGATATGCAGCCGCCATAGTGGGATCCCTGAGGGCTGCGCTCTGCTGCAATTCTTTGATGCGCTGCTCGTCCTCGTCGCTGGCCTTGATGGAGCTGATGCCAAGGGAAACCATCTCTATGCCGCGCAGGTCGCGCCACTTTGCGGAGAGCTCTTCGTTCAGGCACTGGGCCAGCTCTGTGGTGTGGCCGGGGAGGGAGCTGTACTTTATGCCCATATCGCTGATGCGGGCGAAGGCGGGCTGCAGTGCGGTCATCATCTCGGAGCGCATCTGGGAGTCTATGCGGTCCCGGGTGTAGCTGTCGGTGACGTTGCTGCATACGTTCTTGTAGAACAGCATGGGGTTGGTTATCTTATAGGAATATTCGCCGAAGCACTTTACGGATACCTCAAGCTCCAGCCCCGCGCCTATGTTGTTATATACCACGCGGAAGGGGACGGGGTTGGCGGTGCCGTACTTGTTGCCGATTATCTCCTTGGTGTTGAAGTAATAGATACGCTGGTCCTTCGCCGGGTTAGCGCCGAAGGTGAAGCGCTTCTTCAATATCTCCCAGGTGGACTTGAGGTTGTCGCCAAGGTTGCCGTAGAATATGGAAGGCTCGGTGGAATTGTCCCATACGAAATCTCCCGCCTGCGCAGAGAACTCCACTATGGCGCCCTGCTCTACGATCATCATGCACTGGCCCTCGTTTACGGCGATAATGGAGCCGTTGGTGATGATGTTGTCCTCGCCCTTGGTGTTGGCGTTGCGGCTGCCCGTGCGCTTTACGCCCTTGGTCATCAGGACGTTCTCCGGCATGGAGTCGCAGTAGAAGTATTCGCGCCACTGATCGGCCAGTACGCCGCTCAGCGCGCCTATTCCTGCCTGTAAAAGACCCATGTTGTTATATATCTCCTTTCAGAATGTAGGGAAATGAAATGAGTATCCATATTTAAAGTTATTATATCACATGTCGCCGTTTTGCGCTATTAAGACTTTGTAAACCTGAGGTGGCCGCGAAAAAGACAACAGTCCGCAGGACGCGAACATGGAAAAACATGATATAAGCTCTTTACAACGGCAAAATTTGATATATACTATTATTAGATGTCCTTTGAATACGGACACAGAGAAGGTCAATTCCCCGGCAAATCTTATTTTATAAAACAGGAGCGGCAAAAAAATGGAAATGATGGACGCATTGGTAAAAGCGGCACCGGAAAAAGGGCTTGTTCTGACTCAGGTACCAAAGCCTGTGCCAGGTATGGGCGAAGTGCTTATCAAGATCCACAAGACCGCTATATGCGGCACTGACGTACACATCTACAACTGGAACCAGTGGGCGCAGGAGACCATAAAGCCCCCCATGGTGATAGGCCACGAGTACGTGGGCGAGATAGCGGAGCTGGGCCCCGGCGTAACGGCCTACCACGTAGGCCAGATAGTATCCGGCGAAGGCCATATTGTATGCGGCCACTGCCGCAACTGCCGTGCCGGCAACGGTCAGTACTGCCGCCACACAAAGGGTGTGGGCGTGAACCGTGACGGCGCGTTTGCGGAATACCTCTGCATACCGGCAAGCAATGTGGTGCCCATACCAGATGGTATCCCGGAGGACGTGGTATCCTTCTTTGACGCGCTGGGCAATGCCACACATACCGCCCTCATGTTCGATGTGATAGGCGAGGACGTGCTCATCACCGGCGCAGGCCCCATAGGCATGATGGCTACCGCCATCTGCAGGCGCAACGGTGCACGCAGCGTAGTGGTCACCGACGTGAACGACTACCGGCTGGAGATGGCAAGGAAGATGGGCGCCACAGCCACGGTGAACGTAGCGCACGACAAGCTGGAGAGCATATTCGGGCCCCAGCACATGGTAGAGGGCTTTGACGTAGGCCTGGAGATGAGCGGCAACGTAGCGGCCCTGAACACCATGATAGACAACATGCGCAACGGCGGCAAGATCGCCCTTCTGGGCATACACCCCGGCAACATAGAGATAAACATAAACAAGGTCATCTGGAACAGCCTGACCCTTCAGGGCGTATACGGCCGCAAGATGTACGAGACCTGGTACAAGATGATAACCATGGTGGAGGGCGGCCTTGACATGACTCCCATGATCACCCACCGCTTCAACTATCGCGATTTCGACAAGGGCTTCGAGGCCATGAACAGCGGCAGGAGCGGCAAGGTAGTGCTTGACTGGACAAAGTAAGGGAATCCCGCAATAAAAAATAACATAGAAAGGAACAGCATATGAAATCCGCACTTAAGCATTACGGCGAGATGCTCCAAAGCATCAGGGAATCCGGCACCTATAAGAACGAACGCATAATCACTACCCCCCAGAAGGCGCGCATAGACACCACCGAGGCGAAGAACGTGCTCAATATGTGCGCGAACAACTACCTTGGCCTTTCCGACAGCAAGGAGCTTATCGAGGCCGCAAAGGCCAGCTATGACAAATGGGGCTTCGGCCTCTCCTCCGTGCGCTTCATCTGCGGCACTCAGGGGCTGCACAAGGAGCTGGAGCATAAGATAGCCAACTTTGTAAAGATGGACGACTGCATACTGTACTCCTCCTGCTTCGATGCAAACGGAGGCCTGTTTGAGACCCTTTTAGGCCCCGAGGACGCCGTGATATCCGACGAGCTGAACCACGCCTCCATAATAGACGGCGTGCGGCTCTGCAAGGCCAAGAGGTATCGCTATAAGAACAACAATATGGAAGACCTTCGCGCTCAGCTTCAGGACGCAAAGGATTCCGGCTGCAAGATAAAGCTCATCGCCACCGACGGCGTGTTCTCCATGGACGGCTACATAGCCAACCTTAAGGGCATATGCGACCTGGCCGACGAGTTTGACGCGCTGGTAATGGTGGACGACAGCCACGCAGTAGGCTTCATGGGCGAGCACGGCCGGG
>ERZ809207.427-NODE-427-length-16446-cov-15.675249_pt1 | contig 16446 bp, 10 predicted proteins | sample MGYA00520515_ERZ809207 | MGnify/ENA primary metagenome ERZ809207 (study PRJEB31570, sample SAMEA3213009) | Homo sapiens | biome: human-gut; feature: human gut; material: fecal | place: Sweden | collected 2011 ... | reverse complement strand
GGTGTGGAGTGGGGGAAAAGCCCGAGATTATATCAGAGGCTCACCTATCACTATAGAACAGCGATTTCATCTATATGCTCAATCAGGCCGCTGGCGACCGGCAGATTCTCGCAAAGCAGCTCAACATTTCGCCGCATCAGCTTTCTTATGTGACCCACTCCGGCGAGGGCGAGGGGCTGCTGTTCTACGGCAACACGATCCTGCCCTTCATTGACCACTTCCCGAAGGACACCGAGCTGTACCGCGTCATGACCACCAAACCGCAAGAGGTGGCGTCGGCATGAAAAGAGAACCGCGTTTGCAGTTTTCCGACGCCGATCTTGCCGAGCCGAAGCTGGAAAAGCCCATCAAGCGGGTGAAAAAAGCGGAGGCCAAGGCGGATAAGGCGCAGGCGAAAATCCCCAAGAAAACCGTGGTCAAAAAGGAACGCGGCTTTGATCCTGCCACCGGCAAGGTCAAAACGCAGCTCCGTTTTGAGGAAGTGGATAAGAAAAAGCCGCCCTCAAAGCTGACCCATGCCGTGCAGGATGCCCCCGCCAACTTTGTTCTCTCTCAGATTCACCGGGAGGTGCGGCAGAGCGAGGATGACAATGTAGGCGTAGAGGCCGCGCACAAGGTAGAGCAAGCCGTGGAGAGCGGCGGGCGGCTGGTGCAGTCTGCCCACCGCGCCCATCAGCTCAAGCCTTATCGTGCTGCCATCCGTGCAGAGAAAAAGCTGGAACGAGCCAATCTTGACGCGCTCCAGAAGAAAGCAGAGATCGACAGCCCCGCCAGCAATCCCGTTTCCAAGTGGCAGCAGAAGCAGGCAATTAAGAAGCAGTATGCCGCTGCCAAGCACAATCAGGCGGCGCAGACTACGGCAAAGGCGGCAGAGAATACCGCCAAGGCCGCGAAAAAAGCCGCTGAAAAGGCTGAGAAAGCGGGCAAATATGTGTGGGAACACCGGCGCGGCTTTGCCATTGCCGCCGCGATTCTGCTGATGCTGGCGTTTCTGCTCAACGGCCTGTCCTCCTGCTCGGTGATAATGGATGGCGTCGGCTCCGGGATCGCGGCCAGCACTTATCCATCGCAGGACGCCGATATGCTGGGTGCGGAAGCGCAGTATTGCGAAATGGAGGCAGAGCTTCAGCGCTACCTCGACACCTACGAAAGCACTCATGACTACGATGAGTACCACTTTGATCTGGACACCATCGAGCATGACCCCTATGTACTCATTTCCATGATTACGGCGCTGCATCAAGGGGAATGGACGCTGGATGAGGTGCAGGGCACGCTCCAGATGCTCTTTGACCGCCAGTACATTTTGACCGAGGATGTGGTGGTGGAAACCCGCTACCGCACAGAAACCGACACATGGACGGACGCGGACGGCAACACCCATACGGACACCTATCAGGTGCCGTATGACTACTACATCTGCACGGTCACGCTGGAAAACTTCAATCTCTCCCATGTTCCCGTTTACATTATGAGCGAAGAACAGCTCGGAATGTACGCCACCTATATGGCCACCCTCGGCAACCGTCCCGACCTGTTCCCCGGTTCAGGCTACATCGGCAAGTATGTGGAGGGCAGCTATACCGACTACGACATTCCCCCGGAGGCGCTGGACGATGAGGTGTTTGCCACCATCATCAAGGAAGCGGAAAAGTATCTCGGCTACCCCTATGTTTGGGGCGGCAGCAGCCCCTCCACCTCGTTTGACTGTTCGGGCTTCGTCAGTTGGGTCATCAATCATTCCGGTTGGGATGTGGGCAGGCTGGGAGCGCAGGGGCTTTGCAACATCTGTACGCCCGTATCCTCTGCCAACGTCAAACCGGGCGATCTGGTGTTTTTCACCGGAACCTACGATACCCCCGGTGTCAGCCATGTGGGTATCTACGTCGGCAACAATATGATGATCCACTGTGGCGACCCGATCTCTTATGCAAACTTAAATTCAAACTATTGGCAGTCCCATTTCTACCGTTATGGGCGCTTGCCGTAAAGGAGAGTGAACGATATGAACCCGAAAATTATGAAGCTCCGTGGAGAGCTGGAGAAGAACAAAGGCAAAATCTCCGATCTGCAAGGCCGCAACCGCGAGCTGGAAAAGCAGATTCGTGAGCTGGAGGACACCGACATCATCGGCATGGTGCGTGAGAACGGCATGACGATGGAGCAGTTTGCCGAGCTGTTCCGCCGTATGCAGGCCGCGCCTGCACCGGCCACTTCGGAAAAGGAGGCGTTGAACCATGACTAAGAACACACCACGCATTTTTATCAGTCTGCTGCTGATGCTCCTGTGTATCGGGATTCTCCCCGTTTCCGCCTTTGCCAGCGGCGGTGAATATCCTGATGATGCGCTGCCTGCCGCCGAAAGCATCGCCGCAGACACGCAGGAAACAAAACAAATCGGCACGGTCACGACCAACGGCGGCAGCCTGAACGTCCGCACCGGCGCGGGACTGGACAATACCGCGTTTACGCAGCTTCCCAATGGCACGGTGGTCGATGTGATCGGCAGGGACGGCGATTGGGTAAAAATCCTGCTGCCCGCCCGTGTGGGCTATGTGTACGGCAGCTATCTGACCGTCACTGACGCCGCCGACAGTACCGTGAGTATCGGCGGCATTACGCTTCCGTTTGATGAAAAAGAGCTGACCGACCTCTGGCAGCTCCTTGTTGGCAGCATGACGGGTGGCGGCGACGCGCTGACACCGGACGGCAATCTGACGCTGATCGACGATATTGGCACCAGCACCAAGGCTGGAAAACAGTTCATTACGTTGGAAAGCAAGAATGGTAACGTATTTTACATGATTATTGACCGCGACGATGAGGGCGAAGAAACCGTCCATTTCTTGAATCAGGTGGATGAGGCTGACCTGATGGCGCTGACCGGCGAGGAAGAAACGCCCGCCGTCTGCTCCTGCACCACCAAATGCGTGGCCGGTGCGGTCAATACATCCTGCCCCGTCTGCGCGGTCAACATGACCGAGTGCGTGGGCAAGGAGGCAAAGCCCGAAGTCCCCGCTGAGCCGACAGAACCCGCCGCCGAGGAACCGGAGAAAAAGAGCGGCGTGGGCGGCATCCTCGTCGTCCTGCTGATCGTCGCGCTGGACGGCGGTGCAGCGTTCTACATCTTCAAGCAGAAAAAGGCCAAGCCGCAGACCAAGGGCAGCGCCGATCTGGACGATTATGACTACGGTGAGGATGAGGACGAATACGAGTTTGAGCCGTATGAGGACGAACCGGAACAGGATACTACGGAGGACACAGACGCATGAGATATTTCACCAATAATCCGCTGGAACGCCTGATGATGCAGAAGCCGAAAGCAGCGCGGGAGGACAGCCCTCCCGACGCTGCCAAGGAACACTTCTGCTACGGCTGCAAGCGCTTCGGACAGAGCTGCGTTCGCCCCTGCTACCGTGACGTAAAGAGAATGGAGGCTGCACCATGCGCCTTGTGATCGCCGAAAAACCCTCCGTGGCGCAGAGTATCGCCGCCGTGCTGGGTGCTAAATCACGGCATGACGGGTATCTGGAGGGTGGCAGGTACATCGTGTCGTGGTGTTTCGGGCATCTGGCAGAGCTGGCCGACGCCGCCGTTTACAATGCCGATGATGCCAAATGGACGCTGGCGGCGCTGCCCATCATTCCTACCTCGTTCCGCTTCATCGTCCGCTCTGAAAAGCAGAAGCAGTTTGACATTCTGCGGGAGCTGATGCGCCGGGAGGATGTGGCAGAGGTGGTCAACGCTTGCGACGCTGGGCGCGAGGGTGAGCTGATCTTCCGCACGGTTTACTGCCTTGCGGGATGCTCCAAGCCGATTCTGCGGCTTTGGATTTCTTCAATGGAGGATGATGCCATCCGCAGCGGCTTCCAGCAGCTCAAGTCTGGGCGCGACTATGACGACCTGCATCAATCTGCCCTGTGCCGCGCCAAGGCCGATTGGCTGGTTGGTATCAACGCCACGCGGTATTTCTCCCTGATGTATGGCCGCACATTGAACATTGGGCGCGTCATGTCGCCCACGCTGGCGTTGCTGGTACAGCGCGAGGCGGAGATCTCCGCATTTGTGGCAGAACCGTTCTACACCGTCCAGCTCGATTGCGGCTTTCCCGCCACGACAGACCGAATGAAGGACAGAAAGGATGCCAATGCCATCGCCAACGCCTGCAAAGGCAAGACAGTAACCGTCAAAAGTGTGGAGCGCAAGGAAAAGTCTGAGAAAGCGCCCGCGCTCTACGATTTGACCTTCCTCCAGCGCGACGCCAACCGCGTTCTCGGCTACACCTCTCAGCAGACCCTCGACTATCTCCAAGCGCTCTATGAAAAGAAACTCTGTACCTACCCGCGCACCGACAGCCGCTTCCTGACCGACGATATGGAGGGCAGCGTCCCCGGCCTTGTCGCCGCCGCTGCCGCTGTCTGCGGCATGGAGAAGTCTCCGACCATCTGCGCCAAGCAGGTATGCAGCAGCAAAAAAGTCACCGATCACCACGCCATTGTTCCCACCATCAGCGCGGAAAAGGTAGATATGGCCTCTCTGCCGCTGGGCGAACGCGAGGTGCTGAAGCTGGCGGCAAGGGGCTTGCTTCGTGCGGTGGATGAACCACATCACTACGCAGAAACGGTCATTACGGTGGATTGTGCCGGTCAGAGCTTTACCGCCAAGGGCAAAACCGTCCTTGCTCCCGGCTGGAAGCGCTATGAGCAGGAGCAGGCAGAGGCAGCGCCCGCGCTGCCGGTGGTAACGGAGAATCAGACGCTTTCCGTATCTGCCGCATCGGTCAAGACCGGAAAAACCACGCCGCCCAAGCATTTCACCGAGGATACGCTGCTGGCTGCGATGGAGAACGCGGGCAAGGAGGATATGCCAGATGATGCCGAGCGCAAGGGCATTGGCACCCCGGCGACCCGTTCCGGTATCATTGAAAAGCTGGTGTCCTCCGGTTTTGTGGAGCGCTGGAAGTCCAAGAAGATCACAAATCTGCTGCCCACCTCCACCGGCACGGCGCTTATCACCGTTCTGCCCGAACAGCTCCAGTCGCCGCAGCTCACCGCTGAATGGGAGCACCGCCTGAAAGAGATCGAGCGCGGCGAAATCGCCCCGGACAGCTTCATGGATGGGATCGCCGCCATGCTGAATGAGCTGGTGCAAACCTACAAGCCCATCCCCGGTGCGGAAGTCCTGTTCCCCTCCGGGCGTGAGGCGGTCGGAAAGTGTCCCCGCTGCGGGGCCGAGGTAACGGAATCGCAGAAGGGCTTTTTCTGTGAGAATCGTTCTTGCGCATTTGTCCTTTGGAAAAACAGCCGATTCTTCGCCGCCAAGAAAAAGGCGCTGACAAAATCCCTTGCCGCTGCGCTTTTGAAAAATGGCCGCGCCCCGCTGAAAGGCTGCTACTCCGAAAAGACGGGGAAAACCTATGATGCCAGCGTTCTTTTGGAGGACGATGGGCAACGCGCGGGCTATAAGCTGGTGTTCGACAATGGCTGATGCGCTGCGTATGGATCACAAGCAGCTCCGCCGCGCCAAGAAGCTCATTCGGAAGCTCTGCTGTAATTACGATCACGGCAACTGCCTCGCGCTGGATGATGGAGAGCCTTGCGTCTGCGTACAGGGTATTTCCTACTCGCTGCTGTGCAACTGGTTCCGAAACGCGGTGCTTCCCGCCGACCATGAGTTGCTGGCCGACGTGATGCGGGAAAGACCGGGAAAGTGCTGCGCCATCTGCGGTAAGCCGGTCTATTCTTCCTCTAACCGCACCAAATATTGCCCCGTCTGCGCCAAGCAGGAGCGGAGAAAGCAGGACGCCAAACGGAAGCGTGAACAATACTGGAACCTCCGCAAATAGAGACTGGGAAAGCCCCGTGCCGCAAGGCTTTTTCCATGCCGGATTGCAAGTGGCTGCGTCATTCTATCCGCAAGCGCAAAAACGGCCTCTATCTGTGGAGAATTGCCCCTGTGCAGGATGTGTTTTCTTCTGCGCAGGGGCGCTATTTTTTCTGAAAGGAGATCATCATGGCTGAAAAACAAACCAACAAAGACCGGATGCGGGAGATCGTTGACAGCATCGAAAATGGCATCAAGGAGCTGTTCGAGAGCGATAAGTACCGGCAGTATCTCTCCACTATGAGCCGCTTTCACCGCTACTCGGTCAACAACACCATGCTCATCTATATGCAGCGCCCCGACGCCACCCATGTGGCGGGCTTCAACAAGTGGCGCGATCAGTTCGGCAGGAACGTCCTGAAAGGCGAAAAAGGTATCCGCATCATCGCTCCTACTCCCTATAAGAAAAAAGTCGAGGAAATCAAGACCGACCCGGAAACCAATGCGCCGGTGCTGGACGCAGACGGCAAGGCCATCATTGAGGAAAAGGAAATCCGTATCCCTATGTTCAAGGTGGTATCCGTCTTTGACGTGTCGCAGACTGCGGGAAAGCCCTTGCCCCAGCTTGCCGCCGATCTGAGCGGCAATGTGCAGCAGTATGAGGTTTTCATGGAGGCGCTGCGCCGCGCTTCTCCCGTTCCGATGGAGATAAAGCCCATTGCGCATGACACAGACGGCTTTTTCAGCATTAAGGCGCAGAGCATCACCATCCGCGCCGGTATGAGTGAGGTGCAGACGGTATGCGCCGCCGTCCATGAGATTGCCCACGCCAAGCTCCACGACTACGAACACATGACGGAGCTTGCGGACGATGGTGAGACGATCCTTGTCCCCGGCGAAAAGAGCCGCAACACCGAGGAGGTCGAGGCCGAAAGCATCTCCTATGCGGTCTGCCAGTATTACGGTATTGAAACGGGAGAAAACAGCTTCGGCTATATCGCCACATGGTCAAAGGGCAAGGAGTTGAAAGAGCTTCGCGCCAGTCTGGAAACCATCAACAAGACTGCCTCCGAGCTGATTACGGACATTGACCGGCACTTTGCGGAGATTTGCAAGGAGCGCGGCATCAATCGTGAAGAAGTGAGCGCCACACAAACAGACGAAGCGCTTTATCTTGTGGATGGCTCGGTATATCTCCATGTGCAGCATACAGACGGCGGTTGGGACTATTCGCTCTACGACAAGGAAAGCAAAAAGCTGCTGGATGGCGGTGTTATTGACAGCAGCGCCATTGAAGATTCGCCGGTTGCATCTGTTGCCGGGGCTGTCCGAACGGAGGTATTTGCCATTCAGGGCATGACACCAACCAAGGTGACATTTGCAGATATGAAAATTCTGGAGGACTTGCAGGAGGCGCAGATTACGCCGCCCTTGGACAGCGAACAGATCACCGGCGCAGTCGTTGCCCCCACCGATGCGGCAGATAATATGCTCCCGGAGCTGGAACAGGCCGTCCCGATGCCTGACCCCACGCTGACGGTGGACGATATGCGCAGCTATGGGTATCTGGATAGCGATATGCTCCCACTTTCCAAGGATCGGGCGGTGGAGCTGCTGGAGCATGACATCACGGTTTATATGCTCTATCCCGACAACGCCGAGGAAATGGTCTTTGAAGCCGAGGACATCATCAAGCACGACGGAATGTTCGGGATCACAAGACCGGATTGGGATGCGGTCAAAGGCCATATCCCACCCCGCGATGTGGAGCAGCGTTTTTTGAACAGTCCCACCGATTCTATGGCGATCTACCAACTGCGCCGGGATGCGCCGGTGGAGCTGCGTTTTGCCAACCTCGGCAGTCTGGCCGCGCCGCCTGACCCGGCCAACTATGAAGCCGTCTATACCCGTGAGGTGTACCCGGACGATGATACCAGCAGAATCCTTGAAAACTTCTACTACATTTTCAACGACGAGCGCCCCGGCGATTTTGTGGGACACAGCCTCTCCGTCAGCGACATCGTTGCGCTGAAACAGGACGGCAAGGTATCCTATCACTACTGTGACAGCATGGGATTTCAGGAGCTGCCCGCCTTTCAGAAACCGGAGAATTACCTGAAAGCCGCCGAAATGTCGATGGAGGACGATTACGGCATGATCGACGGCATTATCAACAACGGCCCCAAACAGCCCACCGTTGCCGACCTTGAAGCACAGGTCAAGGCCGGTATGTCCATCTCCTTGATGGATTTGGCAGAGGCGGCACACCGGGAAAAGAAGAAATCTGTGCTGGAGCAGCTCAAAAGCCAACCGGCCCAAGAACGTCCACACAAAACAGCGCCCAAAAAGAGCGCGGAAAAGGAGCTTTGATATGAACATCACCTTTGAAGAACGCCAGCTTATGAGCCTCTACAACACCGGCACCCGCACGGGCTTGATCGCAGCGCTGGAGGAAATGCGCGGCTACCTCGCTGCGGATGAAACGGAGCTGCGGGAGCTGACGGACAGCGCCATCGCAAAGCTGCGCAGGATGAGCGACGCGGAATATGACGCGCTCGACCTGTTCCCCGATTTTGAAAAGGAGGATATGGATGCCGAGTAAAGTACAGCTCTATGCGCAGATGGCAGACCGCACGGCGGAGCAGATCACGGGAAGCTACCAGAAGTGGACGGCATTTCTGACCACCGCCGCAAGGCTGTATAAGTACCCCTACAATGAACAGCTCATGATTTTCGCCCAGCGCCCGGAAGCCACGGCCTGCGCGGAATACGACCTTTGGAATAAGCAGATGCGCCGCTATGTGCGGCGAGGCAGCAAGGGCATCGCCCTTGTGGATACCAGCAGCGACCAACCCAAACTCCGATATGTATTTGATGTTTCCGACACCAGCGGCGGCGAGAACTCTCGCCGCCCTTATCTTTGGGAATACCGGCAAGAGCATCGTGAGGTGGTATCTGCGGCGCTGGAACAGCGCTTCGATGTTTCCGGTGAAAACGGACTTGCCGATCAGTTGGAGCGTGTGGCGGCGCAGCTTGTAGATGAATACTGGCACGACAATCGGCGCGATATTGTCGGCATCGTTGACGGTTCCTTTTTGGAGGACTATGATGAGTTCAACATCGGAGCCGCTTTTCGGAACGCCGCCGTTGTCAGCACCACCTATACGCTGCTGTCCCGCTGCGGGATGCAGCCGGGAGATTACTTCGAGCATGAGGATTTTCTGAACGTCTTTGATTTCAACACCCCGCAGACCGTCGCCGCCCTTGGAACGGCCATCAGCCAGTCCAGCGAGCTGGTGCTGCGGCAGATCGAAGTCACCATCAAGAATTACGAGCGCGAGAAAATCGCGGAAAGGAGCGAAAGCCATGAGCGAACTGACCTACACCCGCAGCGGGGATTATCTGATTCCCGACCTGAGCCTGACAGAGCAGCCGCAAGCCCCGCTGGGCAAGTACGGCAGGATGCGGAAGGATTACCTGAAGGAGCATCGTCCGGTGCTGTGGAACAGCCTGCTGCTGTCCGAGAAGCTGTACCCCCATCTGCGGGAGATCGACGAGGCAGCGAACAACCGGCTGGAACAGATGATGCCGGAGCTGATGAAGTCGGCAGGCGTGACGGAAGCGCTGAAAGCCAGCGACCCGATGAAGTGGGTAGGGCTGATGAACACGCTGAAAGCGCAGGCCGAGGAAACGATCCTCACGGAACTGGTGTTCAGCTAAATATGTTCGATGCCCCTGCTGGGGCGCAGATGTCCTTCTTCCCCTCAGAGGCAGAACAAATTCAATCCATCGCAGAAGCGGAGAGTGTAACACCCTCCGCTTTTTCTATGTTCATTTCTCAGGATGATATTGACCACATCCTGCGCGCGGGCGGTAATGCGGATGCAGCGCGGATGAAAATTGCTGCGGAATTCTCCAAGCAAAAACCTTTAGAGGATTGCGCGGCATTTCTGAAAGCTCTTTACTACGGCGGCAACGGCCTGATTACGGATAACGGCAGGCTTTCCGCATGGTACGGGGACGATGGTATCCATATTGCAACCGGAGATACCTCTCGCTATCTTCGCTCTGCACAAGTGATAGGCTGGGCAGATGCGGCGGAGCGTATTGAGGAACTTCTGGACGGCGGCACATTTGCCACCAATCTTGAAGTCACAGAAGCCCCGCGCTATGAGCGGCTGGGTATTGCTGTGGATGTCTGGAATCTTTATCACGATTTCTCGGATGAAGCAAAATCGCTGGGGTATCTGTCCTGCTTGGGCAATATCCATAGCACCAGCTTTCCAGAGGAAACGGAGCGCCTGACGGATGATCTGCTGAATCCGGAGTTTCGGGAAAGGCTTCTGGCAGAACACAGAGTATTTCTTGACGCATACCGTGAGAACCGGGAGCTTCTGCGTTTCCATTTCCACCGTCCGCAGGCGCTTCTTACACGTATGGAAGATCTGTCATTGCCGCGCAAAGAATATCACTCCGATATGGAGGCTATTCCAGAAACCGGCAGGTTTATCACCGAAGATGAAATTGCGGCTTCTCTTGCAAATGGAAGCGGCTTTGAGGGTGGAAAGACCCGCATCTATGAGTTTTTCCAGACTCCGCACACGACAAAAGAGAGCGCTGATTTTCTGAAAAAAGAGTATGGCATCGGAGGACGCACCCATGCTGTATCCAGAGAAAGCGGCAGCTATGAAGATCACGGCAGCAAAGGCATTGTGCTGAAAAAGAACGGCTGTGCAGACATTCAGATGAATTGGAACAAGGTCGCTTCGCGCATCTCGGAGCTGGTTCGGTTGAACCGCTACCTTACGCCGGATGAGCAGGCAGCCTATGACAAGGAAATGGCGCAGGACGCCATGCGGAACGCGGTTTATAACGACTATAACGACGTAAAGGCGGCGCACCCCGATGAAATTGTGCTGTATCAGGTTGGGGACTTCTTCGAGCTGTATGGCGAGGATGCGCGGGCAGTTGCAGATGATCTCAGCCTTGAGCTGACGCGCCGCAATTTGGAGGGAGTAGGCCGTGTTACCATGTGCGGCTTCCCTGCAAAGGATTTGGAGAAACACGTTGAAAAGCTGCGGGAAAAGCATGATGTAACAATTTCGCGCATTGGCGATTCCGGCCATGAACACACGGCATATACGCTTCCGTCCATCGACCACGAGGCAGAACAGGCCATCAATGCTTATGAAGCAGAGTTCGGCGCGGACGGCACGAGGGTGTTCCGCGATCCTGCCGCAGACGCGCCGCAGCCCACGGTACGGGAGCTGTTTGACGGGTACAAGCTGACCGTTGGCAACGCGCTTTCCAAAGATACGGCTTTTGTCAATGCCTGCCGCAATTCAGACCGCCAGAACGCTTATCTGGAGGGTGCGGACGCTATCCGTCGTATTGTCACGGCATCTGATGATCTCCAGCTTGTCCGCCTGTACTTTGATATGCCCGCGTTCCATAACCGGCTGCATCAGGAGCTTTTGGAGGAACTGTATCCCACGCTGGCAGCGACGGTCGCACCATCTCCCTATCAGATTACACAGGAGGACATTGACAACGCGCTTCTGGAGTGGCACGACAACCTAAAGGGCAAGCAGGAAGTCGCACTATATATGCAGGCGCATGGGCGAGAACGCAGCACCGCCGCATGGCTGGCTGCAAAATATGGCTGGGAAGATAGCAAAACTCCCATGTATATCCATGTAGGAAACGCCGAGCCGGTGACGCTCACATGGGCGCAGGTACAGCGGCGGTTGGCACAGCTCATCCGCGAGAATAAATTTTACGATGAGAATGAGCGACTGCGGTTATTTTCACCTGACCGATACTCCATTCGTCTGCATCCCGGCGAGGGCGGAATTACCGGCATTTGGGATGAGGTGTTGGAACGGTTCTGCGGAGATGGGGAACAAACGCTCCGCTTTGCAGAACAGAATAACGCCATTGCTTACTTGGATGGCATCAAACGGGATATGGGAATTGAGCTATCCCCTCCGGCGTTTACAACACCGCTTGGCTATACTTATCATATTGGAGATCGCATTTCATCCATAGAGTTAGACCACATAGCAGCAGTCGGCGCTATCGCGCGTGTAGATGAAGATCACGTCTGGCACACATTACCGAACGTACCCGGACAGGAACCTGTCAGCATCGACCGCAATTCCTTTGAACGCTACCTCGACACCAGATATTTCGAGGTTTCTGAACCGGAGCCGCAGCGCGTCATTGCGGCGCAGCACACAGAACAGCCAACCCCGGAGACGCCGCAAGCGGTTCAAAACCTTATGGGGCAGCGCGTGGAAATTGATGGTAAGTTCTATAACGTTGATTCCGCAGATGAAACTGTCGCGCATCTCAGCATCGTTTCATCCTCCAGCGAGAGCAATCACGAGCCGGAACACAGAACCGAACCGGTTTCCGCTGTCCTCACACGAATTACAGATCAGGGTCGTGAGCTTGCGCCGAATATTTCGGCATATCAGGCGCTTCGTGCAGAGCATCCCGAAAAGCTCATCGGTGTCCGTGTCGGAGAACGGCTGCTTTTTTATGGCGCGGATGCAGAACGCGCCGCCAGCGCTTTGAATCGCCGCCTGCTGCAACGCGATATTCCCGGTATGGGCGAAACCGCTGTGACCGGCTATGATTTTGGACAATGGGCAAGCGCCGCAAAGCGGCTGCTGGAGCATGGACACAGCTTCGTGTTTGCGCAGCCAAATGAAACCGACGGCTATGATGTTATCAACGAGGCCGATGCCAAGGAGTATATCCCCATTGGCATGGAGCTGGAGATTGACGGACGGAAGTTTGTCATTGACAGCGTAAATTTCGGCACGGATGAAGTATCTCTGCGCGATGTAACTTTTCAAAACAGGCAGGGCTTTCCCATCTTCCGCGCTGAACACATTGCGTTTATACGCTCGTTTGTTGAAGAGCAGGAACGGGAGCAGCCGCAGCCTGTCACCAAACCCGTCGCGTTCTATCCTGCCGAGAAAACGCACTTGCCCTACAACATAGAAATCCAAACGCTGCACATCCCGGAACCGGAGCATGACCCGCCCTCTGCGGAACCCGCCAAGCCTGAACCGCCTGCCATGAGCGAGGAAGAAGCTCTGATTCTGGAGCAGGAAGGACGCGCGGCGCTTTCGGAAATGGGCGAGTTTGTGCCTGATTTTGATGATGCCATCTCTCAGGCCGAGATCGACGAGCCTCCCGCACACCGTCCTGCGGTATCTATCCCCGTTGACGGCGAGTGGCAGGGCTTTCCCAGCGTTGCCGCTGCGGAGCAGGCCGCTTACGCTGACTTCAAGGCGGCAAGCCACCGCGACGCGCAGAATTTCCACATCACCGATGATGCCCTCGGCGTCGGCGGCGCAAAAGCAAAGTTTCGGGCAAATATGGCGGCGATCCACCTCCTGCAAGAGCTGGAGTTTGAGGGCTTACAGGCCAGCCCGGAGCAGCAGGAAATCCTCTCCCGCTATGTGGGCTGGGGCGGTTTGGCAGATGCGTTCGATGAAAATAAGCCAAACTGGTCGGACGAGTTTGCAGAGCTGTACGCCACACTCTCCCCGGAGGAATACGCTGCGGCCAGAGCGTCCACGCTGAACGCCCACTACACCAGCCCCACCGTCATCAAGGCAATCTATGAAGCGGTCGGCAATATGGGCTTCCAGAGCGGTAACATTCTGGAGCCGTCTATGGGCGTTGGCAACTTTTTTGGCCTGCTGCCGGAGCAGATGCAGGGCAGCAAGCTCTACGGCGTGGAGCTGGACAGCATCACCGGACGTATTGCCAAGCAGCTTTATCCCAAGGCGGACATTACCATCGCGGGCTTTGAAACAACGGACAGAAAAGACTTCTATGACCTCGCCGTGGGCAACGTCCCGTTCGGACAATATCAGGTAGATGACCGGGCTTATAACAAGCTCGGTTTTTCCATTCACGACTACTTCTTTGCCAAAACCCTCGACCAAGTGCGTCCGGGCGGCGTGATTGCGTTTGTGACCTCCCGCTACACGATGGACAAGCAATCGCCCGAAGTCCGCAGGTACATCGCGCAGCGGGCGGAACTGCTGGGTGCCATTCGTCTGCCCAACAATGCGTTCCGCGCCAACGCCGGTACGGATGTGGTTTCGGACATTCTCTTTCTCCAAAAGCGTGACCGTCCCATTGAGATCGAACCGGATTGGGTACACCTCGGCCAGAACGAGGATGGCTTTGCCATCAACCGCTATTTTGTTGACCACCCGGAGATGATCCTCGGCAGGCAGACCTCCGAAAGCACCCAATACGGCAAGCAGGATTTTACCGTTGTCCCCATTGAGGGGCTGGCACTTGCAGATCAGCTCCATGATGCCGTGAAAAACATTCGCGGCACCTATCAGGAGGCGGAACTGCCAGAGCTGGGCGAGGGCGAACAGATCGACACGTCTATCCCCGCAGACCCCAATGTGAAAAACTACTCCTACACCGTGGTGGACGGCGAGGTGTACTACCGGGAAAACAGCCGCATGGTCAAACCGGAGCTGAACGCCACCGCCGCCGAGCGTGTCAAGGGCATGGTCGCGCTGCGGGATTGTGTGAATGAGCTGATTGCCCTGCAAATGGACGAGTACAGCGCAGAAAGCCGGATTCAGGAAGCGCAGGCCGAGCTAAACCGCCTCTATGATGCGTTCTCCGCAAAACACGGCCTAATCAATGAGCGTGCGAACCGTCTTGCGTTCTCTGACGATTCCTCTTACTACCTCCTGTGTTCGCTGGAAGTGCTGGATGACGACGGAAAGCTGGAGCGCAAGGCGGATATGTTCCATAAGCGCACCATCAAGCAGCAGCGCAGCGTAGATTCTGTGGATACCGCCAGTGAAGCCCTTGCTGTCTGCATCGGAGAAAAAGCCTGCGTCGATCTCAGCTTTATGGCCACCCTCATGGGCGGCAGCGAGAAAATCCCGCAGATCGTTGAGGATTTGAAGGGCGTCATTTACAAGGAACCAAACAGTGGCCCGTTTGACTTGGAGGACGGCGGCGAGCATTGGGCGAAGGGCTGGCAGACGGCGGACGAATATCTCTCCGGCAACGTCCGGCAGAAGCTCCGTACCGCGCAGCGCGTGGCAGCGCGCGACCCATTCTTTGCCGGAAATGTGGACGCCCTGATTGCTGCCCAGCCGAAAGACCTTGAAGCCAGTGAGATTGAGGTGCGGCTGGGTGCGACATGGTTTGATAAGAAGTACATCGAGCAATTCATGTACGAAACCTTTGAAACGCCCCGCTATCTGCGCGGACAGATCGAGATCAGCTATGTCCCGTACACCGCAGAATGGCAGGTTTCCCGCAAGAGCATGGTGCGCTACAACGACGTGGCGGCATTCACCACCTACGGCACAGACCGCGCCAGCGCCTACCGGTTGCTGGAGGATGCGCTGAATCTCCGCGATATTCGCATCTACGATACCATTGAGGACGCAGACGGACGGGAGCGCCGTGTCCTCAACGCCAAGGAAACCACCCTTGCCGCGCAGAAGCAGCAGCTTATCCGGGATGCGTTCAAGGACTGGATTTGGAAAGACCCGGAGCGGCGCGAAACGCTGGTACGGCAATACAACGAGGAAATGAACAGCACTCGTCCCCGCGAGTATGACGGCAGCCACATCGTTTTCTCCGGTATGAACCCGGAAATCACCCTCCGAGAGCATCAGAAAAACGCCATCGCCCATGTGCTGTACGGCGGGAATACGCTGCTGGCACACGAAGTTGGCGCGGGAAAAACCTTTGAAATGGTAGCCTCTGCGATGGAATCCAAGAGATTGGGACTGTGCCAGAAATCCATTTTTGTCGTGCCAAACCATCTGACGGAACAGTGGGCGTCCGAGTTTCTGCGGCTCTACCCTTCGGCAAACATCCTTGTCACTACCAAGAAGGACTTTGAAACCCACAACCGCAAGAAATTCTGCGCCCGTATCGCCACCGGCGACTATGACGCTGTTATCATCGGCCACTCGCAGTTTGAGCGTATTCCCATCAGCCCGGAGCGGCAGGAACAGCTCCTTCACCAGCAGATTGAGGAAATCACCGATGGTATTCAGGATACCAAGCTCGCAGGCGGCAACAGCTTTACCATCAAGAGCTTGGAGCGCACGAAAAAGGGGCTGGAGGCGCGGCTGAAAAAGCTGCAAGCCAGCGACCGCAAGGATGATGTGATTTACTTTGAACAGCTCGGCGTAGACAGGATGTTTGTGGACGAGTCGGACAATTATAAAAATCTTTTCCTCTATACAAAGATGCGCAACGTGGCAGGGCTTTCCACCACCGATGCGCAGAAATCCTCGGATATGTTCTCAAAGTGCCGCTACATGGATGAGCTGACCGGCGGGCGCGGCGTGGTATTTGCCACCGGCACCCCGGTTTCCAACTCCATGACAGAGCTTTACACCATCCAGCGCTATTTGCAGCATGACCGGCTGCAAGAGATGGGTATGGGCCACTTTGATTGCTGGGCAAGCCGCTTTGGTGAAACCACCACCGCGCTGGAGCTTGCCCCGGAGGGAACCGGCTACCGGGCAAGGACGCGCTTTGCAAAATTTTTCAACTTGCCCGAATTGATGAATCTGTTCAAAGAGGTCGCCGACATCAAAA
>ERZ809207.422-NODE-422-length-16537-cov-7.136573_pt1 | contig 16537 bp, 9 predicted proteins | sample MGYA00520515_ERZ809207 | MGnify/ENA primary metagenome ERZ809207 (study PRJEB31570, sample SAMEA3213009) | Homo sapiens | biome: human-gut; feature: human gut; material: fecal | place: Sweden | collected 2011 ... | reverse complement strand
ATCTCCGGCTGCACCGGCTCCGCGCTCGGAATGAGGCTCAGCACGCTTTCAATCGAGAACGGGCACAAAAGCCGCACCGCCGCCAGTGCCCACAGGGCGCACAGCAGCCACTTCGGTGCTTTCTTGAACACCAGCCGCACCAGCACGACCGCAAAAATCAGAACCGCCGCAGACAGGCTGCGGTTGAGAAAGCCGAGAAAAAGATTTGTCATGGCCGCTTCTCCTCATAGCCGTCGATCATGGCGCGCAGCCGGTCGACCTCGTCCTGCGAAAGCTTCGTCTTGCGTGCGAACGCCGCGATAAACGCGGGGAGCGAGCCTTCGAACGTCTTCTCGACCAGCTCGTCCAGCTCTGCCGCCTGCGCCTCGTCCTTGGAGACGAGGGAGGAGACAAGGCCGTTTTCGTTTTTTACGATGCCGCGCTCGCCTAGACGGTGGATGACCGTATACGTCGTCGTCCGGCTCCAGCCGAGCCTTTCTTTGCACAGCTTCGCCAGCTCCGCGCTGGGCAGCGGCTCATGCTCCCATAAAATCAGGCAGAACCGGTATTCGCTCTCAAAGATCTTCGGGGTGGACATAGGCATTCCCTCCTTGTCTAATGCGTTAGACTGTAATTGCAGTCTAACGCATTAGACTGCTCTTGTCAAGCCCCCTTTGCAAAAGGGCAGCTTTTTGCGGACAGATAATTTTCGGCAGGATGCAACCCTTGCGGAATTTTTGCGTGTAGGAAAGAGAAGCGCGGATGCGGACACGGCGCGGCCCACAATATCTTGTGGCGGGTGTTACGTCTACCTCGCAACATGGGCCGAAAGGGGCTGAAATGCTTGGTAAAACAGACATTTTCGTAAAAATCGGTTGCAATTTTTAATTTTTATGGTAAACTGGTTACATAAAATCTGCGGCTGTATCAGGCCGCAAATTGAAAGAGGTGCACTTATGAAGCGTACATTTGGAAGATTCATGAGCCTGCTGCTGGTGCTCGCCATGGTATTGGCGATGGTTCCGGCGACATTGGCTGCAAACGCGTACAGCGTCGAGCCGGACTCGACGATCACGCTCACGACGACGTACACGTTCACGGAAGCAACGTGGACGTCCAGCGATTCGACCGTCGCAAAAATTGAAAGCAACACCGCCACAACGGCAGTCATCAAGGGCGTAAAGGCCAGCAACACGGCCATCCGGATCACGGCTACCGGCAAGGTAAATGGTCGTGATTATTCGGAGTATTTCACGGTTTATGTGCGGGACGCATATACCCTTACGCTGGCGCTCAGCAACAGTAATATCAACGGCACGGTTGCGCTGAATCAGGGCGACACCAGAACGCTCACCGCGACTGTCACGGTCGGCACCGGCAGCGGTGTGAGCGCAGGCAATCTGGCAAACTGCGAAGTTCATTTCACCAGCGATAACGATGCCATCTCGGTTAAGCCTGCCAGCGCGAAGGTCACCGCAAGCACGGTCGGCAACTACACGACCTATAAGGTTGAAGCGACTGTCAAAGCAGAGAAGGTCGGCGGCGCAACGCTGACGGCACAGGTGTATTATCAGAAGAGCGATGGCAGCATGACTCCCTCCACGTCCGCGACTGCGACCAAGACCATCGGCTTCAGAGTCAGCGGCGCGGCGACGATCTCGGTCACGCTTCCGACCGCCCAGCAGGTATTGTCGCTGGAGGCAGGCGGCACGTCTGCCACGCTGCAGCCGAAGGTGACCGGCTATTCCGGCACGGCGCAGCCGAAGCTGCTGTATCTGTATGACACCAAGGATAACAATCTGTATGTCCGCCCCAACGCTTCGACGACCTCCGCGACAGTCGAGCCGTACAAGGCCTGCGACGCAACAAAGATCTATATCTGCATCGCGGACTACAACGCGGGTCTGACATACGCGAAGATCGACCAGACGAACCCGTCCGCATCGATCGAGGGCAGCTACGCCGTCTGCACGGTCAGCATCAAGAATAAGGGCATGGCTGTCACCGCGCTGGAGGTCAGGAACGATCAATCCGTGACTGTGACGGACATTGACGGGAAGACGACCACGACCCGCCTGCAGACCCAGCTCGACAGCGGCGCGATGGTCTTCGGCCTGCAGGATTCAAACTATAATCACGATAAGAACGGCACAAATATTAAAAACTCCAACCTGATCTTCACCGAGCTCACACTGACCGCGCGCATCAAGGCGCCCGACACGCTGCTTAACAGTGAAACGGATCGGAAAAATGCGTACTCCCGCATCGAGTGGACAAGTTCCGCGCCCACTGTTGCAAAGGTAAGTGAAACGAATTCGGACAAGGATTCGGCGACCGCGAAGATCAAGGCGGTCGCACCCGGCACGGCGACGATCACCGCGAAGGTCGACGGCAATGTTACCGCAACCTATAATGTTACGGTCTATCAGGGTCGTGCATACAAGATCACCGAAGAGCCGAGCATCGGTGAGACGGTCGGCAAGATGACGGACACCGAGCTCAAGGCCATGTTCGAAAAGGAAACGGCCAAGGTCGAGATTCAGACCAGCATCTACGCTGACGAAGTGATGATCTACGAGCTGCCCGTCAAGAGCGCAGATGTCGTGCCCGGCGAGAACGGCGGCAAGAAGTTCAAGTATACGCTCAACGGCCTCAAGACGGCTACGAAGGAATTCTTCTACAACAGAGAAGACCCGAACAGCACAGGCGTTACGACGGACAAACAGGTGACCTTCTCCGACATTTCCTTCTCGGAGCAGCCCGCAAACGCGGCCTATAAGATCACGGACACCATTGCCGATCTGGCCATGACAGCGTCGGTTTCGACGGGCAAGATCAAATCCGTGGTCTGGTACATGAACAGCGACCAGACGACCGGCGGTGTGGATAAAGCAATTCAGACAGACAAAATTACCGATAAGCTTACGAACTACCGTTCGGTTCTGTCCAATCTCAAGCAGTACATCACCGGTACCGGAACCTATGTGTTCTACTGCCGTGTCACGACCGACGACGGCAAGTATGCCGAAACACGCAAGGCCATCATCACCATCACGGGTGAGAACCACATCAACATTGTCTTCAACCCGACTACGGTAAAAGCCGGCGGGACGTTCACCATCACCGGCACGCCGCAGGAGTATGTGAGCGGCAAGCTGACCAATGTGACCGGCAAGACCTACACGATCACATGGACCTCGAGTGACGAGAACATTGTTAAGCTTTCCAGCAAAACCAGCACCAACAGCAGCCCCTCCATCACCGCGACGGCCAAGGCAGGCGGTCAGGTCACCATCAAGGCTGAAACGACGATCGGCGCGAAAAAGTATGCTGCCGAAGTGAAGTTCACCGTCACTGTCCCCGAGGCGGACACTGTCAGCCTGACGCTCGGCGAGAACGACACCTATGTCCTGCTCGACGGCAGCAAGCTTGCCGCGGCAGTCAAGACCGCCGCGAAGGTCACGCCCAGCACCTTTACCTTTGAGTCCCCGGCCAACGGTACGCTCTATACCTCGAGCGCCATGTCCGGCACGGTCAGCACGACGACCAAGTATTCTGCCAGCGAAGTCAGCAAGATGGTCTACCGTCCGACGAGAACCACCGGCACGCATACCATCAGGTACGCCGCCTATGACGGCAGCGCCCAGATCGCGACCGGCACGATCAATGTCGTGACCAGCGCAAGCACGGTCGAATACCACATCTCCGCCAATGAAAAGCAGCAGATGATCGTCAGCGACTTCCAGCGCGTCTACGGCTCCGGCCTGAGCACCGTGACCTTCGGCACGAACTCCGATAACCGCGGCGCACTGTACAAGGGCAGCACGACCAGCTCCGGCAAGGTCGGCAGCGAGGCCTACAGCGTCTCGACCGGCTCGAACCTGCTGAAAAACGTCTGCTTCATCGCGGGCAGCACCACGTCGAAGTACACCGTGACCATCCCCTTCACGGCAAGCGGCTCGTCCGGCCAGATGAACGGCCAGCTTGTGGTCTATGTCAACGACACCCACACGCTGAACTCCACCGGCGCGTCCTTCCGCTCCATGGGCATCGCGGGTGAGCTGACGCCGGAAAACGCCACCGGCAGCACCTACATCACCATTGACCGTGTCGTCGGCGGCAAGCTCTATTCCAGCTACACCAGCATCAAGAGCTGCACCGCGCTGACCAGCAAGGATTTCGGCAGCACGAAGTTCTACTTCTCCGGCTCCGGCAGTCTGGATAACCTCTATATCCTGCCGCTGGCCGACAGCAAGAGCGTCGAGGTCAGCTACACCATCGACGGCAGCACAAAGGGCACGCTGTCCTTCAAGGTCAACCAGCAGACAGCCTCCAACCAGTTCACGGATGTGAGCGGCTCGTACAAGTGGGCGGCCAACTCGGTCGACTTCATGTACATGAACGATATCATCAAGGGCAACAACACCAAGAACCCGAAGCTCTTCGGGCCGGGCGCCAAGATGACCCGCGCCATGCTCGTCACGGTCCTCTACCGTGCGGCAGGCGAGCCCACCGTTACCGGTATCACCAACAAGTTCACCGACAACAAACAGGGCCAGTACTACTACAACGCAGTCCTCTGGGCCTCCAACATGGGCATTGTCAACGGCGCGACCGCCACGACCTTCGACCCGAACGGCAATGTCACCCGTGAGCAGATCGCGGCTATCCTGTACCGCTACGAAGGCAGTCCGACCGTGACCGGTTCTCTGAGCGGCTATCCCGATCAGGCGCAGGTCAGCTCCTTTGCCGTCACGGCAATGCAGTGGGCTGTCGGCACCGGCATCATCACCGGCGTCACCTCCGGCGGCAGGACGACCCTCTCCGCAAAGGGCAACGCCACCCGCGCTCAGGTCGCCGTCATGCTCCACCGCTTCCTGACGTTCTAAGCATATCGACCCCTCGCCCCCGGCTCACGCCGGGGGCGTTTTTTGCGCACAAAAAGGCGCCCCTTTCAAGGCAATGTCATCAACTTAAGGTCAGCACACATCAGATTTACACAGAGAACGACCGGCACTCGAACAGGGCTGGTAGGGGCGGGGCTCTGCTCCGCCCGGCGGAGGGCACTCGTTTTAACGGGAATCTTGGGCGGATACGAATGCAGTTTCCTACTTGTATGTACGGGCCGATGCCTACTCGGCCCATTTGGAAGCTCCGAATTCGCCGAAGAGTTTCGAAAGAACCGGTGCATTCTGCGGGCGGACAGAGTCGTCCGCCCCTACAGGATACGGGGTATTGAGGTTTCGGTGCAGGGGCCGGCGACGCTGTCGGTCCATTTGGCAGATACGAATTTGCTGCAGAGTTCCGTAAAAACGGGTGCATTCTGCGCGGGCCGATGTAGGCATCGGCCCCCTACAGCCGAATGCGCACGTGCATACGGATTCGCCGAGGCTTTCCAAAGATTCAGGGCATCCTGCCGGGCGGAGCAGAGCCCCGCCCCTACCAACTGCGTTTGAATTTCGCCGGTTTTTGCGGATAATGGGTAATCTATCCGTCTTAGTATGAAAAATCTCCCCTTGCCGGGCGGCAAGGGGAGGAGATGAGGGCGTTTATCCTTCGAACTGACTGTGGTACAGATTGGCGTAGAAGCCGTTTTTGGCGAGCAGGTCCTCATGGCGGCCCTGTTCGATGATGTGGCCGTCCTTCATAACGAGGATGACGTCCGCTTCGCGGATGGTGGACAGACGGTGGGCGACGACGAAGCTTGTCCGGCCCTGCATCATGGTGTCAAATGCCTGCTGGATGTGCGCCTCGGTGCGCGTGTCGATGGAGCTGGTCGCTTCGTCGAGGATGAGCATGGGCGGCAGGCAGAGCATCACGCGCGCAATGCACAGCAGCTGCCGCTGTCCGGCGGACAGCGCGCCGCCCGTGTCGGACAGCACCGTGTCATAGCCCTCTGGCAGACGGCGGATGAAGGAATCCGCGTGCGCCATGCGCGCGGCGGCTTCAACCTCGGCATCCGTCGCGTCCGGCTTTGCAAGGCGGATGTTCTCGCGCACGGAGGCCGTCTTGAGCCACGTATCCTGCAGCACCATGCCGTACTGGCGGCGCAGGCTCTCGCGCGTGACGGAACGGATCTCGCTGCCGTCGACGGAAATGGAGCCGTCCTTCACGTCATAAAAGCGCATGAGCAGATTGATGAGCGTCGTCTTGCCGCAGCCCGTCGGGCCGACGATGGCAATGCGCTGGCCGGGCTTTACGGAGAGATTCAGATTTTCGATCAGATGCTGCTCCGGCGTGTAGGAGAACGCGACGTTCTGCAGCTCTACGCTGCCGGAGACGGCTTCAAGCTTCTTCGCGTCCAGTGCGTCAGGCGTTTCGGCAGGCTCGTCGATCAACTCGAAGACCCGTGCGGCGCAGGCCAGCGCGTTTTGAAGCTCCGTGACCACGCCGGTGATCTCGTTGAAGGGCTTGGCGTACTGGTTCGCGTAGCTGAGGAAGCACGACAGCCCGCCGACCGTGATCGCGCCTGCCACGGCGCTGAGCGCGCCGGTAAAGCCGACGCAGGCATAAATAATATTGTAAATGATGCGCGTGGACGGGTTCGTCATGGACGAAAAGAACGTCGCACGCATGGTCGCCGCCGTCAGACGGTCGTTGATCTCGTCAAACTGGCGCAGGCTCTCGTCCTCGTGCGAGAAAGCCTGCACGACGCGCTGGCCGCTCAGCTGCTCGTTGATCAGCGCGGTCTGCTCCCCGCGTGCCTTGGACTGCAGCTGGAACATGGAGTAGGTATGCCCCGCGATGAACTTTGCCACCAGCAGCGAAAGCGGCGTCAGCAGCACGACGACGAGCGTGATCTTCCAGCTGATCGAAAGCATGAAGCCGAGCGTGCCCACAATGGTCAGAACGCCGGTAAACAGCTGCGTGAAGCCCATGAGCAGGCCGTCTGCGAACTGGTCGACGTCGGCGATCATGCGGCTGAGCGTGTCGCCGGAGGGGTGGCTGTCCAGATACGCAAGCGGCAGCCGCTGCAAGTGGGAAAACGCCTGACGGCGCACGTCGCGCGTCACGCAGAAGCAGACGCGGTTGTGAATGGCCGTCATGACCCACTGCAAAATTGCCGTCAGACCGGCAAGCACGGCGATTCTGACCGCCAGCGTACTGACGGCGGCAAAATCGACCTGTCCGGGGCCGACGATCTGGTCGATCGCGTCGCCGACCAGAATGGGGATATAGAGCGTGCCCGCTACGCTGGCCGCGGCCAGCAGCAAGGATGCAAGCAGCAGCGGCAGATACCGCCCGAGGCTTTTTAACACGCGCCGCAGCGCCCAGGAGGATGTATGCTTCATGATGCACTCGCCTCCCCCTTCTCCTGCGACCGGCAGATTTCCTGATAGACCGGGCAGGTCTGCTGCAGCTGTGTATGCGTGCCGAGTCCGGCCATATGGCCGTCGTCGAGCACGACGATCTTGTCTGCGTGCCGGATAGACGACACGCGCTGCGAGATCAGCACGACCGTGGGTTTCCACGGAAGCTTCGACAGCGCCTTGCGCAGCGCTGCGTCCGTCGCGAAGTCCAGCGCGGAGGCGCTGTCGTCCAGAATGAGAAGCTCGGGCCTGCGTACAAGTGCGCGGGCGATGGTCAGCCGCTGGCGCTGGCCGCCGGAGAAATTGCGCCCGCCTGGCTCGACCGCCGCGTCCAGCTGGCCCTTCTTATCCTGCACGACGCCATCCGCCTGCGCTGCGCGCAGCGCGTCCCAGAGCGCCTCGTCGGACGCATCCGCATTGCCCCAGTGAAGATTCCCCCGGATGGTGCCGGAGAAGAGCAGCGCCTTCTGCGGCACAACGCCGATGCGCGTCCGAAGCGCCTGCAATTGAAGCGTTTTCACATCCTCGCCCCGCACGAGCACCTGTCCGTCTGTCGCGTCATAGAAGCGGGGGATCAGATTTGCCAGCGTCGATTTGCCGGAGCCTGTGCCGCCGATCACGCCAATCGTCTCGCCGGGCGCGGCACAGAAGCTGATATCGGTCAGCGCATCCGCGCCTGCCTGCGGATAACGGAAGCTGACGTGCCGGAATTCCAGCTCCGCCTCTCCCGCGCCGTCCGGCAGCGCGTCCGCGCCGCTCACCATGCTGGACTTCGTGTCCAGCACCTGCGAAATGCGGCCCGCGCAGGCGGCGGATTTTGTGATGTTCAGGATCAGATTGGCAAACTTGATCAGCTCGACCAGGATCTGCGACATATAGTTATAAAGCGCGATCAGCTGGCCCTGCGTGATCGCGCCCTCGTTCACGCGGACGCCGCCCACGCGCAAAATCGCGACAATGGCCAGATTGATGATCACATACGTCAGCGGATTGAGCAGCGCGGAAAGTCTTCCGACAAACTGCTGCGCGGAAAACAGATCTCCGGTTTTCTCCGCGAAGCTTTCCGTCTCTGTCTGTTCGCGGGTAAAGGCGCGGATGACGCGCACGCCGGACAGATTTTCCTGCGCCGCACCGGTCACGCCGTCGAGCTTCGTCTGCACGCGCCGGTAGAGCGGAATGCAGCTGAGCATGATGGCAAACACAACGGCAAAGAGCACCGGGATGGCCACGGCGAAGATAAGCGCCGACTTTGTGTCGATGGTAAAGGCCATGAGCATCGCGCCGAAAACCACGATGGGCGAACGCAGCAGTAGGCGGAGCGTCAGATTAAGGCCCGTCTGCACCTGATTCATGTCGCTCGTCATGCGCGTGACGAGCGTGGCCGTGCCGAGCCGGTCAAACTCGGCGTAGGACAGCGACTGGATGTGCGCAAAAAGCGCACGGCGCAGGCTGCCCGTCGCGCCGGTCGCGGCCTTGGCGGAAAAATACTGCGCGCACGTGGCGCTGGCAAAGCCGCACAGGCCGAGTCCGACCAGCACAAGGCATTTTTTCAGGATATACGCCGTATCGCCGGACGAAATGCCGACGTCGATGATATCCGCCATGATGAGCGGCACGAGCAGCTCAAACGCGGCCTCGAGCAGCTTGAAGCACGGGGCCAGGATCGCCTGCAGGCGGTAGGGCCGCAGGTAAACAAGCAGTTTTTTCATGGGTTGTTTCTTCTCTTTCTTCTGCTATTCAATGGATTTGAGCGCCTGCGACATATCGATTGTGCGGATCTTCCGCCGCAGGGCAAGATTGACAAGCAGACCGAACACCAGCGTCAGCGCGGCCGAGATGAGATAGCTCAGCGGCGCGACGCGCACATCGAAGCACATGAGATCGATCTTGATCTGTCCCATGACATACGCGTGCAGCAGCTTTCCCATCGGAAGGCCCACAAGCGCGCCGAGGACGGTCAGGATGATGTTCTCGCGGAAGACGTAGCGGTTCGTCTCGCCGTCGTAGAAGCCAAGCACCTTGATGGTCGCGATCTCTCGTTCGCGTTCGGTGATGTTGATGTTCGTGAGGTTATACAGCACGATGAATGCCAGCGCTGCCGCGCCCAGCACGACGACCAGCACGATATATTGCAGGCTCTGCATCATCGTCGCCACACGGCTGCGGAAATCAAGGCTGAGGGTAACTGCCGCCGCGTTTTTCGCGCCCGCGAGCGCTGCGGACGCCGCCTGCGCATCCTCGTCCGTCTGATAGTTGACCCATGCGGCCTCGTATCCGGGCGCTTCACCGAAGACGTCCTGCCAGGTAGTCTGCGTCAGATAGACGTAATTATAAACATAGTTTTCAAACACAGCCTCGACGGTCAGCTCCGTCCGGCGCATGTCGCCTGTCTGTAAGGTGATGGTGTCGCCCGCCGACAGGCGCAGCGCCTGCGCAAGCCCCCGGCTGATGATGCAGCCGCCGTCCTGCGGGTAGGGGATCGGCGTTTTCTCCTGCGTGTGCAGGTCGATAAAGCCGTCCACGCTGCCCGATTCCGGGCAGACGACGTTTGTGGTCTTGACCGTGCCGCCGGCAGAAGCGTCCAGACTTTTTTCCGCGACAAACAGACAGCCCTCCGCGCCGCTTTTCTCGCAGACGGCGAGGAAGTCCTCGCGTTCGCTGCCGCTCAGCGCGTGCTGGAAGGTCACGGCGGCGTCATAGCGGGTGATCTCGTCGTATTGATAGTCGACGACGCTGCTGATGGAGTCCTGAATGCCGAAGCCCGTGATGAGCAGCGCCGTGCAGCCGCCGATGCCAATCATCATCATGACCATGCGCTTTTTAAAGCGCAGAATGTTCCGGATGGAGACTTTATGCAGGAAGGGGAGTCGGTCCCAGATCAGCGGGAGGCGTTCAAGCAAAATGCGCTTGCCCGCCTTCGGCGCTCTGGGGCGGATCAACTCCGCTGCCGGCTTCTGCAGTTCGGCGTGTACGACGTACCACGTTGTGCCGAGCGCGCACAGCAGATATGCGCCCGACGAGATGAGCGCCAGCGGCCAGTCAAAGGCATACAGAATGCTGGTAAAGCCGTACATGATATTATACGCGTGCCAGATCATCTTCGGCAGGAAATACGAACCTGCCGCGATGCCGAGCACACAGCCGAGAACCGAGGCGATCCCGGCATAGAGGAAGTATTGGGACAAGATCGCGCCGTTGGAATACCCCAGCGCCTTTAAAACGCCCGCCTGCGTCCGCTGCTCGTCGACCATGCGGGTCATGGTCGTGATGCAGACCAGCGCGGCCACGGCGAAGAAAAACAGCGGGAACACCCGTGACACGCCGCGCACGATATCGGAATCGCTCTCAAAGCAGGCGTAGCCGACGTTGCTGCTGCGATCCAGCACGAACACGTCCGGGTTTTCGAGCTTTTCCAGTTCGTCCTCGCCGTCGCGGTAGTCCTGCTCGGCATCGGCCAGCTTTTGTTCACCGTCGGCCAGCTCCCGCTCGGCGTCGGCCAGCTTCTGATCGCCGTCTGTGATCTCCTGCTTTGCGTCAGCCAGCTCCTGCTCGGCGTCGGAGATCTTCTGTTCTGCTTCGGCCTTACCTGTGTAATAATCCGCCCAGCCGTCTTTGAGTTCCTGTTTTGCGTCTTCCAGCTCCTGCCGGCCATCTTCCAGCTCCTGCTTCGCATCTTCCAGTTCCTGCTGCTTTTCTTCCAGCGTTTTTTTCGCCTCGTCCAGCTTTTTCTGGTTTTCCGCGAACGCCTCGTTCGCCGCGTCTGCCGCCAGATCCAGCTGATTCTCATTGTCGGCCAGAGCGTTCTTGCCCTCGTCCAGCTGCGCCTGCGCCGCTGCAAGCTGCCCACGCGCCGCCGCGATCTGCGCTTTGGCCGCCTCCGCCGCCTCCGGCGACATCGCTCCTGCGGAAACCGCAGCGTCTATCTGCGCCTCCTGTTTGTCGAGCGCGGCTTTCTGCGCGTCTAACTGCTGCTGCTGCTCGGCAAGCGTTTCGCGTGCTTTCTGGAGCTGCGCGAAAGCGAAGCTCATCTCGTTCTCGGCCTGTTTCTTTTCTTTTTCAAATTTGGCGGCGTTTTCCTCATAGGTCTGCTTCGCGTCGGCCAGCTTTTTTTCGCCGTCTGCCAGCTCCTGTTCGCCATCGGCCAGCTTCTGTTCATTTTCCTCGATCGTCCGCTGCCCATCCACCAGCTTCTGGTATGCGTCGGCCAGTTCCTGCTCCGCCTCCTGCTTTGCGTCGGCCAGAGAAACAACGCCGTCAGCATATGTCTGATGCGCGTCTTCCAGCTCCTGCTTCGCGTCGGCAAGCTCCTGCTTTGCATCGGCCAACTCCTGCTGCTTTTCATCCAGCGTTTCACGCGCGTCGGAGAGCGTCTGCTTGGCCTCTTCATAGAGGCGATCGCTGCGCCCATAAGCCGCACTCTCGGCAAGCTGCGTGACCCACGGCTCAGCAGCGTCAATGCAGGCGGTATATTCGTCGGAATAGACCTCGCCCTGCCGGCCGGCCAGACGGAGATAGAGCGACGTGTCGTATTCCAGTGCAAACGCCTCCGGCAGGATGTACACGAATGACGAAAGCGTTCCGCTGCCGATGGAGGTGCCGCCGCGCTCATAATTGATGTATAAGACGCTCTTGGCGATGCCGACGATGGTGAATTCCCGGCGGTTGAAGCCGTCCAGCGTATCTTCGTCGTTCTCTTCCGTCAGAACGACTGTTTTTCCGAGATCCTTTTCGGAATACAGCAGCCCGTCAGCCAGACATTCCTCCGCCGTCTGCGGAAATCTTCCACATTTTAAGCCCGGCAGGTCGATCTGCTCAGGCAGCGACAAAAATCTGCACGGCTTCGCCGCCCCATCTGCGACGGAGGCCAGCGCGTCCGCACTCTTTTCTCCTTCGCAGGCAGCGATACGCGTGTCGGCGGCAAGGGCCACCGCATCTGTCTCGTCAAAGCCGACCGTGCTGACGAGGCGGAAATCATACATCCGGTGCGCCTCGGCATAGTCGTCCAGCGTATGTACCATTGCGGTCTTTGTCAGCCGCAGGCCGCAGAAAAATCCTACGCCCAGCGCGACGATCGCCGCGATCGCCAGAAACCGGGTGAGACTGCTGCGGATCTGGCGCATTGTCAGCTTCAGCATACCCGTCACCATTCAATGCTTTCCACCGGCATAGGCGCTTCGTTTTGCCGCACGTCGGTGATCTGGCCGCTTCTGACGCGGATGACGCGGTCGGCCATGGCGGTCAGGGCGGAATTGTGCGTGATGATCACGACGGTCATGCCGTTTTCCCGGCTCTGCTTCTGCAAAAGCGCCAGGATCTGCTTGCCGGTCTGATAGTCAAGCGCACCGGTCGGTTCGTCGCACAGCAGAAGCCGCGGCCTTTTGGCCAGCGCCCGCGCGATTGCCACGCGCTGCTGCTCGCCGCCGGAGAGCTGGGCGGGGAAATTCTGCATCCGCTCGCCGAGGCCGACCTGCCGCAGAACTTCGTCTGCCGGGATGGGATTTTTACAAAGCTGGCCCGCGATCTGCACGTTTTCCAGCGCCGTCATATTGGGCAGCAGATTATAGAACTGGAACACAAAGCCGACCTCATGCCGGCGGTAGGCCGTCAGCTGCCTACGGTCAAACCCCGACACATCCTCGCCCGCCAGCAGCACATGGCCGCTCGTCAGCCGGTCCATGCCTCCGAGAATGTTTAAAAGCGTCGTCTTGCCCGCGCCGGACTGCCCGACGATCACGCAGATCTCCCCCTCTGCGATCGTAAACGAGGCATCCTTCAGCGCGTCGATGCACACATCGCCCATCCGATAGGTCTTGCAGACATGATCGAACAACACAAAATTCTGCACACAGAACCCCTCCTGTATTTTTTCTAAATGTATATTATGGCATACTGTTTTCTGTTTTGCTTGAATAATCCATGAACGGCTGGCCGAAAATACTTTTTCTTGCTTTTGCCGCAGAACGATGGTACTATTAAATCGAAAAAACTATAGGGAAGCTCTGATTCAATGACCGAGAGCATTCGGCGAGAGATTTTGGCCCCAGACATCGGATCAGAGGTTCCCTGACAGGAAAAGGAGCGGTCCTTTTGGCAAAACAGATCACGCGGATCGTGCTGACCGGCGGGCCTGCCGCGGGCAAGACGACGCTTATCAGCCGCATTCTCAAGGAATTCAAGCAGGACGAGGGCTGGAAGGTCATTACCATCCCTGAAACTGCGACGGAGCTGATCTCCGGCTTCGGCATCAAGCCCTTCGGCGGGTGCGTGTCCATGCTGGATTTTCAGGATTTTGTCGTTTCCGACCAGCTGCACAAGGAGCAGCTGGCGCTCAAGGCGGCACAGATGGTGCCGGAGGAGCACGTCATCGTGCTGTACGACCGCGCGCTCTTCGATGACAAGGCCTATATCTCCGACGAGGAGTTCCGGCAGGTGCTCGCGCGCTTCGGCCTGACCGAGCAGCAGGCGCTTTCCCACTACGATACCGTCCTGCACCTCGTCTCCTGCGCCAAGGGCGCGGAGTTTGCCTATAATTTCGGCAACGAGGCGCGCTACGAGCCGCTGGAGCTTGCGCGGGAAAAGGACGATCTGACGCTGCGCGCATGGCGTGCGCACCCGAATCTGCACGTGATCGACAATTCCGTCGATTTTGAGGACAAGATCGCGCGCGGCCTGCGCGCCGTCTATGAAGCGCTCGGCAGGCCCACGCAGCAGGAGGTCTGGCACAAGTATCTCATCGCGCTGCCCACGCTCCAGACGCTCGAGCAGACATATCACGCCGCCAGCATCGACATGATGCAGACCTATCTGACCCGCGCCAACCCCAACATCGTCCGCCGCGTCCGCCAGCAGAAAAACGGCGGAGATTATCTCTATTTCTACACGGAAAAGCGCACGACCGGCTCCGGCCAGTGGGAGACGGAAAAGCCGATCTCCGAAAAGGAATACATCCGCTATCTCATGGAGGGAGACACGAGCCTGCACACCGTCCACAAGACGAAATACCGCTTTGTGTATAACGGCTGCCGGTTCGAGATTGATGTCTATCCGTTCTCGCAGGACCGGGCCATCATGCGTGCCGCATTGCCGGAAAATGCCCCCGTGCTTACCGCGCCGCCCGAGATCACCGTGCTGCGCGAGGTCACCGGCGACCCCGCCTACAAAAACCGCCAGCTGGCGAAAAATCAGAGACTGTAAAAGCTGCCGCCCGCGTTCAGTTCCATCGAACGCGGGCGGTGTGTTTTGTGAAAGGGGCGTTCCGGTGTGCCTCCGGCGGCCCATTCTTTTCCGTCTTGCCGGAAAAGAATGGGAAGAAAAGGGGCGCTGGTTACGGTTTGGTGCGTGCTGCGGGCACAGTTCAGGCAAGCCCTTATGTTCAGTCGCTGCGAACACACGTAGTCACCCTACGGGCACTATGGTACGCGCCGCCTGTTATGGTGCACCAAATTTGTGAATAGCTGCGATTCAATATCTGCTGTAAAAACGCCTTTCGTTCAAAACTTGCAAGGAAGTACGGATTCGCCGGAGTTCTGTAGGGGCCGATGCCCACATCGGCCCGCTGGGAAGCTGCGGTTTCGCCGAAGATTCCCGTAAAAAGCGGTGCGTCCTGCGGGCGGACAGAGGCGTCCGCCCCTCCGGAGCAGATGCACAGAAGGAGGATAGCACACAAAAACAGCGCCCGGATATAGCTGGGTGTACGTAAGACAGTATTGCGCTAAGATTGACGAAGCGGCACGAAACCGCATGGAGCTGATCGTGCGGTCACTGGCAGAGCAAAACGGCGTGACCGAGCAACTGAAAGCCGAAAACCAAATGGAATGGGTGCGGCAGATGAACGCTTGCAAGGCACAGGCAGAGGAAGTTGTGAAGTTTGAGCTGATTTATGACTGATACTGAGAGCGCCTGGACAAATAAAGTTCGGGCGTTCAGAATTTCCTGAACGAACTGTATCTTTTTCACAAAACCTATTGACAAGAGAACTTGGCAAAGGTATAATTAGGATATGCAAAGAAAACTTGGAGCGGAGGTGTTCATATGAAAAAGGACGATATCTTAAACGCAAGTCGAAAAGAGCATAAGAACAAAGACTTAGCAGAAATAGAAGTGATATATCAAGCAGGAAGTCATGCAGGCAGAGTAGGTGCTTTAGTGTGTTGTCTCCTGTCCTTACTATCCTCTATGCTTGCTCATACCATGATTTATAGTCCGTGGGTTATATACTTCAGCATTCTTTCAACGCAATGGTTAGTTCGCTTTATCAAAATGAAACGAAAAAGTGATTTGGTGCTAACCATCCTATTTTTGATTCTTTCCGTCTTGGCATTTGCCGGATTTATTCGTCGCCTTTTAGAGGTGAGAGTATGAAAGAGCAGTTGCATCTGAAAAATCACTTAAAGGAAGTTCGTATGGCAGCAAATCTTTCTCAAGCACAGCTTGCAGAAATGGTGGGTGTGTCGAGAAACACTATCAGTTCTATCGAAACAGGGCAATTCAACCCAACAGCAAAGTTAGCTCTTATCCTTTGCATTGCCTTAGATAAGAAATTCGAAGAACTATTCTATTTTTAGGAGGACAGCATGGATAATTTGATATTATTGATTTTGGGGTTGTTTATTTCTGTGCTTGGCATTACAAACATCAAAGGTAATATCAGTACGATACATTCGTACAACAGACGAAAAGTAAAAGAAGAGGATATACCTAAGTACGGAAAAGTCGTTGGCACAGGCACGCTTATAATGGGAGTATCTTTTATCTTAGGGTACATTGCTTTGTTTTGGAGCGAGACCGCTATGGCAGTTATCATCCTACCGGGAGTAGTTGTTGGTTTGGGATTTATGCTCTATGGACAGTTCAAATATAACAAAGGAATTTTCTGAAAAGCGAAAACGGAAAATCCCTTTAGGAACTAAAGGGCGCACTTCTATACTCTCTGTCGAGAGTAGTGCGTCCTGCGGAGCTTCATTCCCGGTCAGCAGAAGAAAACTGCCCGACCGAGAATGTTTCGACACTTCGTTCCGTCAAGGGAGCTACACTCCCTTGCGACGCTTGTGCGTCTATCCCTTGTGGACTTGCCGTCCGCAAACGGTTTTGACAAACCGTTTGCCGCCAGCAAGTTTGAAGATTAGACATAAACAAATCCTCCGCATGGTCTAAGCCATACGGAGGATTAACTGTTTTACGGACACCCGTCTATCCGGGCGCTGCTGGTTTTATTTTGCGTATTCGACTGCTTTTGTTTCGCGGATGAC
>ERZ809207.420-NODE-420-length-16568-cov-3.479138_pt1 | contig 16568 bp, 10 predicted proteins | sample MGYA00520515_ERZ809207 | MGnify/ENA primary metagenome ERZ809207 (study PRJEB31570, sample SAMEA3213009) | Homo sapiens | biome: human-gut; feature: human gut; material: fecal | place: Sweden | collected 2011 ... | reverse complement strand
AAAGAAAAAACATAATAGAACATTAAAATTAGCAAAAGGATACAGAGGAGCCCGTTCCAAACAGTATCGTGTTGCAAAACAGTCTGTAATGAGAGCATTAACAAGTTCTTATGCAGGTAGAAAAGAGAGAAAACGTCAGTTCAGACAGTTATGGATCGCACGTATCAATGCAGCAGCTCGTATGAACGGAATCTCTTACAGCCAGTTTATGCACGGTTTAAAATTAGCAGGTGTTGAGATGAACCGTAAGATGTTAGCAGAGATGGCAGTTAATGATGCAGAAGGATTTGCAACATTAGCAGAATTAGCAAAAAGTAAAGTAGCTTAATGAAATTTAGGACAACTTCATGTGAAATACAGAAGTTGTCCTTTTTTAAGGAGGAAACGGTATGAGTATTTTAGTGACCGGAGGTGCCGGATTTATCGGAAGCCACACCTGTGTAGAACTTTTAGAAAACGGATATGATGTAGTTGTCGTTGACAACCTGAGCAACTCCTGTGAAAAGTCTTTAGAGCGTGTCAAAGAGATTACCGGAAAAGAGGTTACTTTTTATAAAGGCGACATTTTAGACAGAGAGTTCTTAGAGGGCGTTTTTGAAAAAGAGGACATTACCTCCTGTATTCATTTTGCCGGTTTGAAAGCAGTTGGTGAATCAGTCGAAAAACCATGGGAATATTATCACAATAATCTGACCGGAACCTTGATCTTAGTGGATGTATTGAAAAAATATGGTGCGAAGAATCTGATTTTTTCATCTTCTGCAACCGTTTATGGAGATCCGGCACAGATTCCGATCACCGAAGAATGTCCAAAAGGTCAGTGCACGAATCCATATGGCTGGACAAAATCCATGTTAGAGCAGATTTTGACCGATATTCAAAAAGCAGATCCGGACTGGAATATCGTACTACTTCGCTACTTTAATCCGATTGGCGCACACGAGAGTGGCTTGATCGGAGAAAATCCAAATGGGATTCCGAACAATCTGATGCCTTATATCACACAGGTAGCAGTAGGAAAGCTGAAATCCCTGGGTGTATTTGGCAATGACTATGATACGCCGGATGGAACCGGAGTGCGTGATTTTATCCATGTTATGGATTTAGCAAAGGGTCATGTAAAAGCCTTGAAAAAGCTAGAAGATCATTCCGGACTCAGTATTTACAATTTGGGAACCGGAGTGGGATACAGTGTCTTAGATGTGGTAAAGAATTTTGAAAAAGCAACCGGAATCCGGATTCCATATGAGATCAAGCCTCGCCGTGCCGGTGATATTGCAACCTGCTATTCGGATGCATCCAAAGCAAAAAGAGAGCTTGGCTGGGAAGCAGAATACGGAATTTTGGAAATGTGCCGCGACTCCTGGAACTGGCAGAAAAAGAATCCAAACGGCTATTAGACCGAAAATTGTCGAAATTCATCAAAATGTCTGTTTTGTCGAAAACAGGCATTTTTTTGTTGAAATTTTTGTGAAAACATATAAAATAGAAGATGTATTGGGAGTATGGAAAATTATAGGACATTCTAGGAGTTAGTATACAATACAATTCGAATTTCAATTAAGTCTAATTTTTATTAAACAGAATCCCAAGCAAAAAAATAAATACCACGTTGTCATATAAGCGAAACTGACTTTGTGGAAGCGAAAGGTGGTGAAAGAGTTTTGAAAATAATTAAAGGAGGAGGTCATCACGGCAAAGAAAAAATCAAAGAGACTGTTATTTGAAATCCTTGCAGGAGTTATGTGTCTTACTGTCGGTATGATTGGAGGACCGTATGTCAAAGGAATGGTCGGTAAGGTAAAGAAAACGCCTGTTCGCTCAGTGACTTTCCATGCTAATCTGGAAAGGATTGCTGTCATTAATCTGGATACCGGCATCGAAAAGAAGGGAGAGCAGATTTACTATGCTGCAAAACTGATTGAATACCCGGATGAAAGCTATCAGACTACAAGTTTAGAAGAAGCAAAAGACGGAATGAAAAAAGATTTGTATGGAGCATATATTATTATACCTTCTACATTTTCAACAGCCGTTGACAGTATTAATGGGACACCTCAAAAAGCGGTATTTGAATATCAGATCAACCCACATTTAGAGGGACAGGACAGAGATAATATGATCTATGAACTTACCGCCTTTCAGGACAGTATCCGAAATAATGTATCCTATGTATTTTTAGATGCAATTTTGAAGGAAGTACATAATGTACAGGATGGTTCAATGACAATACTTGCAAATGACGACTCGGAAAGAGAAAATCTGTCAGGTGTTTCGGCAGAAGAATTGATACAGACAGTAGAGTTTACAGAGTTAAAAGAGAACAATGAGGTCATTAGTCCAATTGATTTATCTAAGGAAAGTGAGGGGCTGGAAAATACAGCCAAATCTATAGGAGAGCAGTTTGATAATGCACTTGATAATGGTCAACAGGATTACGATAAAATTACAGATGATCAGGATTCTATGCTTACTGCGTTGGAGAATTTAAAGACAGGAGTGTCTAAAGTTAACCCGTTAGTAGATGAAAAAGGTAAATCAACGATTGAAAATGGAATTACGAGTGTCAACAATGAGATTGATGAGTCTAATAAAAAAGTAGAAGGACAAAGAAGTCTTTTAGAACAGTCTATGGTAGAGGAAATCAATTCTTATGGCAAAAAGCAGACGGATGGAAAATTGAAGACAAGCCGTGACAACATTGAGAATAGTGTTAAAGAAAATGTCTTTGATGCAGTGAATAAAAAAGTGGATTCTTCTTTAAAGGAACAAAATATACAGAATCGTCAACAGGTGCAAAAAATTCTTGAGGAGTATACTTTGGATCTTCAGCGATATCTGGATCAAACGGTGCAGGGTGAAATAAAAGCAAGTGTTAAAGAAATAACAAAAGAAAATGTGGAAAAGACCCAAAAGGCGTTAAATAGTAAGCATGCAAGTGAGACAGAACAATTAAAACAGTCATATGAGAAAAAGCTAGAAGAACAAAGAGTATCTTTAGAAGGACAGAAAGCACTGTTAGAAGAGCAGAAGAATGCTTTAGAGGAACAGAAAACACTGTTAGAGGAGCAAAAAAACTCTTTAGAAGAACAGAAGAACACTTTAGAAGTAAAAATTGCGGAGTTCAAGGAAAATCAAAAGCAGCAAAATGAGAGATTTAAACAGGCAGCAGAGGCAATCCGCGGGGCAGCGGAGGAGGAATATAATGACCAGATCCAGGCTCTGCTAGCTCAAATTGATGAATTGAAAACGGAGGAAGAAAATCCGGAAGAGACAAATCCAACAGAGCCGGAGAATCCGGAGGAACCAGATCCGACAGAACCGGAGAATCCGGAGGAACCAAAGCCAACAGAGCCGGAAAACCCGGGAGAAACTGAAACAACGGAAACGGAAAATCCGGAAACGTTAAGCCTGGCAGAAACGGAAGAAAATGTTCCGATGCCAAATGGAGATAGTGGAATGCCGGTAATAGAGGAGCCTGATATGACAAGGATTCAAAAAGCTTTGCAGATCACAGGCACAGAAGATAGCCAGAATGTGGACGTTGCGAAACAACCTGTAAAATTAACAGAGTATCTGTCAAAAGTATTAAATACCAAGATTGCAACTACCTGGGAAGAACTGAATTACAGTGTTGCTCCGATTGAGTTAGAAAAAGCAACAAAGATTGAAGAAAACAATCTGAAAAAGGTGGAAAATTACTATAAACTTCCAAAAGAGAATGTTACAAAAGCATTTCAGGAAGAGGTTGTAGATGTGATTTCAGCAAAAAACCAGGTATTACAGGAAAAATTTCAAAAGAAGGCAGAAGATTTTTCGGGGAACCAGTCAGACTATCAATCAAAATTAGATGCATTTGACCCATATTCCTATATGAATTATACGGAAATGGGTGATAAGATGGGTGCACTTGCGGATGGTGTAACGAAAATAGAAGAAAATATGAATACCGCAGGTGAGCAGTATCTGGATTATACATCCGATATATATGATCTTACAAATGAAAACATTATGACACTTCGGGAGGATATGCAGAAAGCAAATGAAAAAACCGGAGAAAATGTAAAAAAACAGATGGATTCTTTAAAAGAGTCGCGTATTTCAAATAACAGGACGAATTCATCTATTTTATCAGGATTTACAAAGAAACTTGGATTTACGAGAGCAGGAAATCTTCCTTACAGGGAAGCATATGAGTTTATCGTAGATCCATTGGATTACAAACAAACAGAACAATAACAGGAGGATATGATTATGGGAAAATCATTAAGTATGGAATATACCACTATGGAGCAGGAAATCAAGAATTTGAAGAAGGCAAGCGCAGCATTTGATACAACAGCTCAAAATATGTCAACAGCAGTTGGAAATTTATGTGGAGCATGGACAGCAGATGCCAGTCCAATTTATAAAGCCGATTATGATAAGCTTAAAAAGAACTTCGATAAAACCCGTGGGGTAGTGAATAGTCTGATCAAGTCCACAGAGGATTATATTGCAGATATGAAAGCATTAGATCAGGCTTATTCAAAGAGTAAAGTACAATAATAGTAAACGGATTCCGGGCAGTAAAGTCCGGAATCCTAAAGAAATGAGGTGGAGAAGAGTGATTGTTACAATTGAAATGGGTGCAGATTCTTATGATATCCAGGCAGATGAGCAGAGCAGTATTTTACATACATTGCAAATATTAGCAGAATGTTCCATGCTTCCAATTTCAATGGAGGAGTTGCCACAGACGGTTTACTCTATTCGGAAAAAGAGATGGATTCCGGTAAATAATTCTTATCGTGAAAATCGAATTTATCAAGGGGATGTATTGAGAATTGAGCGGGGAAAATAATGAGTAAAGAAATCAACATATATAAAACACAGAGTACAATAGACAGTACAGATCAGGATCTGGATTTGAATACGGATATTGTTCATAATAAAACCAATACTTATAATTCACTGTCTGATTTGTATGGAATACAGTTATTTACAGATGCCCGGATGGAAGAAACGCGGATCAAAAATATAGAGAATGGAAAAAAAGAAAAGGACCTATATCAGAACCTTTTTATAGATACATACAATAGGAAAAACACAAATGAGCAGATTACCGGAACTATTTTTCAGGAGAGAATGGTAATTATCATGAACAAAGATTATGAAAAAGCGGAACAGCAGTCACAGAGAATGTTAGGGATAGGAATTCTCGTGATAGTTCTGATTTTTGTAATTATTTGGTATCGATATTTAAAAAAGAAAAAAGAAAGAATGATAGAGGAGAGCAGTTATGAGTCAAATTATACAGAAAAACGTCCGTAAAGCAGACATGACAGCACAAAATCAGTATGATTGGAGCAGATTGGTATTTTCAAGAAAAGAATTTTTAGAAAGTACTTACGAAGAAAGTAAAGAAGAGATTTTATTTTCTTATGAGACAGAGGGTACTCAGAATTTCAAAGAAATAAAATCAGAGAAAAGAGAAGAGATTTTGATAGCATTAATGGATTGTGCTAAATTATCGGAGGTATGTAAACATTATAAAGTACAGCTTTACCCTGAAAATCTTTACTATGATATTCATCGTCATGTGAAAGTAATGTTTCGTGATGTGTATGGAAGTGGGGAAATCTTTGAAGAGGAGGATTTTTTAAATCAATATAAAGCATTGATAGGATTTGCGCTACAGGATAGATATTCCTTTGAAGATTACTATGATGGTGGAATGGATCTTTTGAATAAAGATTCTTTTTTAAAAAATATTTCAGATATGAAAAGTATAAAAGAAATACATACCTGTTTGCTTGAAGAATATGAAAGAACACTACAGGAAAATAAAGAAAATAAGTTAGAGGTTAATCGCAAAAAGTATAGAAGAACAAAGGTAGCACTTAGAATTACAGGAGTATTTCTGACAATAGCAATCGCTATGATAGGCTTCTATTTTATTTGGGAACGTCCATATAAAAGTGCGGTAATTGAGGCGGAAAAAAGTTATCTGAAAATGAATTACAGTGGTGTGATTGAAGCATATCGTAATGTAGATATGAAAAGACTGTCTGTTTATGATAAATATATTTTAGCCAATTCATATATTCAGAGCGAGAATCTGACAGAAGAGCAGAAAAAGAATACTATTAGCGCACTTTCGTTAGAGACAAATGAAAAAGTGTTGGACTATTGGATTGCATTAGGCAGACTTCAGACAGAAGAAGCGGAAAATATAGCACAACAGGTATCTGATAATGATCTGCTTTTGTATGCATATTTAAAAGAAAAGAATATGTTAGAGACAGATACGGAAATAAGTGGAAAAGATAAAAGTGATAAGTTAGCAGATTTAGAAGGAAAAATTGAACAGTTAACGGAAGAAAAATAAACAGGGGAATGGGTGAAAAATGAAAAGTACGGAAAGAATTTATGAAAGAAATCCAAGAATTACATTTGGCAGAGAAAATGCCGATATTGAAATTGCAGATAGTGCTGTTCTTGCGATGGTAGACGGAGAAATACTCCATGTCTATAATCAGGGAAGTGAGGGTGAGTGTCGTTGGAATGGACAACCGATAACAGGTAAGAGTAGCTATCAGATCCGGGAAGAGGATCAATTTTCTGTTGGAGGATGTGAAATTGTATTTTTAGAGGATAGCCTGATGATACAGGCAGAGCCGGAAAGGATTCAGATTCATGTTATGGAGTTATATCCGGAAAATTATGAGTTTGAAGGTTTTCCTAAATATAAGAGATCTCCAAGGATCATTAAAAGACTACCAAAGGACACCATAGATATTCAAACACCGATGGAAAAGTCCGTTATGGGAAAAGGAAGTCTGGTACAAATGATCTTGCCGCCTCTGCTAATGACAGCAGTAACAATTATCAGTAGTCTTGTAATGAAAATGGGTGGATTTGTTATCGTGACAGCTCTGACTACAGTACTGACAACGATTTTTACTGTAACGAAATATTTTGATGACAGAAAAGCATGTCGGCAGAAAAATAAAAGACGAGAGGAACTGTATGAGGATTATCTCGTGACAAAACGAAAAGAACTGAATCATGCAAGAGAAAAAGAAATAGAAGCGTGGTCTTATAATTACCCTCAAATTGATGAAATGGAGCGATTGATCAGAGAATATAGTCCGCGTATTTATGAGAGAAATATTCATGATGAAGATTTCATGACAGTTGCAGTAGGATACTGGGATGCAGAAGTTAATTTTAAAATTGACTATGAAAATAATGCAATGAAATATGAAACAGATGAATTGGAAGAAGAGGGGGAACATTTAAAAGAAATCTTTGGAAAGATACCACAAAAACCAATGATTGTTGATTTGAAAAAAGCACATTTGGGAATTGTTGGTGATCGTGAAAATGTTCATGAACAGTTACAGATTCTTTTAACACAACTGGTATTTGCTCAAAGTTATCATGATCTTCAGATAATTACAATCTATGACAAGGAATATGAGGAAGAATTTTCATGGATGAAATGGCTTCCGCATAGTAAAATCCGTGCATTGAACTTAAGAGGGTTGATTAATTCAGAACAGATGCGAGATCAGGTGCTCGGAAGTATTCTACAGATATTAAAAGACCGTAAGATGAAGTGCGAAGAGAAAAAGAACGAGGCGCGTTTTGCACCATATTTTTTATTTGTAATAGATGAACCAAAACTTATTTCTTCTCATGCCATTATGGAATATATCGACAATAATGGGAGTAATCTTGCATTTTCTGTAATCTATACGACACAACAGATGGCAAATCTGCCGGATAGTATTGGGACTGTTATGGAAGTATTAGATTCTAAGAAAGGACAGCTTGTTTTAAATGAAAAGAAATTTTTAAATAAGAACTTGGAATTGTACAGGGTAGGTAATGTCAGCTTAGAGTGGATGGCGAGAAATCTGAGTGTTTTACAACACGAACAGGGAATTGTATCAAAAATACCGGAGAATATCACCTTTTATGAGATGTATGGTATACAACAGGCAAGGGAATTAAATGCAGAACAGCGTTGGAAAAAAAGCCAGTCACATAAATCATTAGCAGTTCCGTTAGGTGTGCGTGGAAATGATGAATATGTGTATTTAAATCTACATGAAAAGGCACATGGACCACACGGATTAGTGGCAGGAACTACCGGATCAGGAAAATCAGAAATCATACAATCCTATATTCTCTCTCTGGCAGTTAATTTTCATCCTTATGAGGTGGGATTTTTACTTATTGATTATAAGGGTGGTGGAATGGCAGGATTATTTAAAAATTTGCCACATTTACTTGGAACGATCACAAACTTAGATGGTGCAGAAAGCCTTCGGGCAATGGCATCCATTAAAAGTGAATTAAAAAGACGACAGAGGATATTTAGCGAATATGGGGTGAATCATATTAATGGCTATAATAAATTGTTTAAAAGCGGTGAGGCCAGCGTTCCAATTCCACATTTGTTCTTAATCAGTGATGAGTTTGCTGAATTAAAAAAAGAGCAGCCGGATTTTATGGCAGAATTGATTTCCACAGCACGTATCGGACGTAGCTTGGGAGTACATTTGATCTTAGCAACACAAAAACCATCAGGTGTAGTAGATGATCAGATCTGGTCAAACTCAAAATTTAAACTTGCATTAAAAGTACAGGATGAAGCAGACAGCCGGGAAATTTTAAAGACAGCAGATGCGGCATTTATTACACAGCCCGGTCGTGCTTATCTACAGGTGGGTAATAATGAAATTTATGAACTTTTCCAGTCAGCATGGAGTGGTGCTACAGTAGAAGCAGGAGGAATGAGTGAACAGATAGATGACCGGGTTTATAAAATCAATGAATTAGGTCAGGGAGAACTTTTAAATGAAAATTTAGATGATGAAAGCGAAAGCGGTGAAAAAAGGACACAGTTAGAAGCGGTGGTCGATTATATAGAGGAGATTTTTGAGGAACAGCATTGTGAAAAAGTGCCAAAACCATGGCTGCCATCCTTGCCATTCAAAATGATTAGTACAATTCAAGAAATTAAAGCAATGGAAAAACTGGATTTATCATTTCCACTAGGTATGGTAGATATTCCAGATCAACAAAGCCAGGAAGAGTTTTGGATTGATTTAGAGACAGAGGGTAACTTTGGGTTCTTTTCAGCGGCAGGTTATGGAAAATCGACAGTGTTAACAAATTGCATTTTAAGTCTGGCAAGAAAAAATCGTGTTTCAGAATTAAACTTTTATATTTTTGATTTTGGAAACAGCGCATTAATCCCACTGAAAAAACTGGCACATACAGCAGATTATATGACCTATGATGATGAAGAAAAAAGAGGAAAATTCTTCCGTCTGATCAAAAAAGAAATGAAGGTGCGTAAACAGAAGTTTGCACAGGTTTCTGCACAAAGTTTTTCCGTATATAACCAGTTAACAGATAAGCCATTAAAAGCAATTGTGATAGTAGTTGACAATATGGATATTTTAAGAGAACTGGATTCTGATGAGGAAGAGGAGTTCACAAAGATTGCGAGAGATGGAGCCGGACTGGGAATCTATCTGATGTTTTCTGCTTTAAGTGAGAATGGTGTTCGTTACGGAACACTGAATAATATTAAAGTAAAAGTTGCCGGTTACATGTATGATGCGGCAGATATATCCGGTATTGTAGGAAGAGGAGAATATAAACTTCCGGATAAAAAAGGAAGAGCAATGGTGAACTATAAAGGCATTAACATTATGCAGTTGTATACGGCAGTGCCTTTTGAAAATGAGATCGACTATATTGAACAGATCCAATCTGTGGTAGAGCAGATCAATGTATATTATCCACAGGAAAAGGCTCAAAGTATTCCGATACTTCCAGAGACACTTACCTATTCTATGTTAGAGAACTATGAGACAGCAGATGATACAAAAGCGGATATCATATTAGGACTGGATGTAGAAGAGGTAAAGAAGGAGGGAATCCTTCAAATGCATTCGCCATTTGCTGTCATTGGAGACAATCAACGGGGCAAAACAAATGTCATGAAATGTATATTAAATCAATTGGATGATCAGGCATCCATCTATGTGTTTGATTCTCAAAGCAGAGAATTAAACAGCTACAGAGAATATGGTGGCATTACATTCATTCAGAGTGAAGAAGAGGTTTCAGGATTTGTAGATGAGATGACCTATTTAGGAGAAAGCCGAAAAGAAGAGTTTATGCAGGCGTTAACAGAAAATCCTGAAATGACAGTTAGTGAATTTGCATCAAAGCAGCAGCCGGTTTATGTAGTTGTTGATCAGGCAGATACATTTACAGATATGTTAAACGAAGAATATGAGGATGAGATTACGGAGATTTTAGAACGAGCAGTTAATATGGGCGTTATGATGATTTTTGGAATACATGCCTCAAAGTTCCGTGGCTATGATGAGTTGACGTCATGGATAAAAAGTACAAATCATGGACTAGTATTAGGTGATCAGGGAAATGCGGAAATTTTCCCGGTTCCTTATCAGGAGAAAATCGAATTTACAAAAGGTTTGTTATTTAGAAACGGAGTGTCAACTAAGATTATGATACCAAAATGTTAAAAGGGAGAAAAAGTATGAGCGAAAAGAGCCCGGCACAAAAAGCGGCAGAAGCACTGGAAAAAGAGCGGGAAAGGCAAAGAATTGCACAGATTAATGCACAGATAAATAGCAATAATGAGTCTATTGTAAATTATAATAACTGGAAAGACAGTTGTGTTTCTATTAAATCAGAAATGACAAATGCCGTAAATGCATGGAAAACAGCGAAAGAAGAGTTTGGAAAATGCAGTATTGCAAGTACGGTGGAAAAGAAAAATGTATTTGAAGGTATGGCAGCACCATCGGTAAAGCAAAAAAATGAATCAAAAATCAAAGAGATTGATGGCATTATGGGAAAAGCAGAGAAAGTTATTGGACAACTGGAAGAATTAAAAGGTACATTGGAAGGAAAAGTATCAGTTCTTGAGGAAAGCAATAAAGGATTGGAACGTCAAAAATAGTAGGAGAAGAGGATATGGCAAAAATTGTTATAGCGAAGGAAACTGCATACGCACAACTTGACAGATTAAAAACTTTGCATACGAGTATTATGCGTGAAATAAAACAAGAGATAAAGGAAACTAAGGCACTGGTTAAGAAAGAAGAAGGATTTTATGTAAAAGATGTTTCTGGTGTGGTAAAAGATTTATTGGGGTTATATGAAAAAGAGGTTTTAGCTAAGTTGACAGAATCATTTAGTGTTACAGAAAAAGCAGTTGCATCAATGGAAAAGCTAATTAATGATGAAGATAAATTAAAGAAAATGTAGGAGGAGTTATGAAGAAAAATAAGGACATAGATATAGAGTATACAAAAGTAGCAGAGCGGACAAAAAAGATAAAGGGTAATCTCAAGAAGGGAGAGTTAGAAAAGGCAAAACAAAAATATACGGATATGATCAATGAAGTGAATGAGTGTAAAGGTACATATAAGGATGCAATGGTAAGAGAGCTGCGTTTAGAAAAGCAGGAAGTAGATGAAAGTATCCAACTATTAAAAGCAATACAAAAAATGATAGAGAGTGCAACAAAATCATATCAAAAGGTAGATACGTCATATAAAAAAGCGAAGATGTAAAGGGGAGAAAAGTCATGGGAATCGCCAAAGACCGTGCGTTCCACACGGAAGAAATAAGAAAAATATATGAAAAGACAGGAAACCTGATGGGAAAGGCAGAAGAAAGCACGGGAAGCCTGCGGAAACAGTCCGACAGCCTGCAGAGCCTGCTCGGAGTGTTAGAGAGCGGTCTTCCCAGTCCGGGACTCAGGGCAGCGGCATCCGAATTAAGCAGCAGCCTGCCAAAAACAAAGGGAACCTATACGGATTATGCCAGTCATCTGAAGGCAGACCTCCAGCGTATCAGCGGGAAGATCAGCCTCGGGGATGCAGAGATAGGAAAGAATCTTTCAGAAGCCGTATCCGTTACGGGAAAAGCAGTCCAAAGGACGAAAGAGCTTAAGGAACTTGTCCCGGGAAAAGTCGAGCCGGGGAGCTACCATGCATTTAAGAAAAAAATAAAAGACCTTGGGATGAAATGGGAAAAAGAAGATGAGGACTTAGATAAAAGGATTTCCAAAGCCCTGGCCGCCTTAAAGGGAGGGGATCATGAATACATGCAGCAGAGCGCGGACCCCGTAAACCTCAGTACGGGAAATTTTCTGTACAAAAAGACAGACCTTGTCATCCGGGGGATCCCGGAGCTGTCCTTTACACGCCATTATAACAGCGTGGATGAACGTGGAGGGATCTTCGGAAGGGGATGGAGCCACAGCCATGAGATGCACCTGATACAGGAAGAAGAGAGCCTTACGGTCGTATTAGAAGACGGGGAAGAACAGACCTTTGTAAAAAAGAAAGACGGAACCTGCCATGGAAGCGGGACAACCGCCGTACTCCGCAACTGGGATGGAGCATGGGAATACCGCACCAGGGATGGGAAACGGACCGTGTTCGATGCAGACGGGAACAGCATCCGGGAGATCCATGGGGACAGAGGAGCCATTGTACGAAGCTGGATAGAGGGGAGACTGGAGCGTGTCACGAGGGAAAGCGACGGCATGAGCCTGTACCTGTCCTATGATGAAGAAGGACATTTAAGCGGGATACAGGATGATACGGGAAGGAGCATCACCTATAGCTATGAAGGGGAGCAGCTGATCCGTGTGCAGGGAGCGGATGGCACGGAAACCGGATACCGTTATGATGCCGGCGGAAATCTGGAAGAAGTCCTGAGCCCGGCAGGGATCATAGGAGTCCATACGGAATACGACAGTGAGAACCGTGCCGTAAAGCAGACCTTTCCGGACGGGAGCACGATGGAATTCTCTTATGAGGAGGAAGGGCAGGTACTGCTGACGGAGAGGAACCAAAGCCGGACGGTCCACTGCCATAACGGAAGGTACCAGAACACGAAAACCATCCATGAGGACGGAGAGGAGACATATGCCTATAACAGCCGCGGACAGCTGACCCTGTACCGGGATGCCCTGGGAAATACCACCCGTCATGCTTATGACAGCCGTGGAAACCTGACCCAGACCATAGATGCGATGGGGAACAAGGTGAATGCCACCTATGATGCAGACAACCATCTGATGAGCCTGACGAGGAACGGGGAGATGCTGGCAAAACTTGCATGGGACAGACAGGGACATCTGACCTGTGCAGAAGACAACAGCGGAAACCGTACGGAATTCCTTTATGGGGAAGAGACAAAACACGGACGGCCAGAGCAGGTGCGTCTTGCAGACGGGGCAAAGATCCGTCTGACCTATGATGAAAACGGAAACCTTACGGGGGTTACGGATGCATGGGGGAATACCACCCGTTATGCCTATGACAGCCTGAACCGGAGGATCCGGAGTACGGGACCCCGTGGGGAGGAGACGCATTATGAATACGATGAGGCAGACCGCCTTTGTGCAGTCACGGATGCCCTGGGGAACCGGACAGAGTACACCTACGGGGCAGGAGGGAAGCGGACCGGAATGCGGACATCGGACGGTATCGAGGAAAGCGTTACCTATAACGCCTTAAACCTTCCGGAGAGCCATACGGATGCGAACGGGAACACGACCCGTTATGAGTATGACGAGATGTGGAACCTAAAAACCGTGTACCATCCGGACGGAGGAAAGGAGCATTACCATTATGATAAAAGAAACCGCCTTATCCAAAAGACAGGAGTCCTTGGGGAGACGACCCGTTATGAGTATGATGCGGCAGGCAGATGCATCCGTGAGACGGACGCATTAGGGAATGTAACAGGATATGCCTATGATGCCCTGGGAAGGATCACAGGGCACTGCGGACCGCAGGGAGAAAAAGAGAGCTATGAGTATGACGGGAACGGGAACCTGGTCTGTGAAACGGATGCAAACGGATATAAGACGCATTATGAGTATAATGCAGCGGGACTTCTGCATGCAAAGACAGACGTGATGGGAAACCGTACGGAATACAGCTATACGGTCTTAGGGGATATCGAGACGGTCACGGATGCAGAAGGCGGAGTCATTACATTTGAAAGAGAAGCAGGAGGAAGGCTGCGGGCGCTCCGCTGCCCGGACGGCACAAGCCAGACATACCGGTATGATGAGAGCGGGAACCTGATCGAAAGGAGCGGTCCCGGGGAAGAAAGTATCCGTTACGGATATGATCTGTTAAACCGTGTGATAACCATGGAAGGAAACCTGGGACAGAAGGAAAGCTATGACTATGATGCACAGGGGAACCTTATAAGTGTCACGGATGCCATGGGGAATACCACAAAGAGGGAGTATGACAGAAACGGGAACCTTTGTGCAGTCACAGATGCGGCAGGGACAAGAACCCTGTATGCTTATGATGCCATGGACCGCCTGATCCGAGTCTGCATGGGAGGAACAGACCTCTGTACTTATGAAAGGGATCATGCAGGGAACATCCTGGCCGAGACAGATGCCCTTGGACGGAGCACTTATTATGGCTATGACCTTTTAGGCAGGGCAGTCTTAAAAAAAGACCGAGACGGATATGAGACGCGTTACCGCTATACCCCGTCAGGAAAACGGGAGGAGATCCTGTATGGTGACGGACGCAGGGCACAGTACCATTATGATGCGGCAGGGAACCTGACCGGAGTGGAAGACTGGAATGGAACCACAACCTTCATCAATGATGCTTTAGGCCGTGTGGTACAGACCATCTATCCGGGAGGAGAGAGCGTAAGCTGCCGTTATGGAAGGAGGGGAGAACGCACGGGCCTGGTCTATCCGGACGGAACGGAAGCGGAGTACCGTTATGGAAAAGGACAGCGGTTAGAGGAACTGCTGACCAGAACCGGAGAGGGAGCGCAAGAAAGTATCCGTTACCGGTATGATGAAAAGGGAAGGCTGGCAGAGAAAGAACTGCCCAATGGTGTTCATACTTTTTATTACCACACGAAGGCTGGTCAGTTAGAAAGTATGGAGAGTAAAATAGAAGGAAAACTTCTAGAAAAAATACGAATGTCTTATGATTGTATGGGAAACCGCATTGGAATAGAACGTTTTCGTGAAGGGATGAGTGAAGAAAGCGGAAAAGAAGAGTATCTATATGATATTTTAGGAAGGTTGAAAGAAGTACGAAAAGATGGAAGTCTGCAACATAAATATGAATATGATGTCAGAGGAAATAGAATTCGTAAGGAGGAGTGGAGTAATCAGAAAAAACGTGTTACATTATATAAATATAATAATGCAAATGAATTGATATGTGAACAGAGTGAAGGACAGGACATCTGTTATCAATACGACGGAAGAGGAAATATGATACAGATGCAGGAAGGACATACCATTCGGAAGACCTTTCGATATGGAAGTACAAATCGCCTGGAGGAAGCAGTAGATTTCATAGAACAGAGAAAAGTTCAGTATGGTTATCATGCTTTAGGTCAACGAATTAGAAGAATAGAGGTCAATGAAAGTCAGGAAGAAACCCAGACAGAATACTTGACAGATTTGATGGCTAAGGCAAATAATCTTTTGGGACTTAAAAGCGAGAAAACAAATAATTGGTATCTATGGGATGGACGCGCGGCAGTTCAGATAGGCGAGAAAGGAAAATCATATTACCTGACAGATGAAGTGGGAAGTCCACTGCGTTTTCTTGATGAAAAGGGAAAGACGATTGGCAGGTATGCCTATGATGAATTTGGAAATGAAAAAATTGTTGAGGAGACATTGTATCAGCCATTTGGATATACTGGTTATCAGCCGGATGCAGTGACAGGTACATATTTTGCACAGGCAAGGGAATATTTGCCGACACAGGGACGATTTGCAGCAGAAGATATTCTTGGTGGCGATGTGGAGATGCCGGATAGTCTGAATGCTTATGTATACTGTTATAACAGCCCGAAAAATTATATTGATGAAAATGGGGAATCTATAACTATTGCAACACGAATAGTGAGTGCAGTAGTTAATGCATTATGGAATGTATTGAGCTATTTGGTAGAGGCATATATAGCAGGAGATGAGATTGAAGGAAAGAGGATTATGCAGGAAGCTGCATATGGAGCTATTTGTGGAGTATTTGGACATATAGATAAGAAATGGCTAAAAGATGGCTTAGGAATTGCAATGGATATTGCAAATACTCTATATAAGGAACTGGTAATAGAGGAAAAGGAGTTTAGTTCTCAAATGATAGGAAAAGTAGTTTTGAATGCAATAGAGAATTATTTAGTATCTGCTTTATGGAACCGTAAGTGTGGGGATGATAAGATTTATAAGGAAGTTCGAAATAATGTGAAAAATAAGACGGATTCGGCAGAAGCAACTTTAAGGGAAGTAAAAAAGGAAACAAAAGATGTTATGGGAAAGCAGTTTAAAAAACTACAAAAGAAGATATATAAGGCAGATGAAGAACTGTTTTGGGATAGTGTTTTAGATTTTACCAAAAAGGAGAATCTGTATGTTGCAGAAAATACGATTTTATGGAAGAGAGTAAAAAAATCAACAATGAAACAACTTAGAAAGTCTGTTAGAGAGGATATTATAATGAATG
>ERZ809207.417-NODE-417-length-16633-cov-4.428097_pt1 | contig 16633 bp, 11 predicted proteins | sample MGYA00520515_ERZ809207 | MGnify/ENA primary metagenome ERZ809207 (study PRJEB31570, sample SAMEA3213009) | Homo sapiens | biome: human-gut; feature: human gut; material: fecal | place: Sweden | collected 2011 ... | reverse complement strand
TGCCATGGCTTCCATTGTGCCACCGGCCGCCGATACGTTCGTCATCGATGTTTTCCGCGTTATCTTGCTTTTTACTGCCTCATGCCATCGTTTTCTGCATCATTTGGCCGTCAAATGATGCAGAAAAGACGGGCGATAAGGCAGAAAAGGGAATGTGCGGAAGATGCGGAAGGCACGGAAAGCATGTTTGCGATTGCGGCAGCGGCAATCGCGGATAAAACAAAACCGGCACCCGCGTAAGGCGAGTGTCGGTGAAAGGTGGTATGCGTTCAGCGCGACTGGTCAATCGCGACTAGCCAGTCGCAACTGGTCAATCGCAATAAATCAGCCGCAGCCGATTCATCGAACCAATCGCAGCGAATCAGTCGAAGTCGGCTCCGAGGGCTTCCAACTTGCCGCGGAAGTCGGCGTAGCCACGGTCGATCAGGGAGATGCCCTGCACGTTGGACGGCCCCTTGGCGGCGAGCGCCGCGATCAGGTGGCTGAAGCCGCCGCGCAGATCCGGCACGTCGATGTCACGTCCGGTCAACGGGGTCGGTCCGAAGATGACCGCGGAATGCTTGTAGTTGCGCTGTTGGAAGCGGCATGGCAGAGAGCCGAGGCATTCGCGGTACAGCTGAATGGTGGCGCCCATCTGCACCAGCGGCTTGGTGAAGCCGAAACGGTTCTCATACACGGTCTCATGCACGATGGAAAGGCCGTTGGCCTGGGTCAGCGCCACGACGAGCGGCTGCCAGTCGGTCATGAAGCCCGGGTGCACGTCGGTTTCGATGGCCACCGGCTTCAGATCTCCGCCCGGATGCCAGAATCGGATGCCCTTGTCGGTGATGTCGAATTCGCCGCCGATCTTGCGGAACACGTTCAGGAAGGTCATCATTTCCGGCTGGGTGGCGCCCTTGACGAAGATGTCGCCATGGGTGGCGAGCGCGGCGGACGCCCAGGAGGCGGCCTCGATGCGGTCGGTCAGAGACGTGTGCGTGTAGCCCTTGAGCTCCTTGACACCTTCGATGCGGAACGTGCGGTCCACGTCCACGGAGATGATGGCGCCCATCTTCTGCAGCACGCTCACCAGATCCATGATCTCAGGTTCGATGGCGGCGCCGGAAAGCTCGGTCTTGCCTTCGGCGAGCACGGCGGCGAGCAGTGTCTGCTCGGTGGCGCCCACGGACGGGTACGGCAGGTGGATCTTCGCGCCATGCAGACCGTTCGGAGCGGTGATGTGAATGCCGTCCTTGTGTTCCTTGTCGACGTTCGCGCCGAGCTTGCGCAGGGTTTCCAGATGGAAGTCAATCGGACGACCGCCGATGTTGCAGCCGCCGAGCGCCGGAATGAACGCTTCGCCCAGACGGTGCAGCAGCGGGCCGGAGAACAGAATCGGAATGCGGGACGAGCCGGACAGCGTGTCCACGTCGGCCACGTCGGCGAGTTGCACGTTGGTGGCGTCGATCGTCACCACGCCGTTCGCGCCGTCCACGGTCACGTCCACGCCGTGCAGGCGCAGCAGGTCGGACACCACGTGCACGTCGCGGATTTCCGGAACGTTCTTCAGCACGGATGTGCCCGGGGCCAGCAATGCGGCGACCATGGCCTTGCTTACGAAGTTCTTCGCGCCGCGCACCTTGATGGTGCCGTTCAGCGGCTTGCCGCCTTCGACGTGCAGAATGTCGTTCTTATTGTCAGACACGCTCAACCTCTTTCGATTCCCTTTTGGATCAAGCTCAAAAAACACTGCTGCTTAGTTTGCCATAAGGCATGTAGCATGTTCGCGAAAAACGGAATTCAGCGCAGTGTCTCCTTAATTTCGCGCGCGAGATTCGCATCCCACATGGCTCCGGTGGCGCTCATCACGGCGTTCGCGCCAGCCTCACGGTACGCCTTGTAGTCATCAGGGCGAATCACGCCGCCCACGCCCACGATGGCGAAGTCGAGGCCGAGCTTTTCACGGATGGCGGCGAGCCTGCCGACCATGTCGAGACCGGCGCCACGAATGGCGTTGCCGCACACGCCGGAACGGTCACGTCCGGCTCCCGGCAGCGCCTGGTTGCCGTTCGCGTCCACTAGGCGCGCGGAAATCGTGTTGATGGTGGAGAAGCCTTGCACGGTGCCATGTCCGACGGTTTCCCTGACCATGGTTTCCAGGTCGGTGTCGTTGGGAATGTAGGCGAGTTTCACGATGAGCGGGCGATCGCCGATTTCGTTTTTCACGGCTTCCGTGATCTCTCCCACCAGATGCGGGTCGTGGCACAGCAGGCGATTGTGACCTTCGTTGGGGCAGCTGGTGTTCATTTCCATCAGTCCGGCTCCGGTTTCCGTAACCAGATGCGCGGTGGTGACATGGTCGGCGATGTACGCCTTGCGGTCCATGCCGTCCACGCGGGAACCTTGGAAGCTGGGCACGAGCAGCTGCCCGTCGCCGGCGGCGGCGATCGCCTTCTTCATGTCCGGCTGCCATTCGTCGGGGTCACGCGACGGCACGCCGAAACTGTTGGAGATCGAAATCGGAAGCTCATATCGGGTGTCGGCAAGCACGCCTTCATCCAGTTCGGCGCTGCCGGGAACCAGCGACCCGTCTGCGTTCTTCGGATGCACGGCGAGCACGTTCGGGAAGGCGTTGCAACCCCACGCGCGGGAGCGGACCGTCTTGTACACCGCCAAATCGAAACCCATGCGGAAGGCGGCGGTGGTGAACCGCTCGTTCAGCAGCGGACCGGCGGGAATGCCAAACGGCAGGTTCACGCGGAAGCCGAGGAATTCCTCGGCCTGGTCGGACGACTGCGACTGGGTGGTCTGTGCAGACTGCGCGGAGGCGCCGGCAGCGGAATCGCCCTTCATCACTTCGGCGAACGCACCGAACGGCCCCTGCAGATAGTTGTCTTCATACGTGCGATTGACGTCGTAAAACGGCGCGAAACTCTGGCTCATACTGCTCCCCGAAATTGTTCTCGTGTCATGTTTTGGATATGCGATGCGAACACACGAAATGTCATGTCCACTGTAACGCGACACACGTCCCGCCTGCACGCCCCGTCTCACCTTGGAAACCTCCTTGGCTAGGACTTCCCCAGACGAGTTTGGGCTCTCGATCCAGGTCAAGTCCAGAGAACCGGAACGCCGTCATGAGCCGGTATGCTCGGCAAGACGGTACTTGCGTCCGCGTCCGACGCCTATTGGTTCAATAACACCGTCTTTCACCAGTGAGGCCAATATCTCCCGGGTACGGGTGAGGCCAAGCCCCAGCACCACAGCCAGATACGAGGTGGGTTGCGGTCCGCCGACCGTCAACGCATAGGTGATTTTCTCCAACTGGCTTTGCGGCCTGATCGCATTGCCGAAATCGGCAGGTAGGGCCACGTTCTTGCCGAATGTGCCGACCATGTCGTTCAAACGGTCAGCCCCGCGAGCGCCAATCCTATGGACCGTACCAGTGCCATGCTCCGAATTCCGCATTGTCGGCGACTCCGCACCAACAGGGCCCCCGCCATCTGCAGAGACTCCGGGAACAGCAGAAGCTCCGGCGATCATGGAATCTCCGGCGATCTTGCGCGGATACAACGTAAGCTGCACACGCCCCGGATCGTCGAACACTTCCAATTCCGGCGCGGCGGTTCCTGCGAACAGGCAGCCTTCACGCATCACGTCAAAACCACTGCCCGCCTTTTCTCCGATGCCAATCAGATTGAACATTTTCATCAACGTGGGATTCCGCGTATCCGAAATGCCGCCTTGCATCACCTCTTCGGAGGAAAGACGCAGGCTGCCGGGATTCGACAATACGATTCTGTCGTAATACTGAATGATCACCGTGCCCCGGCGAATGAAGTAATCGGCATGAACGAGCGTGTTGGTGACAGCCTCACGAACGGCCTTATCCATCGGATTGTCATCAATCCTATGCAAATCGGCATCAAGCTGGAACGGATGGGCAACAGCCGACCGCAGACGATTGACCACCTTGCCCCAAAAATCGTACAAGTTGCCCGACCAAGTGCCATCATCCGACGTGAATCGGTCATTCCACCGCTCCTGGTCGTCCATGACCTCGCGATAGTCCAGGAAATAGTAGGGGAATTCGGACGTGATTCGCCACGCCTCACCGAACATCAGCAATCCGGCTCGTGTGGGACGCACCTGAGAACCATCAAGCCGCAACGCTTCGATGCGAAGCAGGAAATCCTCATCAGACAATCCGACCCATGGATGGCCGGGCCGTCTGTTCTTGAACTGCCGACGATATGATGCGACGCTATCCGCGTTGAGCGCGTCAGCACCCATGCCTTCAACAATCGTTCTGTCCAAGGGAAGCAGGTCACTGTCCCGAAGCATGGCACGAACCGTTTCCTCATCGCACAGATAATCGCCATCGCCATTACGCCGGTATGAGCCCGTCATCGGATTCTGGCCCACGTACACGGGAATACAGTCCCTCGCCGCACGAGGAATGTCGATGGAAATAACATCTCCCTGCGAGGTATGGCGAATCACCACGTCGTTGTCGCTCAGCACAACGGCACTGACCTTCGATGGATCATGCACCATGTTCCAAAAATCCTGCGCCATGTTCCGCGCATCATCTACTCCGGTGATATACAAAGAATGATCTTCATGCTCGGACACGCCCAGCAGAATCAGCCCACCTTCGGTATTGGCGAAGGAGCTGTACGTCTCCCATAAACTGTGGGGCAGGCCGCCCTTGGCACGTTTCGCTTCCAAACGGTTGCCTTCACGCATCCGAGGAACCTCCCGGGACCACCAGGCATCATCGTGCTCGCTACCGTCCATTGGCCATCACCGCCTTACCTACCACGCGTTTTACGCTCGCTTTGCCGCCACTTTGCCGTCGTATTATGATTTTACCACCGCTTTGCGCGCGCTTTGCCACCGCTTTGTGGAATTTGCTGTTGGCGGAAAGGTGATGGAAGGTAAACAAAAAGCCCGGCTTGGGTGCCGGGCTTGGGAAAAGTTAGATGTGGTTGCGGTCAGCCAATGATGAAATGGGCTACCGTCGCGATCAGCCAACGGGCCTATCTGCAATTACGGACTGCGCTGCGCGCAGGCTCATTGCTGCCCTCGTTTCGGACTCGGGCAAGGCCCTGTCGGCAGTGCACTGCACTGCCGACCAGCCATCGCGTCAGATGATGCCGCGATCGGCCAACGGGCCTTGCCAATCAGGGTATTCACCCTCACGGGCGGATTCGATCGGCTGTTCCGGCTCGCGCTTGACCGGCAGGGTCTTCGGCTTGAACGGGAACTTTTCGGCGCGCATCTTCTCGTATGCGATGATGTCGTCTTCGTGCTGCAGCGTCAGGTCGATGTCGTCGTAGCCGTTCATCAGACGCCAGCGGGTGTAGTCGTTCACTTCGAACGGCAACGTCACATCGCCGCAGGTGACGGTACGGTCTTCCAGGCTGACGGTCATTTCGCGGCCCGGCTCCTCGTCCAGCAGCTTCCACAGCAGCTCAATGGATTCCTGCGGCATAATTGCGGCCAGCACGCCGTTCTTGGCGGTGTTGCCGTAGAAAATGTCGGCGAAACGGGAGGAAATCACCACGCGGAAACCGTAATCGTGCAGCGCCCACACGGCGTGCTCACGGGAGGAACCAATGCCGAAATCCGGGCCGGCCACAAGGATCTTGCCCTGCTTGTATTCCGGCTTGTTCAGCACGAATTCCGGGTCGCGGCGCCACGCGTAGAACAGGGCGTCGTCGAAGCCGCTTTTCTTCACGCGCTTCAGGAACACGGCCGGAATGATCTGGTCGGTATCAACGTTGGAACGGCGAAGCGGCACGGCCACGCCGGTAAGGGTAGTCAGTTTTTCCATGTCAACAAATCCTTCGATTGCCTATCGATATTCGATTTCGATATTTCGATTACTTACGATTGCGTTCGCAGCTTCCGCTCGCAGCAGGTTCACAGGTCGGCCGGCGAGCAGATGGTGCCGCGGATGGCGGTCGCGGCGGCAACGGCCGGCGACGCCAGATGCGTGCGCGAACCCTTGCCCTGACGGCCTTCGAAGTTGCGGTTCGAGGTGGAGATGGAACGTTCGCGGGCCACCATCTTGTCCGGGTTCATGCCCAGGCACATGGAGCAGCCGGCGTTACGCCATTCGGCGCCGAAGTCCTTGAAGATCTTGTCGAGGCCTTCCTTTTCCGCCTGCAGACGCACGCGGGAGGATGCCGGCACCACGAGCACGCGGTGGATGTTGTCGGCCTTGTGGTGGCCCTTCATGATGGAGGCGGCCACGCGCAGGTCCTCAAGACGGCCGTTGGTGCAGGAGCCGATGAACACGGTGTCCACGGCGATGTCCTTGATGGCCATGCCCGGCTTCAGTCCCATGTAGGCGATGGCACGCTCGGCGGCGGAACGCTCGGTCTCGTCGTTGAAGGAGGCCGGATCCGGCACCACGCCGGAGATCTTCACGCCCTGGCCCGGGTTGGTGCCCCACGTGACGTACGGCTCAAGGTCTTCGGCGTTGATGGTCACTTCCTTGTCGAACACGGCATCGTCATCGGTCTTCAGCGTCTTCCAATATTCGACGGCCTTGTCCCACATCTCACCTTCCGGCGCGTGCGGACGGCCCTTCAGGTATTCGAAAGTCACCTCGTCCGGGGCGATCATGCCTGCGCGGGCGCCGGCTTCGATGGACATGTTGCAGATGGTCATGCGGGCGTCCATCGACAGCTTCTTGATGGCTTCGCCACGGTATTCGATGACGTGGCCCTGGCCGCCGCCGGTGCCGATCTTCGCGATGATGGCCAGAATAATATCCTTGGCGGTGACGCCCTTCGGCAGGTCGCCTTCGATGTTCACGGCCATGGTCTTGAACGGCTTCAGGCTCAGGGTCTGCGTGGCCATGACGTGCTCCACTTCGGAGGTGCCGATGCCGATGGCCATAGCACCGAACGCGCCGTGGGTGGAGGTGTGCGAGTCGCCGCACACGATGGTCATGCCCGGCTGGGTCAGACCCAGCACCGGAGCGAACGCGTGGACCACGCCCTGGTCAGCGTCGCCGAGCGGGCACAGACGCACACCGAAATCCTTGCAGTTCTTTTCCAGCGTGCTCAGCTGCAGCGCCGAAGTCTCGTCCGGATTCGGACGGTCGATGTCGACGGTCGGCGTGTTGTGGTCTTCCGTGGCAATCAGCTGGTCGACGTGACGCGGCTTGCGTCCTGCCAGACGCAGACCTTCGAACGCCTGCGGGCTGGTCACTTCGTGCATGAGCATCAGGTCGATGTACAGCAGGTCGGGAGCCCCATCGCTACCCTTGCGTACCAAATGATCGGCCCAGACCTTCTCGGCCAATGTAGTTCCCATTGTGGGACCTCCTCAGATTTTTCCTCACTAATTTCCTCGCGGCTATTGCCTTGCCGCATTCTTCGTGCTATAAGCCTATGGGCTTGAAACGGGTTCGAGGTCCTTCATGCCGGTATATGAGATATGAACGAGGGACGAGCGCGGCAAACGCGGAAAAGTTACTTCCCGTCTTCTTACGGCATATGCGCAATCGTTGAAATTTCAGCATTTTCCCAGCTTCGCCAGCCGGTGGAAGCAAGGTAAATAATCTGCTTTACCCCAGTCGCGAACCACATACATTTTGCATTTCAATATGTGAGATGGCATAATTCAGCGTATGACTTCTTCTTCGAATACGAGCAACGCCATGCCCAAAACGCAGGCCATGAACGCCACGAACGAGGCAAACGGCAATTACGCAGCCACCCCGCAAAGCAACGAAATTCATTCCGGGGTCGGCGTGCTCGACAAGACAGTCAAGATTCTCGACGCTCTTGAATCCGGCCCAGCCACACTCGGACAGCTGGTTTCCGCGACCGGTCTGGCTCGTCCGACCGCGCATCGTCTTGCGATCGCGCTGGAACGTCACCGTTTCGTTTTGCGCGACCAGCACGGTCGTTTCGTGCTCGGATCGCGATTCGCGGAACTTGCGGCCGCAGCCGGCGAGGACCGCCTGTTGACCGCCGCCGCGCCGATTCTGCAGACCCTGCTCGACCGCACCGGCGAATCCGCGCAGATCTACCGCCGTCAGGGCGATCAGCGCGTCTGCATCGCAGCCGTCGAGCGCGCGTCCGGCCTGCGAGATTCCATTCCGGTTGGTGCGATGCTGTCCATGGAAGCCGGTTCCGCAGCCCAGATTCTGCTGGCTTGGGAGGATTCCGAACGTCTGCATCAGGGTCTTCGCCACGCCAAGTTCACTGCGGCCAAGCTCACCGCCGTCCGCAAGCGCGGCTGGGCCGAGTCAATCAATGAACGCGATGAGGGCGTGTGTTCGATTTCCGCGCCGATTCGCAACGCGTCCGGCCAGGTGATCGCCGCTATTTCAATTTCCGGCCCGAATGGCCGTATGGGCGCCAACCCCGGCCGCCGTTACGCGCCGCTGGTCATGGCCGCCGGCAAGTATCTGACCGACGCGCTGATCAAGGCGTCTTCCGGCCGCTGACAGGTCCGCGACCAGTCGCATACGTAACGTAAAAAGCTGACGATGGGAAGCCCCGTCGCCAGCTTTTTCTTTTCGCATTCATTTCAAGTTGGAAGGCCAAAAAGCCGTCACCGGGACAGTCACCGGCGGAACAGCTACTTTCGGAACAGTGAGACCAGCTTGTTCCACGTCTTGCTCCACCACGTCGGCCTGTGGAGCAGGTCCATGCCTTCCGAATCAGGCTTCGATTCGCTGGTCATGCCGTAGGCGTAGGCCTTGCCCGCGCTGGGTTTGCCCACCAGCTCGTCGTATTCCAACAGCTGCGTGCGCGGCTCGTACGGGTGGCGGATGTCGAATTCGAACAGTCGAGCGGCACGCTTGGCCGGCACCGGGCCGTATGAGCCAAAACCGCTGGTCGGCGAGGCGACCATCATCATCTGCCGGTCACCGTCGGTTCCGACCGGCACGGAACCGACGAAGGCGTTGCGGTGGTCGTGCCCGGCGGAAATCGCAAAATATCCCGCCTTGTCAAGGATTGCGAATTCGCCGCTGTCGGCATCCGGGCAGCTGACGCCCTCCCCCAGATAGCTTCCGGGCTGCGTTTTGTCTTCGTTGAGCACGAAATGCCGCCCCGCGAAGTTGCGGTATCCTTCAATCGCGCGCGCAGCGGTGGCCGCGACCGGCTTGAGCAGGCGGTAATACTGTTCGATCGGGAAATGCTGGAACACCATGCATGGCAGCGTGGACGGCGTCTTGCGCGGTTCGTGCGGCAATTCCTGCGCGTCTTGCCGATCTTGCTGCGATTGGGGCGATTGCTGGTATTGCGATTGCGCCGCCATCAGCCCCGGCGCATTCGCCAGGAAGCGCAGCGCGGCTTCCGACGGGCTTCCGTAGCCGCCGGAACGCGCGTAATCGCCCGAATCCAGCAGGACCAAGCCCAACACGTCATACGTGCGATCGACGTCCGTCACCGACAACGCGAATGTGCCGGGCGCGCACGCGATCACGGGCTGTTCCGGCAATCCGAAGTCCTGTTCCATATCACCGACATCATGTTTCACACCATGTTTCACGGCGATGCCCGTCGTGCCGTCGGCAGCGCGTTCCGGATTGATACACCCTGGGAATTCGCGGCAGATGCTTTCGATCTCGGCATTGTCGAGCCCGCACTGGAAGTCATGGTTGCCGAACGTCACAGCCCACGGCACGCCGCGGTCGGCAAGCGGGTGGACCAGTTGTTCGATGGTGGCTCGCACCAATTCGCGGGTGTGTTCCAATGCGGCCGCATAGCGTTCCCCGGACGCTTCAGACGATGCGGATGCCGGACGCGCGTCCCAGCGACGCTTGCGGGAGGTCAGCGCGTATGCGGAATCATATCCGGCGATCTGGTTGCCGTTGAAAATAACAAGATCGGGGCGTGTGGCGTCAAGCGAGGCCTCGATGAGGCTGATGGTGTCTTTGCTGACTTTCGGCCCGTCTTGGATGTCGGCGAATTGCAATACGCGGAATTTGCCGGACTGGTGGAATTGCAGGCGGCCGAGCCGTGCGGATACGGAAAGCGGTCGACGGTCCCCCTCTTCCGCTGGTTGGATGCGCGGGCGCGTGGCTTTGGCGGCATGCTGCAATTCGGTCATACTTCTAGGGTAATGCAACATTGGGCGATTACATGTGCGATTCACGCAGGGCGTCAGCAGATTGCGCTGCCACATCGCATCCGGCAAAATCCATCAACCCACCGCCCAAAGCGACGTGAACAGACAGGTGCGAAAAACAAAAAACCCTCGCATCTGCGAGGGCTCATTGGCTGGGATGCCTGGACTCGAACCAAGAATGGCTGAACCAGAATCAGCTGTGTTGCCAATTACACCACATCCCAATTTGGCAGGCGTGGCAACTTCGAAAAGTTGTCCGTCGTACCCCCGACCGGATTTGAACCGGTGTTGGCGCCGTGAGAGGGCGTAGTCCTAGACCGCTAGACGACGGGGGCTTGAGTTATCGTTGTGATTCCCAGCTAGGCTGTGAACCGCAACGAGTGATAAATATACGCGAAACAGCACAGTCGCGCAACTTACGGCGTGTCGCGCTATTTTCCGCCATTCCGCACCAGCCTTCCGCATAAACGAAAACCCGCCGAATCACTCCGGCGGGTTTCCATCATTCAGCTAACAGTCAGCAGCTCAACGGCTCACAGGTGCTCGCGCAGGCCCTTGAGTCGAGCCATGGCAACGTCCTTGCCGACGATTTCCATGGATTCGAACAGCGGCGGGGACACGCGGCGGCCGCTCATGGCCACGCGCACCGGGCCGAAAGCCAGACGCGGCTTGTAGCCGCCGTCTTCGACCAGCGCCTTGTTCAGCGTCTCGTGCAGGAAGTCGGTCTTCCAATCACCCTCAGCAACGGCGTCCAGCGCCGCGATCGCAGCGTCGAGCACGGCCGGAGCGGAATCCTTCAGCTGCTTCTTGGCGTCGGCGTCCGGCTCGATGTAGCCTTCGGTGGACAGCAGGGAGCCGACCATGCCGGCCACTTCGCCCAGCAGGCGCACGCGCGGCTGGACCAGCGGAGCGGCGGCGGTGAGCACCTCACGCTCACGGTCGGTCAGCGCATCCCAGGAATCGGCGGAGACCACGCCGTCGCGGTGCAGGTAAGGCACGGAACGGTTCAGGAAGTCCTGCGGTTCGAGCATGCGGATGTGCTCGGCGTTGATGGAGATGGCCTTGTCGATGTCGAAGCGGGCCGGGTTGGCCTTGACGTCACGCACGTCGAACTTCTCGATCATCTCGTCCATGGAGAACACGTCGCGGTCGGGGGCGATGGACCAGCCCAGCAGCGCCAGGTAGTTCAGCAGGCCCTCACGGATGAAGCCGTTGTCACGGTGCAGGAACAGGTTGGATTCCGGATCGCGCTTGGACAGCTTCTTGTTGCCCTGGCCCATGACGTACGGCATGTGGCCGAACAGCGGCATTTCCTTGGCCACGCCCAGCTCGATCAGGTAACGGTACAGCACGATCTGACGCGGGGTGGAGCTCAGCAGATCCTCGCCGCGCAGCACCACGTTGATGCGCATCATGGCGTCGTCGACCGGGTTGGTCAGCGTGTACAGCGGGTCGCCGTTCGGACGCACGATCACGTAATCCGGCACGGAACCGGCCTTGAATTCGATGCGACCGCGGATAAGGTCGTCGAAAGCGACGTCCTCGTCGGGCATGCGGATACGCAGGGCCGGCTTGCGGCCTTCCGCGCGGAACGCGGCCTTCTGCTCTTCGGTGAGGTTGCGATCGTAGCCGTCATAGCCGAAAGCCTTCGGACGGCCGGCGGCCACGTTGCGGGCCTCGATCTCCTCAGGAGTGGAGAAGGATTCGTAGGCGTAGCCGGCTTCGAGCAGCTTGGCTGCGACGTCCTTATAGATGTCGCCACGCTCGGACTGGCGGTACGGGCCGTCCGGGCCACCCACGTTGATGCCTTCATCCCAGTCGATGCCCAGCCAATTCAGGGCCTCGATGATCTGGTTGTAGCTTTCCTCGGAGTCGCGCTGGGCGTCCGTATCCTCGATACGGAACACGAACGTGCCCTTGGTGTGGCGGGCCTCAGCCCAGTTGAACAGTGCGGTGCGGACCATGCCGACGTGCGGAATGCCGGTCGGGGACGGGCAGAAACGCACACGAACGTTTTCAGGAAGTTCCGGTTTGGTATTTTCAACTTCAGTCATAGGCTCCATTGTGCCGCGCAAACCGGACGTGCCACGACCCAATCGCCGTTTTTCTTCCGCAGCGTTCCATACTGCAATATTTTTCCCTATCTTCACATCGGCAAAGGAGTAATGTATGAAGCGACTTCCTTTATTCTTTAGTCACCGTTTTGCGAAAGGGCACTCTAATGACGGACCCCAACCAATACAATCCGCAGGTGCCGCAGCCGGCAGCGCAGTATGGTCAGGCTCCTGCCCCCGACTACGGCCAGACGGCACCGCAGTACGGCACGCCGGATTACGGGCAGGCGCAGGCACCCCAGTACGCCGCCCCGGACTACAACCAGGCACCTCAGTATGGTCAGGCTCCGCAGTACGGCCAAGCACCGCAACCGCAATACAATCAGGCTCCGCAGTACGCTCAGGCCCCTCAATATGGACAGGCTCCAGCCGCGAATTACGGGCAGCCGGCACCGCAACCGCAGTCGGGCAATAGCTTCTTCGCATTGACCGCGCCGCTTGACATGCCCGCATATGGCTGCAACCTGGGCGAGGCGATCGTTCGTTTCTTCAAGAAGTACGCGGTGTTCAAGGGCCGCGCCTCGCGTAGCGAGTTCTGGTGGTGGTTCCTCACCTATACCGTCGTCACTTTCGTGTTGAGTCTCGTGTTCCGCACGTTGAGGAACCTCACCGATTCCGGCGTGATCACCACCGTCGGAGACTCGTTCTCCTCCATTTGGGGACTCGTCGTGCTTGTGCCGACCATCGCGCTTGGCGTACGTCGTCTGCATGACATCAACATGCGTGGCACCGTGCTGGCCATCATCTACGCGGTACAGGCGGCCGCCGGAATCTTCTTCGCCATCGGTCTGATCCTCATCATCGGCAGCAGTCTTTCGTTCAGGTCGTTGGAGGCGGGCAACAGCGTCAGCATCGGCGGCGTTGTCCTGCTGATCCTCGGCGTGCTGGCCTTCATTGCCAGCGGTGTGTTCTACTTTGTGCTGATGGCCCGCGATTCCAATCCGGAAGGCGCGCGTTTCGACGCTCCTACGGCTTCCAACGCATGGGCTCCCGCCACGGGCGAGGCTCCGGCAGACCCGTATGCGGCGCAGGCCACCTCGTACGGCAACGTCCCGCTGCCGACCAATCCGGCGGATGCGGCACCGGCCGCGCCGTACACGGCACCAGCGACTTCGGCCGATTCGTACACAGCTCCGGCACCGCAGTATGGCGCCGCGCAGCAGCACGCCGCGCCGCAATACGCCGCACCTCAGCAGAATCCGCTGGCGGAGGCTCCGTCCGTACCGTCTATGCCTCCGATGCCGGCTGTTCCGACCATGCCTCCGACACCGTCCATTCCGCCGATGCCGGAAGTGCCGGCCCAGTTCCAGCATCCGCACGAGCAGCCGAATACCGACGCTCCAGCGGATTCGGACGCTCCGGCAGTACCGAATGATCCGGCGAACGGCACCGATCAGCAGCTCTGATTTCGCTCTGATCCCCGCCTTATCGCCACACAAAACGTGGCACACCATAACGAATAACGAATAATCCCGGTATCCTGTGCAATCGCAGGATACCGGGATTATTCGTTTCAGATCATTCGTTACGGGTAGTGACGTCGTTGCGGATGTAACGCGTGGGATAGGCGACGGCCACGCGCAATTCGAGCGCAAGCACAAGCGCGCGCAACGCAAGTACGCGCAAAGCCTTCACCGTCAGACGTCACACGACCGCCCGCAACACTTATTCCTCGGTCGGCTCCGAACCGGCCTCTTCCGACGAGTCCGAATCCTCAGACAAATTCGAGTCTGCAGACGAATCCAAATCCGCGTCGGAAGCCGCGTTATCGCCATCGCTCGTCAAATTGTATTTCTTTGCGAGCGCTTCCCTGCTTTTGCGCTCGTCCTCGTCTTTGGCGTCCTGTTCGGCCTGCTTCGGGTCCCACTCCAGGAACCTCATATGCCGCAGCCATTCCTGCCCCGCGAAGAAAGCGAGGTACTTGACGGTGGTGGAGAACGTCAGCGGGTTGAACGAGCTGTCGAACACCGACTGGGGCCGTCCGAACTGGCGGGCGGTGTCACGCAGACCAAACAGGTTGATGAGCTGTTCGGCGTTGATGAAAGTGGGCGGAATCGACAGCTGGTTGCGCATGGCGTTGACGAACAGCAGCACCGGCAGCACGCGGATGGCCTGCTCCTGCGAATCGTCGGTGCCATAGCACATGAGGTTTATCAGCGCGTCGAGAACCGTCATCGAGGCGAGGTAGCGTCTTGCGAATTCGTTGCGGTCCACCGTGGCCGACTGGCAGATGCCGACGTTTTCCGCCACGTCATCGTCGACTTCGAATCCGGAGGCGCTGCGCATAGTGCGTGAGAGGTTCTCCATGAGGTCTTGGATTTCCTTTTCGATTCGGGTCTCCACGTCGATGCCGAGTATTCTGGCGGTTTCCATGAACAGTTCGATGCCGTCGACCCCGTGGTAGGAGGCCATCACGTCATAGGCGCGGTTGGCGTCCATCAGCGTGCGGATGATTTCCGGATCGACGCCGGGAAGCACATCCATGCCTTCGTATACGGCTTCCGCAACCGACTGGTCGACTTCTTCGGAGCGTTTCAGCAGCACCTGCGTCATCATGCCGGAGAACATCACCTGCAGGTTCTCCGCATATTTGACATCGTTTTCCAGTTCCTGGTTCGTTTGCAACGGCCACATCTTGACCAGATCGACACCGTAGTCAACTGCCATGGAGACCACGTGCGAGCCGTACATCGAGTCGACGACCTTCTGGTCGTATACAAAAGACATACTTTCTCCTTGTATATCGTGCGGCCGGCCCGAACCGCAGTCATCCCCGACCGCGATTGAGCCACCGCATGTTTTGGTTCACATTATTCGACGTCCGCCGCCGGATCGGCGTACGTAATGGACATTATTTTCCCGGTATTGCAATCGTAAGTGATGGAGGTGATAGAAGCGAGCGCGGTGTGGCGCAACAGCATGTTGTGTTCGGGGTGCCCCGTTTCCAGCATGTGCCGGTAGCTCCAAATCGGCGATTCGTGGCTGACCACCACGATCTGTTTGCCGGGATATTCCGCCACTTTCTCCAAGGCGAAGTCCTGCATGCGATGCGCGATCGACTGGTAGCTTTCGCCCCAGCTCGGCTTCCACAGGTTGCGTACCAGCTTCCAGTTGCCGTTCTTCCACAGCGCGCCTTCGCCGAAGCCGATACGCTTGCCGCGAAATTCGTTGCGCGCTTCGATGAGGCGTTCGTCCGTCTGCAGCTCCAGCGGTTCCTCGCCGCGCAGTCCACGTACCGAATTCAGCGATTCGAGGATCTCCCCCGCCGTTTCGCGCGTGCGTTCCAGCGGCGACGAGTAGACGGCGGATACGGTGTTCAGCTGCGGGCTGACCGCGATGTAATGCGCGGTGGCCTGCGCCATGCGCACGCCCACGTCGGACAGGTGGAAACCGGGCAGCCGCTCGTACAGCAGGTGCCCGGGGTTCTCCACTTTGCCGTGGCGCACGAAATGGATGGTTGTCGCCGGCATATTGGCCGCCTTTCTTGCGTTTCGGACCTGCCGGCCACGTGCTGGCTCAGCACGTTTCGCCGGTCGCCGGCCCTGTGAAAAAATTCGTCGATTCGAATATTGGTTCCTGCCCTAATGTACCGCGTGTCACGACGGTACCTGCGCATAAAGTTGCCTTGGTCAACAAAGACACACAAACAACACGCACCATCCCACCTTTCTCCCCGTGTGCGGCATGTCAAACATGTCAATCGATTGACGTGTTCGGACGACTGGGGCAGCGAGCTGGTATCGGAAGCGGTTAACCAATAATTCAGGGGAACCACCACCATCAGTCCGCACGCGACGCAAAGCTGCGGACGTCACGAGCGAAACCGTGAGCGGAAAGGAGCGGCAAGCATGACCAACAATGTCCTCGTCGGCGTCAAAGACATCGGCCAACGTCTTTTCGGAGGGTATGCGGAGCTGCTTCGCATACCGCACACCGCGCGATTCTCCGTCGGATCGGTAATCGCCTGCATGCCGTTCCCAATGGTCGGCATGACGATCACGATTTCCGTGCAGCATTACTACGGCAACTATTCGCTGGCGGGCGCGCTGACGGCCGTGCAGGCGATCGCGCTGGCCGTGGCGAGCCCGGTGCTCGGCAAGCTGGTAGACAAGTTCGGCCAACGGCAGGTGTCGATTCCGACAATCATCGTGTGGATGATCGCCTCGATTTCACTGGTATCCTGCATTACCGCCCGCGTACCGTCATGGATTCTGTTCTGCATTGTGCCATTCATGGCGGCGATTCCGCCGTGGGGCGCGATGAGCCGTCAACGTTGGACCACATTGCTCAAGGGGGATGCGGAAAAAACGAACCGCGCACTGTCCCTATCGGGCGTATTCGATGAATGCATGTGGGTGATCGGCAATCCGCTGGCATCCACCTTGGCCGTAATTTCAGGCCTGCTGGCGTTCTCGTTCACCGGCATGTACGTGGTA
>ERZ809207.381-NODE-381-length-18057-cov-6.854127_pt1 | contig 18057 bp, 16 predicted proteins | sample MGYA00520515_ERZ809207 | MGnify/ENA primary metagenome ERZ809207 (study PRJEB31570, sample SAMEA3213009) | Homo sapiens | biome: human-gut; feature: human gut; material: fecal | place: Sweden | collected 2011 ... | reverse complement strand
ACGATCTTTTCGTCATTGGTCAGGGTGCCGTCCAAGTCCAGCGCCAGCACCCGAATCTTCGTCTTGCTCATATCTTGTTCCTTCCGGGCGGGGGTACTCTTCCCCGCCGATGGTGTCGTATTTTTCGGTAACGTGTTTATTGTACAATGAACGCCCCGCTCTGCGCAACCCTCCGGCATGGATTTCCGTGAAATTTTTCGCCGCTGGGCCGCGTTCCATTTCCCGCCGGACTTCCCATTCCCCGCCGCTTCCCCAGAACATCCAGTTTTTTGTCGAATCGACATAAACTCTTAGCCAGTATTACCGTTGCGCCGCCCGGCCTTTTGGGCTATACTATTGACTTAGCTGCTTTACCAAAGGGGGATTCTTTACGAAATATCTGTTTCAGTTCGCACGCATCCTTGCGTTCTGTTTTCTCGGTGAGATCTGCCACGCCGTTCTGCCGCTGCCTGTCCCGGCCAGCATCTACGGCCTGATCCTGCTGCTGGCGGCGCTGCTGCTGGGCCTCGTCAAGCTGGAGGACGTGAAAGAAGTCGGTCTGTTCCTGACCGGCATCTTCCCGCTCCTCTTCGTGCCCGCCGCCGGGGTCATGGAGCTCTGGGTCGAGATGGGCGATATGCTGCTACCCATCGTCATTGCCATCGTCCCGGTCACGGTCCTCGTCCTTGTGACCGCCGGGCACACCACACAGGCGCTGACCCGCCGCAAACAGACCAAAAAGGAGGCCGCCGCAAATGACAGCGCTGCTGAATGAGTTTCTTTCTTCTTCCTCCGCGTGGGGCGTGCTGCTGACGCTGGCCGCCTTCGCGCTGGGCACCCTCATCAACAAAGTGACCGGCAAGGCGGTCTTCAACCCGCTGCTGCTGGGCAGCATCTTCGTCATCATCCTGCTCAGCGTGCTGAAGATTTCCTACGCCGATTACAAGGTCAGCGCGGCCCCGGTCAGCTATCTGCTGCTGCCCGCTACCATCAGCCTTGCCATCCCACTGTATGAGAAGTGGGATCTGCTCAAGGAGAACGCCGCCGCCATCATCGCGGGCATCTCGGTGGGCACGCTGGTCAGTCTCGGCAGTGCCTTGGCGCTGGCCGTTGCCATGGACCTGACCCGCGAGCAGTACGTCACCCTGCTGCCCAAATCCGTCACCACAGCCATCAGCATGGACGTTGCCGCCGAGCTGGGCGGCATCGCAGCCCTCACCGGTGCCATCGTCATCCTCACCGGCATCGCGGGCAACCTTCTGGCTGAGACGGTCTGCAAGGTCTTCCACATCACCGACCCCATCGCCAAGGGTGTGGGCATCGGCACCTCCGCCCATGCCGTCGGCACCAGCAAGGCTCTCCAGATGGGCGAGGTCGAGGGTGCCATGAGCGGCCTGTCCATCGCCGTGGCCGGTGTTCTCACCGCCGTCCTCTGCCCTGTCTTTGTGAATTTTATTGGTTGAGCTTTTACGCCAAAGGAGCCTCGCAGTTTTCCGCTGCGAGGCTCCTTTTTTCTGTCGGTTTACGCCGACTGTTCTTCTTTTTTCAGTACCCATGTCACCATGAACACGCAGTAGCACAGAGCCAGACCCCATGCGAGGGGGTTGGAGATGCAGATGCCGAAGCTTTATGGCAACTAAAAAAGCCCTGCGAATGCTCGGTGGTCGTAAAACAGTAATATTTGAGTTTCTTGGAACAGGCATGATTTCGGTCATGCCTGTTCCGCTTTTATCAGTTCATCCACGGGAATGTAGCCAACAAGGTCATATTCGATATGTACCTTCTGCTTGCGCTTGCCGCTGGACTTGTCCGGTGCCTCTACATAAACCGCCTTCACAAGCTCTCTGAGAGCGTATGGCGTGAGTTCTGTGAGGTTGGTGTATCTGTGTACCCGCTGAATAAACTGCTCAAGGTTTTCTATCTGTCGTTCCTGTACTTCGACTTCGTTTTGCAGATTGACGATTTCAGCTTTAAGCTGCGCCTGCTCGTCCTCGTAGGTCTTGCTCATCATGGCAAAGCGTTCATCGTTCAGCTTGCCCTTGGCGTTGTCCTCGTAGATTTTAATAAACAGGCGATCAAGCTCCCCTATACGCTTTTCTGCCTGTGACAGACGCTTCTTATATACCCTTATGGTTTCCTCGCTTTGCAGACGGAGTTTTTGCTCCATTTCCACCCTAAAATGAGCTTCATATCGGGTCACATACGAGATAACCTCTTTCATGTGCTTCCAGATCACATCCTCCAAAACCACGGCACGAATGTAGTGACTGCTGCACTTATCCTTGTTGGCTCGATGGGTGGAACAGATGAAAAAGTCCTGCCGCTTTTCAAAGTAGTTGGTGGTGGAATAGTAGAGCTTCTGCTTGCAGTCGGCACAGAACACCAGACCCGAAAACGGACTGTTCTTGCCTGTTGCCGTTCTCCTGTGTCGCTGCTTGCGAATCTCCTGCACCTTATCAAAGACTTCCTGCTCAATGATGGCAGGATGGGTGTTGTAGAAAATCTTTTGATTTTCTTCGGGATTTTCCCTCTGCTTCTTATCCCAAATGGAATTGGTGTAGGTCTTGAAGTTGACCGTTGCGCCGATATATTCTTTTCGTTCAAGAATATTGACTACGGTGCTTTCGTGCCAGCGGTAAGGCTTCTCCGGCTCGGTGTTCGGTGTTTTCACGCCTTGCTTATTTTTGTATGCGGTAGGCGTGAGTACCTTGTCCTTTTCAAGCTGGTCTGCGATTTGGCTCGGTCCACGCCCGTTCATGCAGAGCGTGAAAATCTTTTTGACCACCTGTGCAGCTTCTTCGTCGATAATCCATTCCTTTGGATCTTCGGGATTCTTCATGTAGCCATACGGCACATTGACGGTCAATCTCTCGCCACGCTCGCCTTTTGCTTTTTGCACCGCACGGATTTTGCGGCTGGTGTCCTTGGCAAAAAACTCATTGAACCAGTTCTTTATACCGGCAATGTCGCTGTCGGTGCTGTTGGGATTGATGCTGTCATAGTGGTCGTTGATGGCAATGTAGCGAACATCGTTCTGAGGGAATGTGTAGTTGATGTACAGTCCCGTCAATGCGGAGTTGCGACCAAGCCTTGACAGGTCCTTTGTAATGACCGTAGCCACATGACCGGCTTCGATTTCATCAAGCATTTTCTGAAAGCCTGGGCGGTCATAGTTCACACCGCTATATCCGTCGTCGATGAAAAACGTCGGAGAGGGGAAGCGGTTATCTCGTGCGTATTGGAGTAACATGGCTTTTTGATTCTGGATGGAATTCGACAAATCTTCCTTGCCGTTCTTCTTATCCTCTTTGGTGTCCTCTACGGACAATCTGCAATAGAGCGCTGTGATTTTGTCGGTTGCCCTTAACATTTCGTTATCCTCCTTCGGTTGGGCAACTGTCTGTACAGGATTGGAATTTGTACTTATATCAAAAGAGGTGTCGCTGTTCATTCGCCATCCTCCGTGATATCAGATTCATCATCGGCAGCGTTCTGCTCCATAATGCGTTTGATCTTTTTGTCGAGAGTTTCCGTGCCCTCGTAGCTGCCTGTTACTGTGTATTCTGTGCCGCCAATGTTCTCCACGATTTTCACATCGGGCAGCCAGAACGCAGAAAGATTTTTTACAATAATGTTGCCGTTCTCGTCAAAAGAGAAATTACGTTTAGGTGCATCATCGGGACGAGGCTCGACCTTGGCGTATGGGTCGGGATTGGAGAAATAGTATTCGGGGACTTCCTCGTCATACTCTCCACTCGCAATCTGCTCTTGAAAAATCGTTTCATCTATTTCTTCGGGAGTAAGCTCACGAGCTTCTTCCTCTTTACGTTTTTCATCCATTGTGTCGAACCTCCTTTTCTTTCATTCGCTTCGATTCTTTTCATTCAAATTTTGCAAGATAGCAAAACCGCCGAACGCCGTCAATGGTCAAGATGAACGGCTTCGCCGCCATTGACAGCGTTCGTCCGTTTTGCTTATGGGCAGACAAGGCGGCGGTTGCCGCCGATTTCCATTTAGGAAATGGCACTTGCCATTTTGAAAAATAGAGAATAGCAAGCACAGTAGGTGTATGTACACTCTGCGATTTTTCACAAAACACAGTGCTGCTGATTTTGCGAAAAATGAAAATCTTCGATTTGCTTGCTAAGTTCAAAACAAACTTAGCAAGCAGTGCACGTGTGGACACACTCGTGCTTTTTGCAAATTTCAGCGGTGCTGCTCTTTGCAAAAACTTGTTGGGAAACATCCCAAACCCTTCAACGATTTTTTCAAAATCGGCTACGCTCCTACGGAGCTGAACATCACTTTATTTTAGAAAGCGATGTAAGGATTTTTCGGATTCCTTCATAAATTTCCTCTTGGTTCTTTTTGATTTCTTCAATGTCGGCTTCATAGATGTTGTCGGTTTCATTCAACCTTTTTGCAATCTGATTCTCGCTGTTGGAAATGCGTTTCATCTTGGAAGTCAGCTCACGCAGTTCGGGCAATTCCAATTTTACAACATACCCGTCAATTACCATTTTGCGAATATAGGCACTCATGTTGTCCGTTCCCATCTGTTCCATTTTCTTTCTTATCAATTCGTATTCCTTGTCGTTTACAAAGAACTTTATCTGCTTCGGACGAAGCCTGTTTCTGTTTTCTGGCATATTCTCTTATCCTCTTTCTATGAGATAATATAAACCTATTTGTATCGTCATTCATCAATATAGGCATACAGCCTAATAAGGTCATTCTCTTTTGTCACCTCAAAAACAGTCTCATCGCCGTATTCAATATGGGAATAGCCACCATCCGGATAATCGTAATAGGTGTTTTTGCCTCCGGCAAAAGAAAGGGAATAACCGATGCTTGAAGGATAGGCACATACACTTGCCACAGTCCGTCCTCTGTTTGTAAACACAATATTGGTCATGCCCTCGCTGACACTCTCCTTCAAAGCGGGGCTTTTTGATCCTGTGACTCTTTTGATTCGGTCAATGGATGTATAGGGATCAAAGGTATAAACCGATGTCCATTCAAAAGGCACCACTTCTTCCAAGGTCACATTGTCACTGGTGATCCCCGTCAGGGCCTCCTCTAATTTTGCGTTGTTCATATAAATCATGGGATTTCCAAAAATCATATACAGAACAGCCAGTACGACGATAATTCCGAGGCCAACGCCGTGCCAGCGCTCAGAGCGTTTCCACGCCGCCGCTTCCACTTCGCTCAAAGTCCCCGTCTCCCATGCGCCATTCTCCGTGCGCAGTCGTTTCTGCTTGCAAACATACCATGTAAACCAAACCGCATATCCCAGCGCTGCCAGCAAAAGAACAATCAGGAAGGCTCTGAGCAGCGTAGTAACCGGGCAGATTGCAGCCAGTAGACCGGCTAAAAGTATCAGGATGATCGGAATATCCGATGCGATATACGCAAATCTACCAAACAAATCACTGTAGAACACTTTCCCGTATTGCGCCTGTTTAACATCCTCGTCATAGGCCTCCTGCGAAAACGCTGTGACCAGTCCTTTGATGGACATATATCCAATGAAGATGATCCAAAACAAATCTGGAAAACCATCAAAGCGCATCACTTTTATCACAACAAATGCACATCCCAACAGAGATGCCAGCAATGTTTTGGGACTAACTAATTTCATGAACATACCTCCTCACAACTTCAATATAAATGCCAAGAAATTCTTCTTGCAAGTTCCTTAGCGATAGAATGAGCTTATCTGTTGTCACTTTTCAACATATCAGAAAAATCAAAACCCTATATGTGTGTCCACACATATTATACAGGATTTCTGCTATATCTTCAATATGATACGCAAAGATTTATCGCATTAAAGTGTAAACATTTTGAAAACACGCCCCAAGTTGACCTTGGAGCGTGTGAACATCAATCAAGCGGTCTGTATTCTGTTACTGCCTTTAGATAGACTACGGGATCGCCGTTGAGTATCAAATCGGCGTATGCAATCGGGTCATTGTAAATGAGATAGTCCAGTTCTGAACGCTGATACATATTGTCTGCGACCTCGTTTTCAACGGCGGTGCAGTTGATGGCAATCATGCTGCCATCGCTGAATTTCAGCTCCACGCAGCCGCTATCCATATTGAACGCACAAGACAATAACTTTTTCATCTGTCGTACCTCCATTCATATCTGGTGTGTACACACATTATAACAGGGAATAGCCTCCTTTTACAATAGGCTCACCGAAATTTATTGCATTAAAGTGTATTTTTGTGAACAGAGGATGCTTCTAGAATTCTAAGGCTCGATGTACGCATTTAGAGGGGTAAAAACCAAGCGTTTGCAAGTGCTTTTTCAGCCGATTCCGGCAGGGGTAATATGATTTCATGTCTGCATTGAAAAACGGGGTCTAAATGCGTTACAATTACGCATTTAGACCCCATAAACAAACAACGGCACTCAGCGGTCGCTGAATGCCGTATGTTCGTTTGTTTTCCAACCCTGTCAGACAGATGCCGTAATGTAGTGATTTTTTTAGAATTACTGTCTTACGAGCACCCGTCTAAAGCAGGGCTTTTTTAGCTTGAAGTCAGTGCTGGATTCCCCGGCTGCGGTAATGCTCGTCTTTGGCGTCATACATCCGGGTCTCGGCCTGTTTGATGAGGGCTTTGATCTGGATGCCGCCGGCGCTGCAGGTGGAGCAGCCCACAGCCACGGAGTAGCCGTGGGCCTCGACGGCCTGTTCCAGCGTCTGCATCATCTCGCGGACATGGCGGAGGTCGGTGTCCACCACAAAGGCCACGAACTCGTCGCCGCCGATGCGATAGGTATCCTTGCGGCCGAAAATTTTGGTCATCTCCTGCGCCACGATCTTGAGCATCACGTCACCGGCGTCGTGGCCCTTGGTGTTGTTCAGCTCATGCAGCCCGTTCACGTCCACATAGACGCAGCTCAGGCTGTTGGCACAGCGCAGGGGGTACTCGTGCATATGGTTCTCGTAGGCGTTGCGGTTGGGGATCTGGGTGTTCAGGTCGGTCTCGGCGATGACCTTCAGCTTGCACCGCGCCACCACGTTGTCGGTCAGAGCGCGGACGTAGTAGGTGGAGATCACACACGCCATCACCCCGAACAGCCCCGCGTCCATCAGATCCATGGCCGCCACTTCCGGGGTCTTGAACGTCACCACGCAGCAGGCGAAGACGCCCTCGTACAGCGCGGTGCGCAGGATGTTCCACAGGGCCGGGCGGGTAAAGAGCATGGGCAGCACCACCGCAAGGATGTGGAAGCAGGTGGCAGGCTGGTCGGCGTAGATGAAACACCCCAGATCGATGCCCAGCAGGTAGCACACTCCCAGAAAGCCGTCGGCGCAGATGGCCAGCACCATGTGTTTATCGGGGAAGCTCTGGGTAACGCCGAGCAGCGCAAGGCAGCCTGCCAGCGCCGCGACGTAGGGGATGAACCCCCCGGCCAGCGATTTCACCATGCAGCAGATCATCATGGCGATCAGTAAAAAAAAGATCGCGATGGAAAGGAAAAACACCAGCTTTGCCCTGTTCTCCTTCCGGAGCTCGTCCCGGCAGTTCCTGTAAACATCCGGCTCGACGCCGCCATATAACAATAGGTTTCGCAACGTTTCCATCTCTTACCCCTCTGCGCGTGCCGCTCTTCTTGTGCACTCTTACTAGATATTGTATCATATCTGCAAAGGAAATGGAAGGTTTTACGGTTTATTTTTCTCTGCCGATGTGGTAAGCCTGCAAATAGACCTCCTTGCGCTTCTCGTCCAGCCTTTGCGCCAGCTCTGCGCAGAAATCCTTGTCGTCGAACAGGGCCACCACTTTGGGAGCGTAGCGGGTGCCGCTCTGGGCTTTCAGCTCCCCCACCAGCGTGCGGAAAGGCTTGGCCATCTGGTAGCAGCGGCCGATGTTGTCCGTGGCCGCATCCAGCGAGTCCGCCACGCTCAGCGCATCCACGATGACCTTGACTTCCGGCGGGCAGGGCGGCACATCCTTGGGATAGCCGCCTTGGCCGTTATAAAAGCGGTGGTGGTAGAGGGCCGCCGGGGCCATGTACTTGCCGCACCCGGCCTCTTGTAGCAGCCCACAGCCGATGGCCGGGTGGGTCTGGATGCCCTGAAACTCCTCGTCGATGAGACGGCGGCCGTTGTTGTCGATGTTCAGGATGACGGCGCTCTTGCCGACATCGTGATACAGGCCGCACTCGTAGGCGGTGTCCAGCAGTTCGGCCTTCCGCGCCGCCACTTCGGCCACATTCTTGCAGCCCTTCAGGCCCACCACTGCGGCGGGGTCGGTATCGATCAGCCGCCTGATGAGGGCCTTGGTCAGGTGGGCCACCATGGTGGAGTGGACCTCGGTGGGCTTATGGCCGAGGAGAATGCTGCCCAGCACCGTGTGCGCATCAAACTGCTTGGCGTCCGATTGTGCGATGATAAGCTCCCGGATGGCAAAGCTTGCCACGCGGGGGTACTCGTTGCTGGGCATCTCGTCCAGATAGCGGTGGGCCGCTTCCCGTTCTTTTGCAATACGGTCTGCCAGCTCCTTGCGCTCCTGCTCGGTCATCAGCGTTTCGTAATAGAAGATATAAGCCGCACCCGTCAGATTGCGGTTGATGCCGTCCGGCGAGTAATCCCGTGCGCCGGTCTGGTCGATCATGTCCAACAGGTCTTCCACCACAGCACGAGCCGTGCCTTTTCCGGCATGGTAGCGCGCCGCATGGTAGAAGTAATTCGCCCGCCAGTTCTGCAAGCGGGATTCGTCCCCCTTGTTGGCCTTCTGGTGCTCATAAACGTAGGTTGCCGATTTCAACATTCGTTCCGCTACCACAGGGTCATCGTGGTGGCGCAGGTAAGCCATCAAGGTCATCTGATCCATGTGCATGGCATAAATGAACCGCTGCCACGGGATGTCCGGGTCCAGCTCCTGATAATAGGGCGACTCGATGATGCCCATGGCGAGGTCGAACAGCTCAAGATACCGCTTGCAGTCCGCCTTTGTCTGGCGGGAGACCGTCAGACGGATGTTGCCGAGGCTGCGGATGATGTATTGCCGCGTCTCGGTGTCCATCTCCTCGTACCTGCTGATATAGCTGGCCGCTTCCATAAAGTGTGCATGGATGCGGGATTCCAGCAGATTGATCCCATGGTCGTCGTCCCGGACGTTGAGGTAATGCAGGGTGATGCCGTTGTAGTAAAGCTCCTTCACGATCATCCGGTCGTCCTCGCGGAAGCGGGCGGCTTCCAGCAGCAGACTGTGAATCTTGTAGGCCACGCCGCAGTCCTCGCTGTTGCCAAAGTTGAACAGCCGCCCTGCAAAGGCTTCGAGGTTGGTGATCTCCTCGTCCGTCAACGTTTTCGGGTCCAGCACATAGACCAGCTCATTCAGCAGGGCGTTGTTCTCCTGCATCAGCCCAAAGGAGCGCACCGCGTTGCCCTGAATCTCTTCCAGCAGCGCCTCCGGGGCCGTCTCCGGCGCAAACTGTGGTTTGGAGAGTGCCCGTACCCTGCGCAGGTTCTGGATATAACGTTCGCATTTTTCGGGATACGTTGTTTCCATTTGGGGCACCCTCTTTTCCGTAAAAAGATGAAATCGTTTTCATTGCCGAAAAACAGCTCTTGTCCTTTATTATACGGTCCGAAATTACGAAAATCAACTGTTTTTCAGTGTTTTTACCCCCCCCCTTGGTAATTTCTTTCATTTCGGGAGGGTTTTTTGGCAGGTTTTTCCTGAATGTTTTTAAGTTTCCAGCCAATTGGCTTTCCATGTGTAAAGGATCATCAGCACCGCGCCGAGACCCCACGACACCGGGTAGAGGATGAAGATGCCATCGATGGAGCGGAAGAAGGGCAGCACCCACTGGATCCACCCGATGCGGAACACGCAAAGGGAAACCAGCAGCACCACCATGGGCGGAATGGTCTTGCCCGTGCCGCGCACCGTGCCCGCCAAGCCGTGCAGGATGCTCAGTTCCCAGTAGAAGGGGCAGAAGTAGTGCATCGCGGTGCAGCCAAAGGCCACGACCTCCGCATCATGGGTGAACAACTGCATGATGGGGTTCTGGAAGGCCAGCAGCAGCACACCGGTGAGGACGGTGTAGCCGACGCCCATGCCCAGCGTGACCCACATGCTCTTCTTCACCCGGTCGGTCTTGCCCGCGCCGTAGTTCTGGCCCACAAAGGTGGTGGCCGCCATGCTGAAGCTCATGATGGGCAGGATGTTGAAGCCGTCCACCTTCATATAGGCCGCAAAACCGGCCATAGCGGTGGCACCGTAGCCGTTGACGCCCGCTTGGACCAGAATGTTGGACAGCGAGATGACCATGTTCTGAATGCCGGTGGGCAGACCCACCTTGATGATGCGGGCAGCCATCTTCTTGTGGACCTTGATCTCCTTCGCGGTCACGCGGTAGTCGTCGTTCACCCGCATCAAAAAGCCCAGCGACAGCACGCAGGAAACGAGCTGGCTCACGTCCGTGGCGATGGCCGCACCGGCCACGCCCATCTTCAGCCCCGCGATGAGCACGAGGTCGAGGAGGATGTTCGTGCCCGACGCGATGCCCAGATACAGCAGCGACCGCTGGGAGTTGCCCGCCGCGTTCAGGATACCCGCCGCCATGTTGTACACGACGCTGAACAGCACACCGCCGAAATAGATCTGCATATAGGTCACGGCGTCTTCCAGCACCTCCGCCGGGGTGTCCATGGCCATCAGTAGAGAGCGGCTGATGAAGATGCCGCCGACGGTCAGGATCAGGCCGAGGATCGCCGCCAGCGCCAGCGAGGTGTGGACGGCCTCCTGCGCCTCCTTCCGGTCCTTCGCACCGAGGTACTGCGCCACCACCACGCCCGCGCCCACGGCGATGCCCTGACTGAAGCCGATGAGCAGGAAAATGGGCGAGCCGCTGGAGCCGACGGCCGCCAGCGCGTTGCTGCCCACGAAATTGCCGACGATGATGGAGTCGGCGGTGTTATACAACTGCTGAAGCAGGTTGCCCAAGATCAGCGGCACAGAAAACAGCAGGATGTTCTTCCAGATGCTGCCCTCCGTCATCAAGCGTGTCTTTTTCTTTTGCGGTTCCAAAACGGTTGCTGCCACGTTCTTCCTCCTGAAAATTTCCTTTCCTAAAGTTCCCACACAAACGTCTTTAACCATACAACCTTCTTGTCCGGTTGTCAAGTGCCCGTGCGAAAACGGTCGCAAAAGAAGAAAACCGGGTCCTTGCCGCATTGCAAAGGCCCGGTTTCCGTGTGCACCGCGTGCACAGGAGCCGTACTATATATAAGGAGAACGCTTTTCGTTACGCCAGCTTCAGCACGCCCGCCTGAATCAGCCGCTTGCGCATCAGCGCACCGACGATGCAGGAGACCACGATCTTGCCGAGGTCCAGTGCAATGAAGGGATAAACGCAGACCGCCAGCGCGTAGCCCAGATCACACTGCATCTGGAACACGAACCACGCCGTGCCCAGCACATAACAGGCTGCGTCGCCCAGCACCAGACCGATGCCGGAAACCACCGGGCTGCCGTTGCTCTTCTCGATGAACAGGCCGCCGATGAACGCCATCAGCAGGTAGCCCACCAGATAGCCGCCCGTGGGGCCCGCCAGCTTGGCAAGGCCCGCGCCGTAGCCGGAGAACACCGGCAGACCCACAGCGCCCAGCGCCAGATAGACCGCCACGCTCAACGTGCCGAACTTCGGCCCCAGCAGCCATGCGCTGAAGCAGATGACCAGATTGGTCAGCGAAATGGGGATGGCCCCGATGGGCACGCTCAGGGGGCCCAGCACACACATCACAGCCGCCATCAGCGCCGTGACCGCCATTTGATACGTCGTCAGTTTCTTTTCCATGTTGTCCTCTCTCGCAGTATAAAAGATTCTTGTCACGATTGAAAGTATACCCCGCCGCTCCCGGACGGTCAACAATAAAGTTTTCCAAAGGTTTACAATTTCCGTTTTTGCTTGCCAAACCGTCCAAAATCCACTATACTTGGGGTGATTGCATTCACCCAAAATGGAAGGAGGCGTGCAGATGGGCGGAGGACACCTTTCCCGGCCGGATTTCGGGATGCCCCAGCCAAACCCGGACCATCCCCTGACGGAATTCTATCAGCTTCTTCAGCGCGGGCTGGACCGCGAGGGCGTGTTTGCGCTGCCCGCGCTCTATGCAGCCTTTCAGGCCCCGGCCCGGCGCATCTACGCCGACGAAGCCGCCGATCTTCTCACCCTATCGGAGACCCCGGCGGAGAGCCGCACCCTGCTGCTCCCGCCCCGGATGCTTCAAATTTTATACAGCAGCCTCCACGTCCTGCCGGACGGCACCCCGGCGGCCCTTCTCCTCACCGAGGAGTGCTCCCGCACCGTCTACGCGGTGCAGCTCCAGCCCCCCTTTGTCTGGGAGGACCCTCTGCCGCCTTTACCGGACTGCGCCGCCGCACTGACGCTGACCCTCACCCTGCGGGATGTGGAAGCCATCGACGCCGACCCTGCCGCGCTGGCCCGGCGGCTCTGCCGGGAAGCGGCGGGCAAACACTGGCTCGCCCACCCCAAGGCCGATACCTACCTCGCCGGGCGGATCGCGTTGCTCCAGCGATTGTACAAACGTTAGGATTTTGTTATATTCTTTTCATTCTACCCTGCAATAATTGGGGCATTTCAGCCGTGTATTAGGTGAAATGTCCCTCTGGAACCAAGGATTTCCAGCAAGCCCCGGCCACCGGGGCCGCAAAGGAGTGTAAGACTTATGGGACAGTTGACCAAAGACGAAGTTTTTGCGCTGGCTGTGCAGCGATACAGTGACGCCGTCTACCGCGCAGCCTACCACAATTGCAGCTGCGCGGCGGACGCTGAAGACGTGGTGCAGGATGTATTTGAAAAGCTCCTGAACTACAACGGCCGCTTTGAGAGTGAGGAGCACCTCAAGGCTTGGCTGCTGCGCGTCGCCATCAACCGCTGCCGGGACCTGACCCGTGCAGCGCGCCAGAAGGACACCGAATTGGACGAGAATATCCCCGCCCCCGACCCCACAGAAGACGGCAGCGTGCTCGATGCGGTCCGCGCCCTGCCGGAGAACTACCGCAACGCCGTGTACCTCCACTATTATGAGGGCTACACCGCCGCGGAAGTAGGCCGGATGCTGGGGGCCCCCACCAATACGGTGCTCAGTTGGCTGCGGCGCGCCCGCGCACAGCTACATACCATGCTGAAGGAGGAGATCGAAGATGAGGTGGTATGAGTACAAGATGGAGGTCGATGACCTACACGCCTCAGAAGGCCTGAAGGCCAAGCTCTTGGCGATGCAAGCCAAGGCGGACGCCTCCGGCGCCACCCCGAAACCCCAGTTGAACCCGGCCCCCGCACCGGGGCCCGCGAAGAAGAAAAAGGCCATCCGCTTCCCCGGCCGGCGGGTGCTGGAAGCCGCCGCCTGTGCGGCGCTGTGCGGCGGCATCCTCTACGGGGCTGCCCGCGTCGGCTCCCTGCCCAGCGTCACCCTGCTCTCCGGCGGGTCGGCATCCAGCCCCGCCGCTGCCTACGAGGCTGCCCCGGAGCTGGCCACCTACTCCATGGCGGACGCAGGTGGTTCTGCCGACCGCGCCGTGAACACCTCCGGCAGCACCCTACTGACCTCCGGTAATGTGGAGAACGACACCGCTGCCCACACCGCCGACAACGCGAAGATCATCTACACCACCTACCTCTCCATCGAGACAAAGGACTACGACTGGGCCTACCAGCAGTTGAACGATACGCTGTCCAGTGTAGACGGCTATCTGGAGTCCAGCAGCGAGTACACCGACAGTACCGACAGCACCCGCACGCTCTCCCTGACGCTGCGGGTGCCGGAGAGTTCCTATGACGCCTTCGTTGATGCCGCCGAACAGGCGGGCAGTGTGACCAGCAAGAGCGAGTCCGCCGAGGATGTGACCACGCAGTACATGGACATTGAAGCCCGGCTCGACAGCCTCACCGCCCAGCGCACCCGTCTGCAGGAGCTGCAAGCCAGCGCGGACAACCTCACAGACCTGTTGCAGATCGAGTCCTCCCTGAGCGATGTCCAGTACCAGATCGAGAGCTACCAGAGCCAGCTCAACTGGTACAGCCAGCAGGTCTCCTACTGCACCGTGAACATCACCCTTGACGAGGTCGAGACCCTGACCACCGGCACCAGCTTCGCCGCCCGGCTGGCCGACGCCGCCAAGAACGGCTGGTCGAACTTCACCGCCGGGGCACAGGCCGTCGTGGTCTTCCTCATGGGCGCATGGCCCGCCATCGTCATCGGCGCGGCGTGCGGCGTGGTGTTCTATCAGGTCCGCCACCCCCGCAAAAAGCGCCCGAACCCAAAGGACGCCAAGTGACCTGCCCCCGCCCGGAACAAAACCCGAAAAAAATTTCGGAAAACCCTTGACATTCTCCCCGCCCTGTGGTATTATACTTGAGCAGTCAGCGAGAGGCTGACGCGAGACAAGTAAATATCGCGGGGTGGAGCAGTCTGGTAGCTCGTCGGGCTCATAACCCGAAGGTCGTTGGTTCAAATCCGGCCCCCGCAACCACCAAGCATCTTGATGAATTTCAAGGTGCTTTTTTGTTGTGTTTTTACAAAATAAAAAGCCACATACTCCCTCAGTCACGGCTTTGCCGTGCCAGCTCCCTCTCGGAGGGAGCCTTGGCGTAACGGTTAGCTGTGAAAGCCTCCCTCTCAGAGGGAGGTGGCATCGCGTCAGCGATGACGGAGGGAGTATGCAGCCTTTTCTCCTTATACAATAAACCCATTGCTTCTTGCCCAGAAGACCCAGAAGGTCAAGGTCAGGGCGCTGAAGAAGGTGGTGGTGACGCAGACGCTACCGGTGAGGGTGCCCTCGTGGCCCATCTGCTTGGCCATGACGTAGCCCGCCGGGGTGGTCACGCTGCCCAGCATGACCAGCAGGGCGACGAGCTTCTGGTCGGTGAAGCCGAAGTGCACCGCCATGGGCAGGAAGATGGCGGGCAGGAGGATGAGCTTGGTCACGGTGGCCACGGCGGTAGGCTTCAGGTAGGCCAGCGCCGCGCGGCCCTTGAAGCCCGCACCGATGGCCAGCAGCGCCAAGGGGCTGGTCAGCCCGGCGAGGCTGGACAGGGTCTTGTTCACCATGGTCGGCATGGGCAGCCGGAGCAGACTCCACGCAAAACCCGCCGCGATGCCCAGCAGGATGGGGTTCGTGACGATGCCCTTGAGGCTCTTTTTGATCTTCTCCCCCATGCCGCTTTTGGCCGATCGAGAAAGCGAGGGGCTTTCCAGCGTCAGGATGACCACGGCGAAGATGTTGTACAGCGGCACGCTGCCGAGGATCATCAGGCCCGACATGCCGGAGGTGCCGTAGATGTTCTGGATGAAGGCCGCGCCGAGGATGGCGGCGGAGGAGCGGTAGCACGCCTGAACGAACTCGCCCACGATGTGCTTGTCCTTCAGCAGCAGCTTTGCCAGCACCCAGATGACCAGAATGCTGGCCGTGGTGGCTGCGGCGCAGAAGAGCACATAGGCCCCGTCAAAGCTGGCCCGGACGTCCATGGTGGCAAGGTCCCGGAAGAGCTGCACCGGCAGCGCCACGTTGAAGACGAACTTATTGGCCATGGCCACGAAGTCGTCGGTCAGGAAGTTTTTGCGATGGAGCAGACAGCCCAGCACCATGATGAAGAACAACGGCATGGTGCTATTCAGGCTGAAGAGCAGACTTTCCCCCATGGCTCACATTCCCCCATGGCGGCGTTCTTCAGCGGCCAGCTCCTGCTGCAAGGCGGCCTTGCGGTGATCCAGCAGCAGGTCTTTGTTGTAACGGAAGTACCGGTCGCAGCCGTTTTCGGTGATGAAGGCATGGGCGGCGGGGGCCAGCGTCAGCTCGGTGACGAAGACCACCATCTCCTGCCCTTCCGCAAAAGCTGCTTCCATGAAGTCGAAGGCAGCTTCCAGCGCGGCAGAGGCCGTTTCCTGCGCCTTGTCCCGCTCGTCGGCGAGGGTCTGGAACTGGGTGCGGAGCAGCTCAAAGGCTTCCTTGGTGCCCACGGCATTGGCGTGGCGCAGTTCCGCTTCCCACTCGCGGAGGGCAGCACAGACCGTGAGCCGAGTGGCCGCAGCATCCCGGCTCAGCAGCCCGGCCTCCCGCTGACGCTTCGTCTCGGCGTCGTAGTCGGCGATCATCTGGCTGAACAGGGTGGCCGGGCCGTCCGGGATATCCTCCGGCAGGGTGGCAAAGCCCTGTTTGGCTTCCCGCAGGAAGGCGTAGCACCCATCGGCAGCGGCATCGGCCTGACGAGAGGCCGTGAACCGGTTGTTCAGGCCGGACAAGATCAGGCTGACAAGGCTGAGCCGCTCGTCGAAGGGAGCGTTCAGCAGCCGGGCAAAGACGGCGGGCTTGGCCTGACCGGCCAAGATCTCCTCCACGCCGTAGTCGTCGCGGTACTTATAATAGAGGTCGAGGTAGGCCGAGAAGTCCTCAGCGATCTTCTCGTGCTGGAGGTACTGGCGGATGAGCGACTCGTCGGCCTTGAGGCCCAGCGCCTCGTAGGTGTCCAGCAGGTTGGACAGGTCCTCCCAGCCGCGGGCGGTGACGAACTGGGTACCGTCCACGTCGGCGTTGATCTGGTAGAAGTTCTGGGGGTGGAGGTCGAGGTAGCTCAGGATGGCGCTGTGGATGCGGGCCGTGCGGGCGTAGTCCTTCCACGCCTGCAGATCGGGCTCGATGTCCATCCGGCGGACACGGTCGAGGGTGACGATGTCGAAATCGCGGACGGATTTATTGTACTCCGGCGGGTTGCCGGCTGCCACGATGACCCACCCCGCCGGGACTGCCTGATTGCCGAAGGTCTTGCACTGCAAGAATTGCAGCATGGTAGGGGCCAGCGTTTCGGAGACACAGTTGATCTCGTCGATGAAGAGGATGCCTTCCTTCAGGCCCGTGGCCTCCATCTTGGCGTAGACGCTGGCGATGATCTCGCTCATGGTGTACTCCGTCACCGAAACGTCCTTGTCGCCGTAGTGGCGCTGGCGGATGAAGGGCAGACCCACGGCGCTCTGGCGGGTGTGGTGGGTGATGGTGTAAGCCACCAGCGCCACGCCGCACTCCCGCGCCGCCTGTTCCATGATCTGCGTCTTGCCGATGCCCGGAGGACCCATCAGCAGGATGGGGCGCTGCCGGATGGCCGGGATGGCGTATTCGCCCAGCGCGTCCTTGGCCAGATAGGCTTTGACGGTATGTTCGATCTCTTGCTTGGCTCGTTGGATATTCATAAAGCTTCCTCACATCCTCAGGTGTTGTTCAGTTCGCGGTAGGGGTCGTCCTCATCGTTCAGCGCTTCGGCGAGAGCCGAAGCCGCCTTGGCGGACGGGCCGGTGAATTCATCCTCGTCCAGCACCACCTTCATGGCCCATGGCGGAACATTGGCGTCGTCGAAGCGGTCGCCAAGGAACAAAAAGGCGGTGTCATAGGCCGGGCGGCGGGCCGGGTAGCTGCCCATGCCGTCGGTGAAGTAGAGCAGCCCCCGCAGATTCGAGAACTTTTTCTCGGCGCAGAGCTGGCTGACGTACGCAAAGGCCGGGCGGAAGTCCGTTCCGCCGCCGCCCCGGAGCTGGAAGTGGTTCATGGCGTGGATGAGCTCGTCCTCGTTTCGGACCAGCAGGTCCTGCCGGACGGCATTGTCCGCTTGGATGAGGTGGAGGTTCATCCGGTGGAAGAAGTTCTCCCGCCCCTTCAGCAGGGTGTAGGTCTCAGCCAGAAAGGCCCGCACCAGCTCACCGGAAGTGGAATAGCTGGTATCGATGACGAGGGCCAGTTCCTCGATCTTTTTGCTCTCCCGCGTTTCCAGCGGCTCAATGAGGGGCATGTTCCCATAGACGGAGAGGCCGTAGGTGTAGAAGTTCAGGTCGAACTCGTCCGGGTCAAGGTGGACCTCCTCCCGCGTGACACAGAAGCGGCGGAGGAAGTCCCGGTAGCTGCGGCGGCTGCGGTTGGCGGCTTTGACCTGTTCGCGCAGGTTGTCGGCTCCCTCGCCCGCTTCCTTGTCCCGCAGTTCCAGTTCGGTCTGCATCCGCTCGCCGATCTTCTGCCACGTTTTCTGGGGCAGGGG
>ERZ809207.374-NODE-374-length-18291-cov-3.791840_pt1 | contig 18291 bp, 16 predicted proteins | sample MGYA00520515_ERZ809207 | MGnify/ENA primary metagenome ERZ809207 (study PRJEB31570, sample SAMEA3213009) | Homo sapiens | biome: human-gut; feature: human gut; material: fecal | place: Sweden | collected 2011 ... | reverse complement strand
GAGATCATCGGCAGCATACTTCGCCTGATAACGAAATCCTACCATCTGCACATCTCCGGAAAAATAAAAATGTTTTCTTACTTTATCCCTCATAGGCTTTCTCCTTTGCCTCTGCCTGATTTTTCATTCTGTATAAAACAGTTATAATTTATGCCTTAATATTTTCCAGCACTTTTACCAGATAATCCCACATACGTGCGGTAGAAGAAATGGAAAGAACTTCTTCTGTTGTATGGATATCCTTCATGGTCGGTCCAAAGGAAACTGCATCCAGACCTTCGATCTTCTCATAGAAAAGACCACATTCCAGACCTGCATGGATCGCTTTTACTTCCGGTCCGTCTCCGAACAGCTCTTTGTAAGAATCTACCATAATGTCACGCAGTTTGGATTCTTTGCGGTACTCCCATGCCGGGTAGTCGCCCTCTGTTACACAGTCTCCGCCCAGGAATTCGCTGAGGTAGCAAACCTTTGCAGTCAGTGCATCTTTTGCACTGTCAATGCTGCTTCGCACACTGCTGACAATTTTGCATTCTTCTTCGTTCAGCATCAGAATACCAGGGTTGATAGATGTCTCTACCAGTCCTTCGATGGAACCGCTCATTTTCTGGATGCCATATGGCACCTGTACCAGGAAGAAAATAATCTTTTCCTGACTTACCTGCTCCAGAGCTTTTTCGGCGGTTGTCTCACCGATTTTTTTCACAGTCACGGTAATGCCTTCATCGGTTCCGGTATATTCCGTTCTCCAGTCATTCTGAAGTTTCTCTGCTGCAGCAAAAATTGCTTCTTCTGCTTCTTTATCTGCAACAAAAACAGCTTTTGACAGTCTCGGGATCGCATTGTCCTTTGTGCCGCCTTCCAGTGCTGTCAGGCAGAACGGGATATCCTGTTCCAGTGTAAATAAAGCCTGTCCGATCAGTTTGTTGGAGTTTGCTCTGTTTTTATCAATCTCTGCTCCTGAATGTCCGCCGTTCAGTCCGGAAATAACCAGCTCATATTTTTCTCCGCTTACCTCCTGATATCTGACCGGAATCGTTGTGATTGCAGAAAGTCCGCCTGCACAGCTTACCCACAGATATCCTTCTTCTTCGGAATCCATGTTGATCAGGTATTTACCTTTCAGCTGTGAGCAGTCCAGAGCTTTTGCTCCGAGAAGTCCTACTTCCTCATCTGTTGTGATAACCACTTCCAGTGCCGGATGTTTCAATGTATCATCATCAAGGATTGCCAGTGCATATGCAACTGCAATTCCGTCGTCTCCGCCAAGTGTTGTTCCGTTCGCAGTAACATAATCGCCTTCGATCATCAGATCCAGGCCATCTTTTTCAAAGTCGTGTGTGGAATCTGCTGTTTTTTCGCAGACCATATCGCAGTGTCCCTGCAAAATAACGACTGGTGCATCTTCGTATCCTGCGGATGCTGCTTTGCGGATCACAACATTGTTGCTGTCATCCTGACTGCACTCCAGGTTACGTTCTTTTGCAAACTGTACCAGATAATCACTGATCTGTTTTGTATGATAGGAACCATGTGGAATTTTACAAAGCTCCTCAAAATAATAAAATACTTTTTCCGGTTTTAAACCACTTAAAACACCCATTTTCATTTCCTCCAGACATTTTTATTGTCGTCCGAATCCAGACAGCACTTCCATTGTATAATTAAATATTTTCTGATACGTTTCCGCATCAAAGTGTACGCCGTCCTGTGTGGAATATCCACTCTCCAGCAGATAGGAATTTGTCTCTATCCAACCAGTCTCTGACGGAAGATTATTATAAAGAATATTGTTAAAATTCGCAATATCCTCATTGGAAATATACGGATGGTTTTCTACCGGATTTACCGACATATAGTAGACTTCGGCTCCTTTTTCCATCCACTGAGGAATTTTCTCTTTCAGAAGATCAATATATCCCCATGCATTTCCAAGATCGTTGACTCCCATATTGATAATGATCACAGATCCCTGCGTCACTGACTCATCAATCTCTCCAACGGCAGTATCCTGAAACCAGGATAATCCCGCTGAAACCTGACCGATCCACACGCAGCCGGAATCTCCGACTGTTTCATGCATGCCGACCGTCCTGGAATCTCCGACAAAAATATACTGCGTCACATCAAACGATGTCTCGCTGTTCTGCTCTTCTGTTTGTTGTTTTGTCTCTGCCTCCTGCGTCTCTGTCTGTTCTTCTTTTTCCGACATTATTTGTGTTGCTTTGCTTACTGCAACAGCATTGGTACGGATACAGCTGAAATTGTATTCTTCCAGACAATCCCACGCCATATCCAGCAGCACTTCTCTTGTCGGTGTACCAAGCGGTGCCTTCGCCCCGGCTGTAAATGCCGGAATAAAAAGGCAGCACAGAAGCAGAATCCATCTGCTAAACTTTCTTTTCTTCATGATCACATCATTCCAGTTCAAATGCTCCTGTATAAAGCTGATAATATTTGCCTTTTTCGGCGATCAGCTTATCGTGAGATCCTCTCTCAATAATACGTCCCTGCTCCAGCACCATTATAACATCAGAATTTCGTACTGTCGACAGTCTGTGTGCAATAACAAATACGGTACGTCCTTTCATCAGAGCATCCATACCTCTCTGTACGATTGCCTCTGTTCTGGTATCAATCGAAGACGTAGCCTCATCCAGGATCATAACAGGCGGATCAGCTACCGCTGCTCTTGCGATTGCGATCAGCTGACGCTGTCCCTGTGAAAGGCTTCCGCCATTTCCTGTGATCACCGTATCGTAACCATTCGGAAGCAGTCGGATAAAGTCATCCGCATTTGCAAGTTTTGCTGCTGCATAGACTTCCTCATCCGTTGCATCCAGTTTTCCGTAACGGATGTTTTCCATGATCGTTCCAGTAAACAGGTTTGTTTCCTGCAGAACCACACCAAGAGAACGTCTCAGGTCTGCCTTTTTGATCTTGTTGATATTGATGTCATCGTAACGGATCTTTCCGTCAGCCAGATCATAGAAACGGTTGATCAGGTTTGTGATCGTTGTTTTTCCGGCTCCGGTAGAACCTACAAACGCCACTTTTTGTCCCGGTTCTGCATACAGACTGATATTGTGGAGCACGATCTTTTCTTCATTATAACCAAAATCTACATCATAGAACCGCACTTCGCCACGCATTTTTGTGTAAGTCAGCGTTCCATCGCCATGCGGATGTTTCCATGCCCACAGTCCGGTTCTTTCTTTTGATTCCGTCAGCTCACCGTTCTCGTCATATTTTGCATTGACCAGTGTAACGTATCCTTCGTCAACTTCCGGCTCTTCATCCATCAGTTTAAAAATACGTTCTGCTCCGGCAAGTGCCATGACAACCATATTCAGCTGATTTGAAATCTGACTAATCGGATTCATAAAGCTTCTGCTCAGCTGCAGGAAAGATGCGATCGTACCGACCGTCATACCGCCTGCACCGCCAAGAGCCATTGTGCCTCCGATTGTTGCCAGCAGCACATACTGCAGGTTTCCGAGGTTACCCATGATCGGCATCAGGATATTTGCGAAACTGTTTGCTGCGAATGCATCCTTGCATAATTCTTCGTTTTTCTGGTCGAAAATCTCTTTTGCTTTCTCTTCGTGACAGAATACTTTGATAACTTTCTGTCCGTTGATCATCTCTTCGATATAACCATTTACATCACCAAGAGCTTTCTGCTGACGTATAAAATAATAACCACTCTTTCCGGCAACACGGCCTGTCACTTGAAGCATGATAAATACAAAGCAGAGTACAAAAATGGTAAGCTGCCAGCTTGTGAAAAGCATGGCAAAAAACACAGAAATAATTGTGATCAGAGAGGAGAACATCTGCGGGATACTCTGCGCAAGCATCTGACGCAGCGTGTCCGTATCGTTCGTATAATGGCTCATAATATCGCCATGTGTATGCGTATCAAAATAACGGATCGGCAGTGTCTGCATATGTTCGAACATCTCGTCTCGAATACGTTTTAACGTTCCCTGTGCGATACTTACCATCGTTCTGTTGTAAAATAGGCAGGCAAGGATTCCCACTGCGTAAATACATCCCATGATCAAAATGGAACGGAACAGCGGTGCAAAGTCCGGTGTGGCTGCCTGAAGCAGTGGTGTGATATAACTGTCGATCAGTGTCTGCAGATACAGTGAGCAGGACACCATGGCAAGTGCATTGACCACGATACAGATCAGGACAGCAGCAAAACGCAGTTTATAATGTCCGATATAAGACATCAGTCTTTTTACAACATCTTTATTTACTTTTGCCATTCCTTCCGGTCCTTTTTTATTATTCGGCTGTCTCATCTTCGCTTCCTCCTTTCACCTGAGAATAGTAAACCTCCTGATAGATCTCATTGGATGCAAGCAGCTCTTCATGCGTGCCAACCGCAGAAATATGGCCTTTATCCATAACAATGATCTTGTCCGCATCCTGTACCGATGAAATACGCTGTGCGATGATAAATTTCGTTGTATCCGGGATTTCCTCACGGAATGCCTTTCGGATCAACGCATCTGTTTTCGTATCTACCGCACTGGTAGAGTCATCCAGAATCAGGATTTTCGGTTTTTTCAGAAGTGCTCTTGCAATACAGATTCTCTGTTTCTGACCGCCGGATACATTGCTTCCGCCCTGCTCAATGTAAGTATCGTATTTATCCGGGAATGTCTGGATAAAATCGTCAGCCTGGGCGAGCTGACAGACATGAATCAGCTGTTCATCTGTCGCATTTTCATTTCCCCAGCGTAAGTTTTCTTTGATCGTTCCGGAGAACAGCACATTTTTCTGAAGAACCATCGCTACCTGATCACGCAGAGCTTCCAGATCATATTTTCTTGTGTCCAGACCGCCTACTTTCAGGCTTCCTTCTGTGACATCATAAAGTCTCGGGATCAGCTGAACCAGCGTTGTCTTTGCCGAACCGGTTCCTCCGATGATACCAACCGTCTCACCGGATCTGATATTTAAATTAATATCAGAAAGACAGATCTTATCCTTTTTCCCTGTGTAGCTGAAGCTTACATGATCAAATACAACGGAACCGTCTTTTACTTCTGTTACCGGAGATTCTCCATTTGTAAGGTCGCTTTTCTCATCAAGAATCTCTACAATACGCTCTGCAGATGCTCTGGAAATAATGATCATAACAAATACCATCGACAGCATCATAAGACTCATCAGAATCTGCATCGCATAAGAAACAAGGCTCATCAGCTGACCGGTAGACATACCATTTACCGGATCATTTCCGGTTGTAACGATCAGTTTTGCACCAAACCAGGAAATCAGAATCATACATGCATACATGCAGAACTGCATCAGCGGCATATTGAATGCAATCAGTTTTTCTGCAAATGTAAAATCGTTATAAATCGATGTGGAAATTTTTTCAAATTTCTCAATCTCATGATCCTCACGGACATAAGATTTCACAACACGGATTCCGTGAAGATTTTCCTGCACAACATTGTTCAGTTTATCGTAAGTTTTGAAAACTTTTTCAAATACTGGATGTGCATGTGTCATAATAAAATACAGTCCGATGCCAAGAATCGGTGCCGCCGCCAGGAAAATCACTGCCATCTCGGAATTTACCTGAAATGCCATAAACATAGAAAAAACAAGCATAATCGGTGCACGGACTGCCATACGGATGATCATCTGATATGCATTCTGCACGTTGGTAACGTCCGTTGTCAGACGCGTTACGATACTTGCCGTTGAAAATTTATCAATATTGGAGAAAGAAAAATTCTGTACATTGTAATACATATCCTTTCTCAGGTTCTTTGCAAATCCGGCAGATGCCCGTGCGGCAAATTCACCGGAAAGCACACCGAACATCAGTGAGATCATCGCTGTGACAGCAAGCAGAATACCCATCTTCCAGATATATCCCAGGTTCTGTGCCTGAATACCGTAGTCGATCAGTCTTGCCATTAACATCGGAATGATCACTTCCATGATTACTTCAAGCGTGACCATCGCCGGAGATAAAAGGGAATCCTTCTTGTACTCACGGATGCTCTTCATCAGTTTCTTAATCATGATTGATTAGCCTCCTTATTATCTTTTTTTGCATAACATTTGTTTTTCATCGAACATTTTAAATCTTCTGTGAGGTTCTCACGAATCTTCTTTGTCAGCTGAAACAGACAGTCAATTTCCTCCGCTGTCATATCTTTTACCAGCAAACGCTCCATTCTCTGGATATGCTGTATTACAAGATGACTGGCTTCATCGCCTTTTTCTGTCAGGACAATTTTCTTCAGTCTCGCATCCCCGGGATAAGACTGCATTTCAATATATCCATTCTGCTCCATTTTCTGCAAAATACCGGCAACAGTAGAGCGTGTAAGGCAGAAACGCTTCACAATATCCCGCGGAAAAATGTCCTTTTGAGGATTTTCTTTAATATACTTTATAATCCCGCCCTGGACATACTGGAGATCATAAATTCCACTTTTTTTCTTATCGTACTCAATTTTTCGATATAAAAGATTGGATAATGACAAGATCTCTCTGCCCACTTCACGTTTTTCTCCAAAATCCATCTTCGCTTCACCTCCTGTCTGATTGTTCGCTGTCGAACAATTATAAGGCGAATAAAATTTTTTGTCAATCGTTATATCGCACCAATTTTTTCATCTGAAATCAAATATTTTTGGAAGCATACTTTACATCTTTGCCGCAAAATATTTTTGGATACCGTCACAAATCGATTCTGCTGCCTTCTGCTGATAGGTATCTGTAATTAAAAGTGCTGCCTCCTTCTCATTCGACAGAAAACCGCATTCCACGATCACCGCCGGAGCTTCACTCCGTTTCAATATGTAGTACGTGTCATTCGCCTTGATTTCCCTCTTTATTCATAACATTCTGAATACATCCGGCGATCTCCTTGCCCTCTGCCGAAGTCGTATAATAAAAAACCTGAGGTCCCGATACATACTCCTCCGTGTAACTGTTCTGATGAACACTGACCGCCATCGCCGGTTTTGTCTCCCTGATCTTTGCACACCGGTTTCTCATATCCGTGCTCTTTTTATTTCCCTGCTCCGGTCCCTTTACACTTTCGTCCGCCTCCCGCGTCATCACAACCTCAAATCCCGCCTTCTCCAGACAAACTTTTAGCTTCTTTGCAATCGCCAGATTGATATCCTTTTCCTTCGCCTGATTGATTCCAATCTTCCCCGGATCATCACCACCATGCCCCGCATCAATCAAAATAACCTTCTTCTCCACACTGCCGGAAGCCGGAAGTACATTTTTTACTCCGCCCGTAAAAAGCAGAATTGTACACGCCAGCACCAGAATTCCCATCCATACTTCCGCAGGGATATTTTTCAGCCGCAGATCATACATCAAAACCGTCACCCATTTTTGGACTCTTGTGACAGTTTATTCAGAAAGAAACCCATTTAAGAACAGGTTAAATGCAAATCATAATTACCTGGCACTGTTAGGACGCCACTTTTTCAGTGGCGTCCTGTTAGAAGTGGGAGTCTTCTCCGACTAAGATAAAAAATCTCTGCAAGAGTTCCTGCCGTAAGTCGCTCCTGCAGAGGGGAAATGTTCATTTAATCCAGTGCCTGTTCAAACTCCTGAACGGTATTTGCCTTTAATGCTTTTGTAAACCAAATGTCCAAAAGATCTACATCCGGTTCTTCTTCGATTCTTTTCCTCGTCTTTTCATCCACGCCTCCTTTCATTTCCAGCACACGTAAAATAAATTCCACTCTGCTGGCTTTCTTTTCCTCTTCCCTTCCAAGCTCAATTCCTTTCGCAATGCCCATCTTTTCCAGCCTCTCTGCCACATCACACATACTATGCACCTCCTTCTTTTTCTTGAACATTTCTTTATAACGGTCGTCACCTGTCATTACCTGCAACAGTTTTAACACTTCATCTACATGCTTTATTTCTGTCGGATCATCCGGGATATAATCTTTGTTCTTTCTTTTTTTCACAAAGAAATTTGCTACGATTCGAAAATCACTTTGGAATCTTTCTATTTCTTCCTCTGTAAGCCATGCGATCTCAAAGACCTGCATACTGTAGTCATTTACAAACTTATCCAGCCCTTCCGGTATTTCCATCAAAGATTTAATATTTTTCTTGCTGTTCCAGTGTCTGTCCGTTCCAAAGTATAATACGATTGTTACCACCGGAAGAATCTTTTTTCTCTCTTCCAATAACTGACTGCGGTACGCTGTCCCGTCATATCCTATCACGCGGAACGGCATATTTTTTTCCACAACACTCTGGTTCTCAATCCCGCAAATCGCAAGCTCTACTTCCTTTTCTTTCCAGTACTTGGCTACGTCTCGCTCCAGCTCATGTACCTTTTCATCTTCCGCCTTGTACTGTGAATGAATGGACGTATTTTCCAGTGCCTCCGGCAGGATTCTTTGTTCTCCTGCAAAAAGCAGTCCATTCATAATATCCGCAAATACATCATTATAATCTGCCAGAATCTTTTCTGTAATATCCTTTTCTCCCATAGCTTCTCCTTTTCTTTTGTTCTTTTTACGTGAAGAAGCCACAGGATGTAAGTTTTTCCCTCAAATAACATTTCAGGTAATACTGCTTACTTTTAAGTATACGAAAAATTTTTATTTCTTCAAGCCGCTTCACGCAGGTCTTTTTTAAATTGGATTTTCCTGCCGAACGGCATTGAATTTTCATTGAGTTTTGAAAAGCAATACGATTTTTGCTTTCTGTTTGATAGATATATAATATATTTTACTTCTGTTTTGTGTTTATTATAATTATCTATGTGATGTTTGTCAACTATTTTGTTATGTGCTTTGCATGGTATTTTTACATACACTTTATAAAATCAACATCAAAAGTAAACTTTATAACAATAGGGAGGCAACCCTCCCCATCAAAAAATTTCATCTTTTATCCTTCTTTTAATTTTCTGATCAGCTTACGATATTCCGGACGTTCAAAGTCTTTTCCGGACTGATAATCGCAGTAAATATTTTTTGGTGAAATACTATATGGTTTTAATGCCATGATCTGCCTGTCTATGTGCTGCTCTTTTGTAGAAACTCTGATATATGCATATTGTTCCATCTTCATCCTCCTGTGCTATGATTTTTCTCTTAAATAATACAAGCGCTGCCGCGAAGATGAGATGCCCCTTCGCTTCATAAATATTGCAAATAAATTTATATCTATATCAGTAATATATTTTATACAATATGTAACTCTCTATTTTATTTTTAAATTTTCTATAAACTTTTCAAAATCTCTTGTCAAATATTTCAATCAATGTTACTATATCTTCAAAGCATATTTCTCTTTACGGTATTTCTACCATCTGTTTTTTCTAATCTCATTTCAGAAATCCATGCTTTTATCCCATCAAAAAAATAAAAAGCAGGAGTTCTGAATAAAAAACAGAAACAGACTTTTTATCTGTCTTTTATCTCCTGCAATACAGGAGGTAATGCCTATGGCAAGAAAAAAGACAGCTGCTACGAAGAAAAAGCAGGCTGGAAAATTGCACACATCTGCAAACCGCAAATATAAAGACACGGTATTTCGTATGCTATTTGCAGATAAATCCAATCTTTTGTCACTCTATAATGCAATGAGCGGAAGCGATTATCACGATCCTTCCAAACTGCAGATTATTACACTGGAAAATGCGATTTATATAGGTATGAAAAACGATCTGGCATTTGTTATCGACACAAATCTGTTTTTATACGAACATCAGTCAACCTATAATCCAAATATGCCGCTTCGCAACTTGTTCTATATTTCCAGTGAATACCAGAAAATGGTGGATTCAAACAAACTCTATTCTTCGACACTGTTAGAGATTCCTGCACCGCATTTTGTTGTTTTCTATAATGGAACCACAAAGCAGGAAGACAGCTGGTACAACTACCTGTCAGACTCCTATCATAATTTTTCCGGTATTCCCGATCTGGAACTGAAAGTAGTGACCTTAAATATTAATAAAGGACATAATAAAGAATTGATGGAACAGTGTCAGACCTTAAACGAATATGCTCAATATGTAGAGAAAGTCCGTACTTATACAAAAGAAGACAACTTAGATAACGCTGTGGAACGTGCCGTAAATGAATGTATCCGTGATGGAATTCTCGCAGATTTTCTCGCCCAAAACAAATCGGAGGTAATTGCTATGAGTATTTTTGAATATGACGAAAAAGCAGTTCGACAAGTATACTATGAAGATGGACTTAAAGCTGGCATACGAACCGGCATTTTAAATATGCTGAAAGCAAAAAAGTATTCCCTGGAAGAGATTTCTGAAGTTTTTCAGGTTCCGGTAGAGGAGATTGAGCAAATAAAAAAACAACAAATATAATTTCCCTATTGACAAATCCCCACCCCGGTTTTATACTCAGAAACAACAAAATATTTATCACTTTAAACCGATGAACAAGAGAAGTAAGCAGGAAGTTTTATTCCCAGAGAGCTGCAGGCGGTGTGATTGCAGTAATAAAGATTTTGCCGAATGGACTTGTGAGGGCAGTCTGAAACTGTATATTTTCTTTATCAAGATATAAGGAGTAGGAACTGACGGTGGCTCGATCCGTTATCAGCAGAGTATGTATGAATGTACATAACAGAGTGGCTGCAATGCAGCAATTTGGGTGGTACCGCAGAAGTAATTTATAGCTTTTGTCCCTTTAGAGGGGACAGAAGCTTTTTTTATTATGTCAGGGTCATAGGTCTGAAACCACGATATGCAAATATTGGAGCAAATTGTGAGAGTACGAAATACGAAGCAATTCGTATGGCATTTTTATATATTTATAAAAGGAAAGGAGTATCGCATGTATCCAGATTGTGATGAGATTTTAAAACTTGCAAATGATTACGATATTATTCCGGTCTGCCGTGAAATTTATGCAGATGTTATCACACCGATCACGCTTCTTAGAAAGCTGTCCGGCATCAGCAGCAGATATTACCTGCTGGAAAGTATTGAGGGCGGCGAAAAATGGGGACGCTATTCTTTTCTCGGATACGATCCGGTGATGCGTGTTTCCTGCAAGGAGGGCGTGGTAACCATCGAAAAGGGCGATGAGGTTGCAACAAAGCAGACAGACAAACCGCTCGATGTTCTGCGTGAAATCATGAAGGATTACAAAGCTCCACGTCTTGCAGGACTCCCTCCTTTTGCCGGAGGATTTGTCGGATATTTCGCATATGCCATGATCGGATATGCGGAACCGACACTGAACATCAAAAAGGGCATGTTCAATGATTATGATATGATGCTGTTTGATAAGGTCATTGCCTACGATCATCTGACTCAGAAGATCAGCGTCATTGTAAATATGAAGACCGACCGTGTGATGGAGAATTACGGAAAAGCTGCTGCCGATATCCAAAATATCATCAATATTATCCGCACTGCCCCGGCTCCGGAAATCCCGGTTTCTTCTTCAAAAGTGAATTTTACCTGCAATGTCACTCAGGAAGAATACTGTAAGCTGGTTGAAAAAACAAAAGAATACATCATCGATGGTGATATTTTCCAGGCAGTTATTTCAAGACAGTTCTCCACTCCTTACGAGGGCAGCCTGATCAACCCGTACCGTGTACTGCGTACCACAAATCCTTCTCCGTACATGGTGTACCTGAGCATTGACGGTGAAGAGATCATGAGTACTTCCCCGGAAACGCTGGTCCGTCTGGAAAATGGCCGCCTGACTACATTCCCGGTAGCCGGTTCCAGACCGAGAGGCACAACACCGGAGGAGGACAAGGTTCTGGAAAAGGATCTGCTTTCCGACGAAAAAGAACTTTCCGAACACAATATGCTCGTCGATCTCGGCAGAAATGATCTCGGTAAAATTTCGAATTTTGATTCGGTTGAGGTTACAAAATACATGATGATCCACCGCTATTCCAAGATCATGCACATCTGCTCACAGGTTGAGAGCAATATCCGCAGCGACTGCGACGGCTTAAGTGCGATTGAAAGTGTCCTGCCGGCCGGAACGCTTTCCGGTGCACCAAAGATCCGTGCATGTGAGATCATCGAAGAACTGGAAAGTGAACAGCGTGGGATTTACGGCGGTGCACTCGGTTATCTTGATTTTACCGGAAACTTGGATACTTGTATCGCGATCCGCATGGCAGTCAAAAAAGATGGTCATGTGTATGTTCAGGCGGGAGGCGGTATTGTCGCTGACAGTATTCCGGAAAATGAATATATGGAATCCTACAACAAAGCACTCGCTGTTATGAATGCCGTGAAAAATGCAAAGGAGGTGCTGGAATAATGATTCTCTTAATTGATAATTATGATAGTTTTTCTTATAATCTTGTTCAAATGGCAGGAAGTATCAACCCGGATATCAAAGTCATCCGAAATGATGCCATGACCGTAGAAGAAATCCGTGCCCTCGCACCTTCTCACATCATTCTGTCCCCGGGACCTGGTTATCCGAAAGATGCCGGTGTCTGCGAAGAGGTTGTGCGGCATCTTCAGGGAGAAATCCCGATCCTCGGCGTGTGTCTCGGACATCAGGGCATCTGCGAAGTATACGGCTGCACCATTTCTCATGCAAAACAGCTGATGCACGGAAAAAAGAGCCGCATCCACATCGATAACAACAGTCCGATCTTCAAAGGACTGGACGAAGAAATGGATGCCGCCAGATATCATTCACTGGTTGCTGTCCGTGAAACCGTTCCGGATGTTCTTCAGGTGATAGGGGAAGATAAAAACGGAGAAGTGATGGCAGTACAGCATAAAACGTACCCGGTATATGGACTGCAGTTCCATCCGGAATCCATTCTCACACCGCAGGGACGCATCATTCTTGAAAACTTTTTAGATTTATGATGCCTACGGATTATTCCGTGCGTCGCACTCCCACAATCCTCTCCAGATATGAGCAAGCTCATGTGGATTTAGACCTTTTGACCCTGGCATCATACAATATACAGGAGGAAATTTACCATGATAAAAGAAGCTATTTACAAACTGATCAACCACGAAGATCTTACATATGAAGAATCACTCGCTGTTATGGGCGAAATGATGGACGGCACCGCAACTCAGGCTCAGATGGGTGGATTTCTGACTGCACTGCGTATGCAGGGGGAAACCATTGACGAGATCACTGCTTTTGCCACGGTTATGCGTGAAAAAGGTGTCAAACTTCACCCGGAACGTGATGTCATGGAAATTGTCGGAACCGGCGGAGATGAAGTCGGAACTTTCAACATTTCCACAACTTCTGCTTTCGTTGTTGCCGCTGCCGGAATTCCGGTTGCAAAGCACGGAAACCGCAGTATTTCCAGCCGAAGCGGAGCTGCCGATGTACTTGAAAACCTTGGTGCAAAAATGGATCTGACAGCCGAGCAGAACGAAACCGTTTTAAAGAAAACCGATATGTGCTTTATGTTCGCTCCGGTTTATCATTCTTCCATGCGTTACGCTGCTCCTGTCCGCAAAGAACTTGGCGTTCGTACCGTATTTAATATCTTAGGTCCTCTGTCCAATCCGGCGGCCGCCAAAATGCAGCTTCTCGGTGTTTACGACAAAGATCTTGCACCGGCTCTGGCTCAGGTTCTTTCCAATCTTGGTGTTACCCGCGGCGTGGCTGTCTGCGGCGATGACGGACTGGATGAGATTACCCTGACCGGTAAAACTTACGTCAATGAAATCCGAAATGGTGAAATCATTTCTTATACGATTACCCCGGAACAGTTCGGTTTAAAGAGCTGCGAGCTTTCCGAACTGATCGGTGGCACACCAAAAGAAAACGCTGAAATTACCCGCCGTATTCTGACCGGTGAGGAAACTGGACCAAAGCGTGACGTCATCCTGATGAATGCCGGCATGAGCCTCTATCTTGGCATCGACGGCATCACCCTTGCAGAAGGTATTGAAAAAGCAAAAGAAATGATCGACAGCGGAAAAGCTTACGCAAAACTTCAGGAATTTGTCAAAGCTACACAGGAGGCTTAATTTATGATTTTGGAACAGATTGCGGCAGATACCAGACTTCGCCTGATCGAGGAAAAGAAGCTGGTTTCCCCGGAAGAAATGAAAGAAAAAGCTCTCGCCCTTGCAGCAGATGAGACTTTTCCATTTGAAAAAATGTTGAAAGAACCTGGTATTCATTATATTTGTGAAGTCAAAAAAGCTTCTCCATCCAAAGGTCTGATTGCAGAAGATTTTCCATATCTGCAGATTGCAAAAGAATACGAAGCAGCCGGTGCAGATGCCATCTCCTGCCTGACAGAGCCGAAATATTTTCTCGGAAAGAAAGAATATTTAAAAGCGATCACAGATGAAGTTTCCATCCCGGTTCTGCGAAAAGATTTTACCGTAGACGAATATCAGATTTACGAAGCGAAAACACTCGGTGCAGGCGTTGTTCTTCTGATCTGTGCACTGCTTGATACCGAAACGATCCGCTCTTATATTGAAATCTGCGACCGGCTCGGTTTGTCCGCACTGGTCGAAGTTCACGATGAAAACGAAATGGATTCTGCAATCAAAGCCGGTGCCAGAGTGATCGGTGTAAACAACCGAAACTTAAAAGATTTCACGGTAGATATCTCCAACAGCACTCGCCTGAGAAGTCTTGCTCCGGAAAATGCACTTTTCGTGGCAGAAAGCGGGATCAAAACAGCGGAAGATATTCAGGTATTAAAAGATGCCGGTGTAAATGGTGTGCTGATCGGTGAAACACTGATGCGAAGTCCCGACAAAGCTGCCATGCTTGCAGCCCTCAATGGAGGAGCCTTATGACAAAGATCAAAATCTGCGGTCTGAAACGCACAGAAGATATTTCTTATGTCAATGAACTGCTTCCCGATTTTGCCGGATTTGTTTTCGCAAAAAGCAGCCGACAGGTCGATGCAAAAAAAACAGCAGAATTAAAAAAACAGCTTTCGCCAAAGATCAAAGCAGTCGGTGTTTTCGTCAATGCCGAACCGGAATTTATCGACAAATTATATCAAAAACAAATCATTGATCTTGCACAGCTGCACGGCGATGAAACCGCAGATTACATTCATAGATTAAAAAATTTATGCCCTTCCCTCCCGCTGATCAAAGCCGTTCGCGTACAAAGCACGAAGCAGATCCTGGAGACAGAAAAGCTTCCATGCGATTATCTGCTGCTCGATACCTGGCAGAAGGATTCTTACGGCGGAAGCGGCAAAACATTTGACCGTTCCCTGATCCCACCGCTTGCGAAACCATGGTTTTTAGCCGGCGGACTGAATACAGAAAACATTGCAGAAAGTATTGCTCAGTGTCATCCGTGGGCGGTCGATGTGAGCAGTGCCGTTGAGACAAACAGTGTAAAAGACAAAGAAAAAATCAAAACATTCATTGATCATGTACGAAGATAAAACATTGTATTATATATAGAAAGGATTCACTTATGAGCAAAGGAAGATTTGGAGAATACGGCGGACAGTACATCCCAGAAACACTGATGCCCGCTGTTCAGGAAGTAGAAGAAGCTTACAACAAATACAGCAAAGATCCGGAATTTATCGCAGAGCTGGATGACCTGCTGAAAAATTATGCGGGAAGACCTTCTCTGCTCTATGAAGCAAAAAAAATGACCGAGGATCTCGGCGGTGCAAAAATTTATCTGAAACGTGAAGACTTAAACCACACAGGAGCACACAAGATCAACAACGTACTCGGTCAGGTTCTTCTGGCAAAAAAAATGGGCAAAACCCGTGTCATTGCAGAAACCGGTGCCGGACAGCACGGTGTTGCAACTGCTACCGCTGCTGCTCTGATGGGACTGGAATGTGAGATCTTCATGGGCAAAGAAGATACCGACCGTCAGGCACTGAATGTATTTCGTATGGAACTGCTCGGTGCAAAAGTGCACGCTGTCACAAGCGGCACAATGACTTTAAAAGATGCCGTAAATGAAACAATGCGTGAATGGAGCAAACGTATGGATGACACGCTTTATGTACTTGGTTCTGTCATGGGACCTCATCCATTCCCGACAATTGTCCGTGATTTCCAGAAAATTATCGGAGAAGAAATCAAAGAACAGCTGATAGAAAAAGAAGGCCGTCTGCCGGATGCCGTGATTGCCTGCGTCGGAGGCGGAAGCAATGCCATCGGGACTTTTTATGAATTCATACCTGATAAAGAAGTCGCCCTGATCGGCTGCGAAGCAGCCGGACTTGGCATTGATACCCCGAAACATGCCGCCACGATCGCCAAAGGAAGCACCGGTATTTTCCATGGCATGAAATCTTTGTTCTGCCAGGACGAATACGGTCAGATCGCACCGGTTTATTCTATTTCTGCCGGACTTGACTACCCTGGAATCGGCCCGGAACATGCGATGCTTGCAAAAGAAGGCCGTGCACAGTACGTTTCCATCACCGATGAAGAAGCTGTTAATGCATTTGAATATCTTTCCCGCACCGAGGGAATCATTCCGGCGATCGAGAGTTCTCACGCCGTTGCCTACGCAATGAAACTGGCACCGACTATGGATAAAGATAAGATCATCGTAATTACTATTTCAGGACGCGGCGACAAAGACGTGGCTGCCATTGCACGATACAGAGGAGTGGATATCTATGAGTAATATATATAAGGCATTCGAAAATAAAAAAGCATTTATCCCTTTTGTAACAGGTGGGGATCCAGACCTTGAAACCACAAAAAATCTGCTGATCGCCATGGAAAAAGCCGGTGCCGACCTGATCGAGATCGGTATCCCGTTTTCCGATCCGATCGCCGAAGGCCCGGTCATCCAGGAAGCGAGCCAGAGAGCACTCGCTGCAGGATGCACCACCGATAAATTGTTTGATATGGTAAAAGAAGCCCGCCAGAGAGTAAAAATTCCGATGGTGTTTATGACCTATATCAACCCAGTCTATACCTACGGAAAAGAACGCTTCATGAAACGCTGCGTAGAATGCGGCATTGATGGAATCATCGTTCCGGATCTTCCTTATGAAGAAAAAGAGGAGCTTTCCGGTGTCTGCGAATCATACGGCATCGACCTGATCTCCCTGATCGCACCGACCTCCCACGAACGCATCCGTATGATTGCAAAAGAAGCGAAAGGATTTGTCTACTGTGTATCTTCACTTGGTGTAACTGGCGTTCGAAGTGAGATTAAAACGGATGTTGCAAAAATGGTAGAAATGGTGAAAGAAGTAAATGATATCCCGGCTGCCATCGGATTCGGTATCTCCACCCCGGAACAGGCAAAAAAAATGGCATCCGTATCAGACGGAGCCATCGTAGGATCTGCGATTGTAAAAATTGTGGCGAAGTACGGAAAAGAATGTATTCCGGAAGTCGAAAAATATGTGAAAGAGATGAAAGCGGCGGTGGAGATTTGAATGTGCAAATGAACGAATTTCCCGAAGGGCACGTAAAAGTGCCTTCTTGGGAATTGTTCATTTGCACATCTCAAAAAGCCCGCTCAACGGCTTTGCAAACTCCCCGCTTTTTTCTACATCCAGCGTACAGATCACTTTCTCGCACTTCTTGATCCATTCTTTTGCTTTCTGTATTTCTTTTTCTTCAATCCTGCCAAATGGTTTCACGGAGATCACTTCTGTCGCCAGTGCTTTTGCCGCGGGATAATCTAGATCGTTTTCCCACAGAATCCCCGTCACAAACGGCACTCGCTCTCTCTGTAATTTTCGAAAGACTGCTGTACCGGTTCCGTTTCCTGCGATCACAAAAACTTTCGGCTCTCCTTCTATTTTCGGAAGTTCGAGATCTCCGGTGCGTTCATCATAAGAACCTGTTGTCATCTGATAAAGCTGTGGGATGTAGCCCTGCGTAAAAATTTCTTCCGGTGTTCCAAATCGATCTACTTTGTCTCCTCTGACGCAGGCTATTTTATCGGAAATACGTCCTGCCAGGTCCAGTTCATGCAAGGACATGATTACGGAAAGATTTCGTTCCCTGGACATATTCTGGATAATGGATAAAAATTCCAGCTTATAGCGGATATCCAGAAAAGAGGTCGGCTCATCCAGAATGATGATATCCGGTTGCTGGCAGATTGCTCTCGCCAGCATTACCCGCTGTTTCTGGCCGTCACTCGTTTTTGAAAAATCACGGTCAGCAAGCTCGTGGATGTGCACCAGTTCCATTGCCTCATCTACCAGTTTCCAGTCTTCTTTTGAGAGTACGCCGAACTTCCCGGTATATGGATAACGTCCGGTCGCAACCACTTCTTTGCAGGTCATCATTTCCGGTCTTACCCGTTCTGTCAGTACAACCGAAAGTTTTCTGGAAAGCTCTTTTCC
>ERZ809207.358-NODE-358-length-18837-cov-5.727079_pt1 | contig 18837 bp, 33 predicted proteins | sample MGYA00520515_ERZ809207 | MGnify/ENA primary metagenome ERZ809207 (study PRJEB31570, sample SAMEA3213009) | Homo sapiens | biome: human-gut; feature: human gut; material: fecal | place: Sweden | collected 2011 ... | reverse complement strand
GGCTCAGCAGCAGGCCGCCGCCGAAGATGCTCTTGCCGCGCTCGCGCTGCTCGTCGAGCGCGGCGATGCGGCACGCGTCGCGCCTGCGGACGCGGTAGGGCGTGCCGTGCGCGGCGAGCCACTGCGCCCTCGCGGCGGTGATGACGTCGTCGGGGTACTCGTACTTGGCGACCGTCTTCTTCATTGCCTTGAGCCGCGCGTCGTTCGCCTCGTTCAGCCTGCGCCCGAGCTCGGGGTCCGCCTCTAGGACGTTCTCGTCATCGAGGTTCGTCACGAAGCCCGTGCGCACGACCGCGCCGTTCTCGTAGGTGATGTTGCAGTCACAGACGATGTGGTCGACCTCCATGCAGCGCCTGCCGCTGAGGCAGGTGAGCGACGGCGCGAACAGGAAGAACCTGATGCCGCGCTCGAGGTAGAACGCCTGAATCTTAGAGAGGATGGAGAACGGCGGGTTGTCGACCACGACGCAGCCCTCCGGGTACTCGAAGTCCTCGTAGTCGCCGCCCGGCCAGAACGGCCTCACGACGTCGGCCTCCTCGACGCCCCAGCGCCCGCGCACGTAGTCGAGCACGACGGCGTAGATCTCCGGCGGCGTGTAGCAGTCGTCGGTGGTCTTTTTCGGCTTGAACTTCTCGACGAAGCCGTCGTAGTCTGTGAAGCTCTCCCTGCTCTGGCTCATGTCCCTCCCGTTGTTGGTTGCCTGGGGGCATGGTCATGCCTAGGTCACGCGTCCGGCACCTCGCACCCGTAGCCCACGCGGCCGGACACGTCGGCCTCGCACGCCTCGACGGCCTGCACCGGCGTGCCGGTGCACCCGAGCGTGCAGCCGTCGTCGGGCTCGACCTCGTCGCCGCGCTGCGTGCAGATGTAGGTGTCCGGGAACGTGAAGCCGAAACCGAGCCTCACGGCGCAGTCGCCGCAGCTCGCACATGTGAACAGCTCTTTCATGCCTGTCCCAATCTCTCTGCGGGCAGTGTCGCGGCGCGGTCACGCGGCATGAAAAAGGCCCCGCCGGAGCGGGGCTGGCTGTGGTCTATTTGACTTTTATCTCGTTGGCTTTGTCCATCTCGAGCTCGATAGCAGACGGGCTCTCGCCTCTGAGGAAAAATGGAATCGGGAAGAAGTCAATCTTCCCCGTTTCCTTGTCGATGGCATACGGAGTGTCGCCCGGGGCCATCTTTCCATCGAAACCGAAACCGACGAACCAATGGTATTTACCCTCGTATGCGCACACCGGGCCGTATCCGTCTACGGCCTCCTCTTCCAGAATCGGCTTTATGGCCTCTTCCAATGTGAGCATATCAACCTCTTGTCGTCAGGCACTCGTCGATAAGGTCGCCAAACTCGGCATCGTCAACTCGCGCGAACTCCGTCTCCTCGGCCTTGATTATACCAAAATACCAGCTCACGTCCTCATCGCCGCTCTGTGGGTCTATGAACTTGATAGCGTTTCCCGTCTTTTCCGCAACGAAAACGTGTCGTCCGCTCTTGCCGCAAAGCCCCTGGTCCCAGGTAACAGAGACCTCGGCCCTCGCGTCCCCGTTTATCGCAAGGAGGAATGACGTTATCTCTTTCTCCGGCTTATCGCCGCCACGTTTCCATGTGGCCCCCGGAAACACCTTTTTGTACGACTCGGCGCGCGCGAAGGGGTCATAAGCCGATATTTTCCCCCACTTGTTCATCTTAACCGGCTTCGCAACGACGTCGAGCCCACGCCGTCTCGCCTCATACGCCGGGACGCACCTCTGGCAGTTGTACGAGTACCTGCCGTCTTTGTCCTTCTCTGTCTTAAAGTTCGGGTTGACCTTGGCAAGGTCGGAGCCTGCGGAATGCTCGCCCTTGATCTCCTTGAAAACGCGCCGGCCGTTGACAATGGGCGTCGAACCGGGCGCCAGCGCCGTGTCCAGCACCTTCTGCTGGTCGCCGGCGCTCATCTTGCGGAACGAGCCGGACGGTATGCCGTACTCCTCGAGCTGGCGCGAGAGCCGCTTGCGCGCCTCGGTCTTGGATACGCCCGCCACGTCCAGCTTGCGCTTGGTGCCTGGCATCTCCATGAACTCCGAGATGGTGCGGTTCGCGGGCTTGGCTCCGGTGGCGGCGGGCTTGCCCGCCTTCCATTCCTCGTAGGTCATGCCCTCGGGCAGCCTGCTCCAGCGCTTGCCGTCGCTGTAGTCCACGCCATCGACGGCCGCGATGAGCGTGCAGCGGCAGTTGCACGTCTCGGCATACGCCGCCTCCGGGTCGCCCGGGTAGCGGCACCCGTTGCTGAACTTCTCCCCGACCTCGACCTTCTCGCCGTCGAGCTTCCTGTGGCTCCGGCGCGTGCGCAGGTCCAGCGTGGCCAGCCACTCTTGCTTGAGGTCGATGCCGAGCCCCTTGGCCCTCTTGTAGCTGTCGACGCGGCCGGTGTTCTCCGCCGCCGTCACCGACGTGCGGGCCAGGCGCAACGCCGCCGCGCGGTTCGTCCCCGTCACGTCCTGCATGCGCTTGGCTATCTTGGGTATCGACTCGCCGAGCAGGATGCCCTGCGTGATCTGGTTGGCGATGAGCCGTCGGTTCCATGCCGTGTCCTTGGCGACGTTGACGGACGGCTTGGGCAGGTAGCTGCCGTGGTCGGTGAGCAGCCCCTGCACGGTCGAGGCGTCCTGCAGCGCGAAGGTGCCGTCGACGCCGGCCGCGGAGTATGCCTGCCACGTGCCGTAGTTGTAGTTCTCGGCGTAGACCTCGGGCAGCCTGCCCTCGATGGCGGCGGCAGCGACGACGTTCGCGTGCGTCATTGCCTCGGCGCACTGCTTGAGGACGATTCGGTAGCGCCTGCCGGCCGCGATCTTCCCGCTTCGCCAGGACCTGTATTGAGCCTTGGTGATCTCGCCGGCCTCGAGACGTTCGCGCATCTTCTCGTCGTCGGCCTCGAACCGCGCCAGATAGCGCTTGAGGTTCGTGTAGGCGGTCTTGCTCGCCTCGCCGTACACTCCAGCCACCTCGCGCTCGAACGCCCGAATCTCGGCGTCTGAGAACTCGTGAGCGCTGTCCTTCGCCATGCGCCGCCTCCAATCGTCGGCACGCATGGTCGCCCGCACATAACGGAAAAGGGCCCCGACCGAAGCCGGGGCCCTTTTCCTACTCGTCGTCGCCCTCGTCGTCCTCGTCGCCCTCCTGGGCGCCCTTCGCGTTTGCCGCGAGCGCCGGCGGCAGCGCGGCCATGCGCCCGGCGGCCTCCTCGTCCTTGCGGCGGAGAATCTCGGCGACCTCGTCGGGCGTGATGTTCGGCAGCTTGCGCAGGATGGTCTCGTCGTCCAACCACTCGGCCTCCAGGCACACGGTCTCGACCTGCTCCTTGACGTTGCTGATCCTGTTGCGCGTGAACACGGGCGTGTCCTCGATGCCCTGGAGGGCGAGGATGTCCATGATGCCCTCGCGGATGTGCCGCTCGAACTCGTCGGCCTCCTCGTCCATCGGCTGGTAGGCCGCGTCGATGTGGTCGTTGGTCGCACCCGCCGCGACGGTGTGCACGTCCAGCGCCCCGAAGTCCTCGTAGATGTCGGCCTTCAGCTGCGCCAGCGTCTCCCTGCGGCTCTCGACGGGCACCTCCTGCGTGTACGGCGTCGCGGACTGCCCCTGCTCGGCGTCCACCTCGGCCACGTGCGTCAGCTTGAGCTTCGCCCTCCACAGGTCGAGGTCCCTGTCGTCCATGCCGCCCGCGCCGTTTATGATCCAGTAGATCTGGGCGCAGTCGTGCGTGTCGTTCACCAGGCCGCTCTTGATGAGGTCGTAGGCGTCGATGCCCTCGCGCATGCCGACGAGCGTGCTCTGGTGCGCGTCGCTGCCCCAGACCGCCACGATGGGCAGGCGGGAGTAGTTCTCCGCATCGACGGCCAGCTTCATCCCGTCCGCCGGTATCTCCTGATACGTGACCTTGTAGGCGCGCTTGGCCTCGGTCACCTCGAAGTCGAAGCCGCTGCCGTCCGACACCATCTCCGTGTAGCCGTCCTGCTCGTAGAGCGTCGCGTGCCACGGGTGGTCGGAGTCGAGCCGCCAGAACCTCACGCCGGCGTAAAGCGCCCCCGAGTGCTCGTCCCACACCGGGCAGAACTCGTCGGCGGTGAACACGTCGATGTGGTCGAGGTTCCAGAACGGGAAGCTGACGCCGTGGATGAGGGCCTTGAGCCCCATCTGCTTCACGTCGTCGTCGAAGCGGTCGCCAAGCCCCTCCTTGGTCGTGTCCCTGCCGCTCTTGGAGACGTCCACGAAGCTCACGCCCTTGCCGAGGCTGTACATGCACCGCTGCACGTTCAGGCGCTTGAACAGGTTGCTGGCGAGCCTCATCTTCGACGCCGTGAAGTCCTCGGCCTCGGCCCCCGTGCACGAGTAGATCTTCTGCACGAACTGGTTGATGGTCACGTTGCGCTGGCGGTAGTACGCCTCCGCCGTGACGGCGTTGCGGTACATCTCGCCCGACATGTGCCGCTCGATGGCATCGGCCGCGAACGCCGTCGCCGACGCCGCCTCCCTGAGGTCGCAGTCTGTCACCAAAGGACCCTTGGACAAAGCCGCTACCTCCCTTCGAAGAATGGGTTTACCTGCCGTTTCGCAGGCCTGTACATGCGCATGGTCGCCACCCCGTAACGGAGTGCGTCGCAGCTGTGGTCCTCGACCTTGACGGGCCTGTCGCCGTCCGCCTTGGCGTCCCAGCAGTAGCCGCCCAGCTCCTTGATGAGCCCCGCGCAGGCGTCTGAGATGCGCACCGCGCCGTTGCCCAGGCACACCCCCGTCTCGCGTATGCCGTCCGCGACGTCGTTGCGCCCCTTCTTGGTCTTGAACCCGGCCTGCCGCATCGCGGCGATGAAGCTCGTGGCGCTCGGGTCGATGATGAACGTGGGCGGCTTGCCAAGCCCGCGCACGAAGTCGGCCATGTCGGCCACGTAGTCGGCGTCCGTCTTCTGGTGCCCCGTGTCGCGGCCCGAGTAGCGGTATTCGTCAACCACGTGCCAAATAGCGCCGTCGTAGGCCCACAGCAGCGCCGCGAAGGCGTTCTGCGTGCCGTAGTCGCAAGACACCGCGTACTTGACGGCACCGCCCGTATACCGGCTCTCGAGTGCGCCCTCCCACCCGAGGTAGACCAGGCCCTCGGCCAGCGTCCACTTGCCCAGGATGTAGCGGTCGTAGTACACGCCGCTGCCGTAGTCCTTGATGAGGGCCTCGATGACGTCCGGTGCCAGCGCGCCGTCCCAGATCGTGTAGTCCTGCCTGTAGATGTCGCTGTCGCCGTCGAGGAACCGCTTGAACCAGTGGTTCGGGCTGTCGGGGTTGCAGGTGCCGTCGAAGTGGCTGTGCTCGCAGCGCAGGCGGCTCTTGAGCATCTGGAAAACGTCTTCGCTCCACGTGGCGACCTCGTCGCCGTAGACCCACTCGAACGTGGCGCCCTGAATCTTGGATACGCTCGTCTTCTTGTCCGCCCCGAGGCAGTAGACCTTGCGCCCGAATATCCGGGCCGTGTTGTCACGCCCGATCTGCCCGACGACGTCCTCGCTGTAGAGCGAGCGCATCGGCTCGAGGATGTTGCGCTCGAGCGTCGAGCGGGTGTTCCCGATCATCACCGCCAGCCCCTCGCCCCTCATGGCGAGAAGCCTCTGCGGTATGGTCACGGCTATGTCGACGTAGCTCTTGCCCGAGCCCGTCGCCCCGCACTTCACGTTGTAGCGGTGCGTGCAGTTGGCGAGGTACTCGCGCTGCATCCTCGTGAGCGGCATCGGCTACTCGTCCCCGCCGATTGAGGACGGCACGGACAGCACCAGCTCCTTGGCGGCCTTGAGCACCGCCGTGTCGGTGGTGTCCATGATGCGCTGCGCCTTGGCGTACTCCTGCGGGTACTTGCGCTCGAGCAGCCACGCCGCCGCCTGCCAGCTGTCGTCGCTCGCGTCCATGATGCGGCCCACGAGCGTCGCCTTGCGCTCCACCTCGGCCTTTTTTAGAACGTGACACAGTTGACGCTGGTTGTCGGTCCTGGGGTGGTTGATCCAGCGGCTATAGGTCTCGCGTGCGACCCCGAGATACGCGGCGATGTCCCTGTCGGTCATTCCGGCACGGCACAGGCGGACGGCATCCTCGATGCCCTCCTTGGTCAGTTTTTCACGCCCTTTTCCCGCCAAAGAATCACGTTTCCGCTGGTAGATAGCCCTATGGAAACGCGAACGTTCCCACCTTTTTACGCACGCGGACAAGCGCGTGCGTTTGCCCGCGAGCGTAAAAAGGGGGTAACGTGCAAGGAAAAGGCCCCGGTTTCCCCGGGGCCTTTCGGCTACTCGGCCTTCTTCCTGTGCGCAGCCTGACGTATGCGGTTGCTCTCCGCCTCTTCCTCGAGCCGCCTCTTCCGCTCCGCCAGATAGCACCCCTTGCACAGCCTCCACTTCTTCGCCTGCGCCGAGGTGTCGAACACGGGCCGCGCGTCGCACGCGATGCACAGACCGTCCGTTCCGGTCGAGAAGCGCCCGTATCGCTGCCGCGCGTGCCTCACGGCGCTCGGCGTCACCCTGAGGTCCGCCGCGATCTCCGCCGCTGTCCGCTCCGGGTGCGCCTGCATCCGCCTTATCATCTCGTCCGTCCAAAGGACGTAAGAGGAGCGCCCCTTACGGAGCGCCCACTCGTCCCTCAACGGATGTGTTGACTTTGTAGATGGGCCTTTTGGCCCATCTCCTACAGGCTGCCTACACGCCATTCGCATACCCCCTAAAGCTCGCCCGCCACGGCAGAACCTTATCAAGCGCCGGGGACCAACTCACCGAGGACGCTCGATTATCGACCCGCAATCAGGGCAGTACGTTGCATCCAGTAGGTATAGCGCAGTGCACCCGCACTCTGAACAAGCTGTGCGCCCGTCCTCGTCCTCGACGAGATGGCACGTCGGCCGGTCGATTAGATCTGCAAGGGCCGCGTACGTCTCGTTCTCAACCTCGTGACTGAACTTGCCGTCCACCTCGACGCCGATTGAGTTTGCAATCACGTCGAGTGAATCAACGTGGCGGTATGCCCCGGTCGATGCTTCGCGCAACTCGGTCACCGCTCGCCTGCGCTTCTTGTCGCTAATCATCGTCTCCCCCTTCCGGGTCGATGAGATCGGCGAGCTTATCGAGGATGACATCGAAGTCGTGGTAGTCCTCGAAGCCGACCACCACCTCGGCAAGCTCGTCGAAGAACTGCTCATTGTACTGGATGAAGTGGCCGATGGTCAGGTTTCGCAGGTTCTCAGCCACCTCGCGGCGCTGCTCATCGCTAATCCTCATACAGCACCTCAAGCCCGTACGCGACGGCGGCATCATGCTCGATGCGGCATCCACGTGCGTTCTCCCAGCCTTTGCAGAAGTAGGCCGCATGGCACAGGCTCATGTTCTCGAGCGACTTGGCGAGGTAGCACAGCGGGACCTGCACCACGCCGCGCCCCTCCATGGCCTCGTCGCTGTACCACTCGTCGGTGAACAGGGTGTTTACGAACTCGTAGCCCATCTCACGCAGCTTAGCGTGCGCCTTGTCCCTCGTCTCTGCGATTTCCTCGTCTGTCTTACCGTCCATAGGCTGCGAAATCATCGCTCGCTTATTCATTTGTCATCATCCTCAAATTGGCAATCATTCGTCCATCTTCTACAGCTTGCGCCCGCAGAACGGGCAGAAACTGATCGGGATGCTCCAGCTTCCATAGTTGTCATGAGGATGGTCGACTATGATCACCGGGTATCCGTTGAGCATCCAGCGGATGAGAATCTCGTCCGGACCGCCCTCGGCGGCATCGAGGCCGTCGTAGCCTCTGCAGTAGTCGCACATCAGTCCTCACCCCTCAGCTTGCGAATGCGATCGAGGACGTCAGCAAGGAATTTGTTCGCGCGGGCGCAGCTGCCTTCGCCTTTCAAGAACCGGCATTCGCTGCACAAAAATGCTTCGCCATTCGCATATTTGCACAGTTGGTAGCTCTCCGCGTCCGCACCTCTGCGCAAGTCCTCTTCCAGCTTCTCCCAGCTGTCGGGCGGGGTTAGGTACAGGCTTGTCGTGTAGCGGATTGTGCCGTCTAGCATCTTCGCATCCCAAATGCGCCTTGAAATGGTCTGACGCACCGCATAGACATAGCAAGCGACTTCGTAAGCATCGCCGCAACTGTTGTATAGGACCTTGGTATCGAGTGGGATCTCTCGACCCTCCGCATCCTTTGGTAGCTCTACGCCCATCACTCAACCTCCTCGTAGTCGCAACACGCGCCGCACTCGTCCTCGCAGTACAGCAGGTTCCCCGTGAGCCACGCCGCGGCCCACTTAGCCAGGCGCCAGCGCCCCTCCTTGCGGTCGGGCGCCTCCGTGTCGTAGGCGCGCTCGAACTCGAGGTGGCAGATGCCGTAGTCGACGTGGATGTCGCAGCCGCAGAAGTGCCTGCAGTTCCCGCACATCCTAGGCTCACGGGTGCCGCCGTAGCAGCGCTCTATCGTGGCGTCAGTCACCCCCATCGGGTAGCCGCCGACCCTCGAGTCACTCATCGCAGCCCGCCCCCCCTACGCTCTCGTCGAGCAGGTCGATGGCATCCCCGACGGTCGCCTCGATGCTCGTCAGCTGGCGGCGCAGGTTCTGCACGAGGTTCGCGCCGGCGACCTCAGCCCTCCCCGCCTCGTAGGCGCGCTCGATCATGTCGGTCACCGCGACCTGCATCGCCGTGTCGTTGTAGCCGCGCCTGACGCGGTACTTCCTCAGGTAGACGTGCGCCCTGTCCTGCGGCCTGCACTCGCGGTCGAAATGGAACACTTCGACCGCGTCTGCCTTGATCTGCTCCAAAGTCTCCATCACAAACGTCCCCTCTCTCGGTTCCTCTCGTTGCAGCGCTCGATTGCCGCGTCCACGTCCTCCTGCGTGAACCCCTCGGCGTCGAGCAGGCTGACGACCGCCTGGACCACGTCCATGCACTCGTCGATGAGGTCGCGTCTTAGCTCGTCGCAAAAGGCCGCGATCCGGCAGTCCCGGTAGTCGTCGCACTGCTGCCACGCGCCGTATACCTCGGCCGCCTCCTCGAGCGGCTTGAGCGCCTGCACCTTGGGTGCATCCGGCTCATCGAGCGCCCCGAACTCGAACTTGTAACCGTCGCGCATCAGACGCACCTCCCCTCCGCCAGCGCCGCGCGCATGGCGTTGATCTCGCGGCCCCTCTCGCTCCTCATTCCGAGGTACACGTCCACGGGCCGCTTGCTCGCGTCCCTTCGCGCCACGTTCTCGCACCAGCCGCAGCAGTACCTCTGGTTCCTGACTGCCGCACGGAACCGCCTGCCGCACTGTCTGCACTCGAGCACGTAGCCACCGCGCCTGTCCCACGACTCAGCCCTCATGTCGCGCCTCCCAGTAGTTGCACCTCGCGAGCCCCTGCGTGGCGTGCACGAAGTCGGGGCAGCGCATGCACGTGTACCGCTTGCGGCCCTCGCCGGACGCCGCCATGACCGCCTCGCTCACGGCGCAGAACCCGCACGTCTCGCAGCGGGCGCTGCGCGGCCCCTCGTCGTAGATGCTCGCTGACCCCTTCGGTCTGCCCATGTTCTCGCTCCTCTCGGCGTCCAAGCTCATGACGCCCTCCTCTCGCACGCGGCCCTCGCGTCCAGCAGGCGCCGCGCGTCCTGGTACGCCTTGAGCGCCACCGGGTCGGCGGTCGTCCCCCTCGGGGCCTTCACCTTCGCCGGGTCGATGCCCGGATGTTCCTCGCGCCACCTGCGCTCGAGCTCCGCCCTCGTCTGCTCGGGCGTCCTCGTCGGCTTGAACGTGGCGGCCTCGACCTCCGAGGCGGTGGGCTTGCCCCTCGCCCGGTCGTCGGCGTCGATGCGCTTCTGGCGCTTGGACCAGTCGAGCGCGAGGGCGCCCCAGTTGCTCACCGGCTGGCCATTGCTCTTGACCCAGCCCTGAGACTCGAAGTAGGCCCAGAAGGCGTCCGGGTCGCCGCTCAGGCAGTTGGCGCCGAAGTACCCGCGGGCCTCCTCCAGCGACGGCGGCTCGAACTCGGGCGGCGCGGCGGGGGCATCGCCCCCATCACAGGCCAGTTCAGTACAATCCAGTTCAGTACAGGACAGGCTAGGGTAGGTTAGGTTAGGGTTTTCACTTTCCGAAACCGGGGTTTCGGGTTTGTCGGAAACTGGTTTCCCGTTTGAAAAACCTAGGTTTTCACTTTCCGAAACCGGGGTTTCGGGTTTGTCGGAAACTGGTTTCTTGCGCGGGCGGCCTCCCTTGCCGCCCCTGCCGCGCGCGTCCTTGGAGTTGTCGATGGCGTTCTTCATCGCCTTGAAAACGCGGCGGAGGTGCTTCGGAAGGTCGGCCTCGACGCCGTGCAGCCCGTACATCATGATCGCGTCGGCGAGCATCGCGCGGTCGCGCAGGTCCTCGGGGTCGCTCGCGTCGAAGTCGTCGTAGACCTCGGCGAAGCTGTCGAACACGGTGAAGGCCATCAGAACCACCCCCATAGAAGCGAAGAGAAGAACAGAAAACCCGCGGAGAAGGAGGCGGCGAACAGGGCCGCCTCCCAGTGGTCGCGGATGATGTCGGGTACGCGCCTCATCAGAACGGCACGTCCTCGTCGTAGAACTCGGGCTGCGGGACCGCGGCATAGGCCTGCTGGGCGCTCCACAGCGGCGCGGCCTGCGCCCGGGGCTGCACGGGCACCGTGTCCGCGAGGCTCTGCTGCGGCTGGGCCTGCGTCTGCCCCTCGCGGCGCACCATGACCTCGAGCTCGTCGACGATCACCTCGAGCTTCGAGCGCTTCTGGCCGTCGCGCTCCCAGGAGCTGTAGCGCAGCTTGCCCTCGATGGCGACCTTCATGCCCTTGGCGAGGAAACGCCCCACGGCCTCGGCGCGGTTGCCGAACATGGTGCAGTCGACGAAGTTGGGGTAGTCCTCCCACTCGCCCGTCTGCTGGTTCTTGCGGCGGTCGTTGACCGCCACGCCGAAGCCCAGCACCTGCGTCCCGCCCGCGGTGGCGCGAAGCTCCGGGTCGCGGGTGAGGTTTCCGCTGATGCACACTCGGTTGATGCTCACTGTCCGTCCTCCTTCGCGGTCATGTGGCTCTTGATTGCCTCGACGAGGCGCGGCCCCTGCATGTAGCCCAGGCCGCTCACGCGGCGGCCGTCGCGGATGTGGCACGCCTCGACGATCTTCTGCGCCGTGACCGGGCCGATGCCCGGGAACGAGCGGGCGAACTCCTCGACCCTGAGCTTTGCCGCGATGGGCGCCTCGATGGCGACCTCGGGCGGGATGTTCCCCGCCTTGCACGCCGCCTTGAACGCGGCGCGCTCGCGGCGCGTGTGGATGGCCTTGGCCATCGCCTCCTTGCGCTGCTCCGGCGTTCGGAGCGGCGGTAGGTTCTTCTCCTCCATGTCCTACATCCTCTCGACGTATCCGTGAATGTCGTTGTCGACCATGACGGCCCTCACGCGACGCAGCTCGTCCGCCGTGGCGCACTCGATGACAACGCGGTAGCCCCTCTGCGGTGCTGGGGCCGCATCCTCGGCCACATCCGGCTCGGGGCGCGACGGGACCACCCGCACACACCTCGGCACGCCCAAGGGCGGCTCAGGCTCCTCGACGGGCATCGGCTCGGGGTCGGGCGGCAGCGGCGCGGGCTCCGGCTCGGGCTCCGGTGCGGGCGCCGTCGCCTGCTCGTAGGTCGACACGAGCGCGGCGGCCTTGGCCGCCTCCTCGCGGTGCGCGGCGACTGCTGCCGCCACCTCGCCCGAGTCCGTCGGTAGCGTCCTCGTCCACCACGCCACGGCCCATGCCTTCTCGGACTCGTCCGCGTAGTCGAGGCCGGTGACGAACTTGAACTGGTGCAGCAGCTCGCCTACGCGGCGCTCGATGATGTTCTTGGCCTTGACCTCGCCGAAGCTCGCGTTGAGCCACCTGTCGTCGGCGATGCGCTCGTAGGGCACCAGCGGACCCATCTCGCCCGCGAGGTCGTAGTAGTGGCCCTTGAGCGCGGTGAGGCGGCGTTTCCTGCACTCGCCGTCGTATCGGTCGATCTCGGCCTTGTACTCATCGGATAGCTTGTCGATGGGCGCCGTTATCTCGCCGATGGTCTTGTCGAACGTCTTGAGCAGGTCGCTGTACTTCTTCTTCGCGGCCTTGCGCTGCGCCTCGATGGGCTTCTTCACGTCGTTGACCGCCGTGCGGTACTTCTTCGCCGCCTTGAAGTCCTCGTCATTCTCGATGTGCTTGACGTCCACGTAGTCCGCCAGCTTCTCGTCCACGTTCTTCTTGAGCTTCGCCAGCTTGTCCTCGAGTGTGTCGTCGATGGCGAGCGACGCCACCAGCGTGTCGAAGTCCTCCTCGAGCGGCACGGCCTCTACCGCCAAAACCTCGTCTGCCACTAGAAGCCTCCCAGCAGGTCGTCATCGGTCGCATACTCGGCGGGCGCGGGCTCATAGACGGGCGCGGGCTCCGGCTCGGGGGCGGCTGGCTCGGGTTGCGCCTTGCGGGCCGCGATCTCCTCCTCCATCCACGAGGCCGCGCGGCGCGCCTGCATGAGCGTCATGTCGTGCATGGAGCCCGACGTGCAGCCCACGGCGGCGCAGATGGCCGCCATGGCCCCGGCCGCCATGAACGGCTTGAACAGGTCGCGCACGGGCTGCAGCGGGTCGACCACGGGCTCGACGCTTTCGGCCTGGACGGTCTGAGAGCCTGCGCGCATGTCGCGCTCGACCTTCTGGTCCATCTCCTCGCCCGTGTACATCCCGCCGAACTCGTCGGGATAGGCCAGACGCCACGCGCCGGCCTTGGCGCACTTCTCGATCATGACGCCCGGCATCTTCGCCCAGTTGCTCTTGCCGGTGCTGTAGTCGGTGAGCGCCAGCTCCACGTAGGCCGGCTCCTTGCCATCCTTGAACTGGACCTCGGCCCAGCCGCCGAGAAGCTGCTCGCCCACCTGCTTGTAGACGGCGCTGCCGCGCTTCTTGACGATCTGCCCCTCGCGCATCACCACGACGCCGCTCTTGATGCCGCCGTAGCTCTCCTGACGGTTGGCGCGGCGATTGAACACCTGATAGCTCGTGATGATGCTCGCCGGGGCGTCCCTGTACTTCACCAGGTAGACCTCCTTGGTGAAGGGATTCAGGTGCTGGCGGTTGCACAGCTCGATACACAGCGCCAGCTCGCTTTCGGTCGCGTTCGGGCACAGGCGCTCGCGGATGTCCTGCGAGGTGAACTTGACGGGCATGCCCGCATCGTCCTTGAACTCGATAATCTTGTTATTCATTGAAGGTCACCTCTCCTTCATTGACCTCGACCTTCTCGATGTTCACGCCTGCCAGCTCGGCGAACACGCCGCGCGGCCCGTCCAGCTTGTAGATGCGCTCCATGCGGCCAGCGCTGTCGACAATGCGGTCGTAGATCTCGAGGTCCTGTGCATCGGCTCCCAACAGCTTCGGACTGAACAGAAGCCCGTAGGCGATGCCGCGCAGGCACGCGGGCTTAAGGCCCCTTTTCCCTATCTCAGCGCCCTTCTCGTCTGCGACGAGGATTAAGTTCGTGGCAAACTCGTCAAGCACCTCGAACGCATCGCCATCGACTTGGACTTTTATGTGCATGTACTCCATTGCTTAATCTCCGTTTCTACTTTTTCTCTTCGGCTGGGTCTGTCCAGCCGCGATATACCTGTATGTCCATGTGCGGCTCGATGCCGCGCCGACGGGGCCACTTGACCACGTGGACCTCGGCCACCTGGCTGTCGTCGCCCCAGACCGCCCCGTTCATCCCGTCCATCACGAGCTTGGCGATGTTGTCCGCGTCCGGCTTGAACGTGTTCGGCTCCGACACGGTGCGCTTCGGCCTCGATTTGGGCAGCGAATCGTACACGTCGATGCGCACCGCGGCGGGTACCCTGAACGGGAACAGCGGCCCCTCGAGATTCGGGTACGCCTCCCGCATGGCCCCGAGCGCCGCTTCGCGGATGGCGGCCTCGTTGCGGATGGTCTCGTCGGGCGTGTACATCCGGGCGTGCCTGCGGTCGAGCCTGTGGCGCTGCTTGCCCGCCACAAACGGGACGGTGAACGCGAATCGCCTGCCGGTCACAGTACCGACCCCATCCCGAGCGCCACGCGGATGCCATCCGCCGCGAGCAGCATCGCCCGCAGGACGTACGGCATGAGCGCGTACACCGCGAACAGGAGCGCGATGTACGCAGCGCACCTAAGCAGCCTCGATGCCATGCGTTCCCTCCTCGATCCACTGCTCCACCCATTCCGGGCGCACCATGCGCCCTACCTTGCGCCCCTCGGGCAGCTGCGAGCGCAGGCGGCCCGCCTTGCACTCGATGCGCAGCGTGTCGTAGGGCACACCCGTCACCCTCGACGCCTCGCGCAGCGTGTACATCAGCTTGTGGCGGATGCCAAGCTCGTCGGCCATCTGCTGGAACGTTTTGGCTCTGCTAGAATCCATGAGTGACCTCCTTTCAGGTCTGGAGCCGTCCCCGCCTTCCACACCGGGCGGCTCTTTTTTGTCGGTTTCGGGGCCTCGCCCCCGGCACGGCACCGGTAGGGAACGTCCCCGCGGATGGTTATTGGAGAGCCGCGGGGCAACGGTGCCGCCCCGGGAGCGGGGCCTGTCGCCGCTAGGACAGAGTTCTGAGGATTGAGATGCCGAGCCTTGTCAACGCCCCGGAAACCATCCTCAAGAGGCACTCGACCAGCGCGAGCGCCGCGACGACCAGAACGAGCGGCGTGGTGACGACGATGGCGACCACGAGGCGAACCGCCTGACAGAACTTGTTCATCGCCCATCGCCGCCCAGGTAGACTTCCTCCAGGCCGGGCATGTAGACGAGCGAGTTGCCCAGCGTGAAGTAGACTCGCCCGTACAGGGCGAACGTCACGGGCGAGGCGATGTAGTACTCGGTCCCGTCGAGCTTTCCCAGCTTCTCGGTGCCCTTCTCCAAAATCTTGATGTTCTTCTCGTTGGTGAAGCCGAACGTCTCCGAGATACGGAACGCGGCACTCTTGTCGGTCTCGACATAGGAGCCGTCGACAAGCTCGAAGTCGTAGCGGACCCGCTTACCCATCGCTACTCACGCCCCTTCTGCAGCTGATACATGACCCACTCGCCCGCAGCGAGGCCGACCTCAACCGGCTGGATGCCGGGGTTGATGGCGTCGGCGGTGTTCATGCAGACCGTGCGCTGGACGTAGGCCATGACCGCCTCGCCGCGCAGCAGTCCGTCCAGGCGCCCGCGGGCGTCGAGGAACGACTCGAAGGCCTCGCGGTGCCAGCCGCCCCCGTCGTCGCACCAGCAGACGATGGCCTCGATGCTCGCGAAGCCCTGCGGGCACTCGATCTCGAAGGACTTCCCGCGCGCCTCGTACCTGATGTTCTCGCGGCGCATCTTCACGTCTCCCATGTCGCCCTCCCTAGTGCTCGTCGAGAACCGGTTCGCGGACCAGGTTCTCGAAGTCCGTCGACCAGCCGATGCCGTTGGCGGTGAAGCGCACGGAGGTGTACGCGTAGTAGCGCGTGCCGGCGATCTCGGCGCTTTTCAGGTCGCCATCCTGCATGCTCAAGCTCCGGCTCTCGAAGCCGAACAGGCGGCAGATGCGGTCCTTCATCGACTCCTCCGTCTCGCACATGGCACCGTCGAGGTCCTCGCTCGGCTTGAAGGTGACGCTGTAGTCCTTGTTCATGACGCCCTCCCCTACAGCTCGAAGTCGGAAAAGTCGCGGGCCTCGACGGGCTCGGCCTCGACCGTGATGGCCTCGGGGACGTTCCAGCCGCCCAGCTCGATGTCGATGTAGTTCTCGTTCATGGTTCTCTCCGTTTCGTTTTGCACCCTAATTTATTTAGGGTCGATACCTAAAAAAATATTGCCGTCAATGCCGAAGTGCTTGCCTAGCTTGTCCGCCATTGTGGCCGTTAGCTTGTCTGCCTGCGCATCCTCAATGGCTGTGAGCGTCGGCTCGGTAATTCCCAGAGCTGCGGCGATTTCCTTTTTCTGGAATCGCTTGGCCCCAGCTTCTCGAAACTCCTTAAGGTTCTGCATCCGTTCCTCCTTTCGTTGTCCTAATCATAATCTAATTTGGGTCAAACCACAATTACTTTTTGCTTTAAACCAAAATTATTTTTGCTTAGGATGAAAGTAACCCAGTTAGGAGGCACTATGGAATTTGGTGATAAGCTCCGGTCGCTACGCACAAAAGCAGGATTGACCCAGCTAGACATTGCCGAAAAGCTCGACGTGTCGGCAGCGGCCATCGGAGCATGGGAAAACGGCCGAGCGAAACCTCGCCTAACAAAGTTAGGGCAACTTGCCGAACTGCTCGGGACGAGCGCAGCCGACCTCATGGGAGAGGACGCCACCGAGACCGCGATCAGCGGCACCTCGCGCATGGTGCCCCTGCTGGGCTTCGCGCACATGGGCGAGCCGTGCGACGAGGGCAGCCTGTCCGACGAGGTCGAGGTCCCCGCCTCCATCGCCGACGCGCACCCGCGCGGGTTCATGGTCCACGCCCAGGGCGGCTGCATGGACAACCGCTTCCCCCACGACGCCCTGCTGCTCGTCGACCCCGACATGGAGCCGGTCAACGGCCAGCCGGTACTCGCCGAGACGGCCGACTACGGCGCCGTCGTGCGCAACTACACCCGGGGCCGCTCGACCGTGATGCTCACGGCGGACAGCCACAGCGGCGAGTACGACGACATCCTCGCCGGGCCGGGCGACGAGCCCGTGGTCTGCAAGGGCCGCGTCGTCTGGTACATGGGCGAGCGGGACGAGAGGTAGCGCCATGGGGTTCTTCAAGGACTGCGCCGATGCCTTCAAGGAGGGCTGGCGCGAGGCGGGCGCGAACATGCGCCGCGAGCAGGAGGAGGACAGGGCGCTGCGCTCCCTCGACGAGTCCGCACGCGAGGAGATGCGCAACGTCAACGACCCCTGCTACATCAACCTCCGCAACCGCGGCGTCAACGTCGCCGCCCTCACCGAGGCCCGCTGCATGTCGGATGCCCAACAGCTCATAAAGGGCCCTTGCCACGCGGCCCTGCCCGCAAGCGCCAAGCCGTCCTTCAGGCTCATGGGCTGGCAGCCCCTCACGAGCCGGGGGAAGGTTCCCAAGAAGGTCCTGGAGTTCCGCCTCAACTACGAGTACCCCACCAAGCGCTATATCGGCGCGAGGCTCGGCTACACCGCCGACGCCGTTCTCTACACCGCGAACGTGAGGGTCGGCAAGGGCAACAGCTACACGGATTACTACTTCAGGATGGTTGACGGCAACTTCACGCTCAAATCGACCGTCGAGGGCGAGGTTCCATGCGTCTACATCTAGGGGGGGTGATGCCCGTGAACTGAACTGATCTGATTAGAGGAGCGCCGGTTTCAAAGGCGTCGAATTCGATGCCTTTAGAGGAGCCCAAGCAGCACGCAGGTCACGACGTGGCCGATGAGAAAGCCGACAAGGGCGTCAAGCAGGTATCTGTAGAGAGGAGTGTCGTGCTTCATATCGAAAACCCTTTCAAGAAGGAGCCGGACTTCTCGGGCTATTCCGACCCGTACGGCTTCGCCCCGCTGCCGCCCGGCCTCGAGGCGACACTGGCGAAGATGGCCGACGGCAGCGGCTTCGACAACGAGGACGATGCCAACGAGCTAGAGAGACTTGGCTATATCAGCGATCTGACCTTTTACTTCCGGCAATACGCTAGATGGGAGATAACTCCCAAGGGGAAGTCCTACGCATCCGACAAGGCCGCATACCTCGAGAGGCGTGAAGCGTGGGCGAGGCAACAGCGGCAGCATGAACGCGGTCAGTTCGCCAGGGAAATACTCATAGCCGCGATAAGCGCGACCATCGGCTCAATCGTCACACAGCTCATCGCGGGGAGGTGATGCCCATGAAAGCAAAAAATCTCGGGACCGCAGGCTGATGCCGCGACCCCGAGACTAAGGAGACGGCCCCTGCACTTTGGAACGTGAGACGGGGCCGGAGTCAGAACCGGGCGAAACGGAGAATAAGCCCGCGATCTGAACGGATCTGATTATATGACAAAGAAGCAGCGCCGCCGCGTCTGGGGCTCCGTGACCGAGATGAGGCGCGGCAAGAAGTACGTCCTGCGCTGGATGCAGAACACGCCGCAGGGCCGCAGGCGCAAGACCAAGACCGTGTACGGCACCTACCGCGAGGCGTGCGCGGAGCTGGACCGCATCCACGTCGAGCACGCCGACGACGCGCCCGTGCCCACCATAGCCAAGGCCTACGAGACGTGGCTCGTCCCCAAGATGGCCGCACAGGTCGAGGCGGGGACGCTCGCCCCCAACACCCGCGACCTCGTGCTGCGCTCGTGGAGGAACTACGTCGGGCCCCGCTGGGGCGCAATGCCCGTCGACCAGCTGCGCGCCGTCGAGCTGCAGGACTGGCTGCTGACACTTCCCGCCGCCACCGCCGACACCGCCCTGCTCACCCTGCGCAAGGTCTACGCCTGCGTCTCGACCTTCATCCGCCTGCCGCTCGACCCGTTCGCCGCCAGCGTCAGGTACACCATGCCCACCCGCAAGACCCGCGAGCGCTCAAAGCGCGTCTACACCCTCGACGAGGCCCTGGGCGTCCTCGACGAGCTGCGCGGCAACCCCCTGGAGCCCGCGTTCATCCTCGCGTGCTTCGGCTCCTGCCGCTCGGGCGAGTCGCTTGGCGTGCGCACCGAGGAGGTGCTGCGCTGGGAGCGTAGCGGCACCGTACTCGCCTCGGCCGACATCTGCCGCCAGATGCAGCAGTCCGGCACCGAGCCGGTTGGCGCTCTCAAGACCGCCAAGTCCGCCCGCACCGTCGTGATCCTACCGCAGGCCGCCGACCGCCTCGTCGAGATAGCGGCC
>ERZ809207.356-NODE-356-length-18911-cov-18.236105_pt1 | contig 18911 bp, 10 predicted proteins | sample MGYA00520515_ERZ809207 | MGnify/ENA primary metagenome ERZ809207 (study PRJEB31570, sample SAMEA3213009) | Homo sapiens | biome: human-gut; feature: human gut; material: fecal | place: Sweden | collected 2011 ... | reverse complement strand
GAGGAAAAGCTCCATTTGCTGATGGTGGATCCCCACATCCCCGCCGGCGCAAAGCTCTATTGATTACCCCCCTGATCGGGTTAAAAAGCCTCTCGTACACCAATCCGTACACCAATTTACACCAAGGGTGCACCACGGATGCCGAGAAAAATGTGCGATTGAATTTCAGCCTCGCAGAAGTGATTCTGCGGGGCTGTTTTTTTGAAAACTATATATTCAGATATGAGACTCGGTGAGAAATCACCGGGTCTTATTTTTTGCGCTCACTACGCCTACTAAACAGGCGCAGTGGGCGCTTTTTTGTTTTCTAAAACCGGCACAAAAAATTTTTTTGAAAAAGTGTGGGAATCTCGCAAAAAAATTCGGCAAAGAGAAAGTGAGAAGGCGAAAAGCCTTCCGGGAACCTTGAAAATTTCATATACATTCATCAGATACATTCCTTGAGCCAACAGCCAAATGAAGGTACGCCAAGACCCACCTGCCGCTAACGGTATCAGCGGGACAAAAGGTGGAGAGCGACCCCGAAACCATTCTGAAATATCTGGCAGCTACGGATACGGCCACGACAGGCTTAGGGTATAATGATACTTTTCTACGGAACCGGCGGAGTACCCGGCGGGGGTGAGATTCCCATGGACCCGATTCGCTATCGGGCGTCTGATGACTTCCTTTTCTGCATTTTGGGTTCGAGGAAAAATGAAATGCAGCGACGAAAGCCCCAAAGGATGCTTTGAGGCTTTCGTGGATCAGAAATGATTCAAATAAAGAGAAAGGAGGAAAACCCCATGGAAAACTGTAAAGTGATCGCTATCACGAACCAGAAAGGCGGCGTCGGCAAAACGACGACCACAGTTAATCTCGGTGTGGGACTTGCAAGCTCCGGGAAACGGGTCCTGCTGGTGGATGCTGATCCGCAGGGCAGCTTAACGGTGAGCCTCGGCGTAAAGAATCCAGACGAGTTAGATGTATCGCTGTCGTCCCTTATGCAGTCGGTCATTGATGATGAGCCGCTTGCGGAGGGTGCCATTATCCGGCACCAGGAGGGTGTGGATTTGCTCCCCTCGAACATTGAGCTCTCCGGTATGGAAACGGGTCTGTTCAATGTCATGAGCCGTGAGTATGTTCTGAAGAACGCCATCGACGGCATGAGAAAGAGCTACGACTACATTCTGATTGACTGTATGCCCTCGCTGGGAATGATGACGGTCAATGCGCTTGTTGCGGCAGACAGTGTGATTATCCCGTCTCAGCCGAACTTCCTGTCAACCAAAGGTCTTAACCTGCTTCTGCGCTCCATTTCAAAGATCAAGCGGCAGATCAACCCGAGATTAAAAATTGACGGCATTTTGCTGACGATGGTGGATAACCGCACCAACAACGCCAAGGCGATTATTTCCTCGCTTCGTTCCACCGTGGGAGAGAACATCCGCGTGTTCCGTTCCGAGATTCCTTTTTCGGTAAGAGCTGCGGAGTGCAGTCTTTCCGGAGAAAGCATTTTCTCTCATGACAAGAACGGCAAGGTCGCAGCAGCGTATGAGGCACTCACAAAGGAGGTGACAGCGCTTGAAGAGCTTGCAAAAAATCGATCTGGGCCTGACCGGGTACGATGAGCTTTTCATGAATGACGCGGAGCGAAAGGAAAACAAGCTCCCGCGCATTTATGATATTCCCCTCTCGGAGATCGACGATTTCCCTGATCATCCCTTCAAGGTGAAGCTGGATGAGGACATGGATCAGCTTGTCCAGAGTATCAAGGAGCGCGGGATCATCACTCCTGTCACGCTCCGACCGAAGGAAGATGGGCGGTACGAAATCGTATCGGGGCATCGCAGAAAGAAGGCCTGTGAGCTTGCCGGCTTTGACACTGTGAAGGCCGAGGTGCGGGAGCTGACCCGTGATGAGGCCATTATTCTGATGGTGGAATCGAACCTGCAGCGCTCTACAATTCTTCCCAGTGAAAAAGCTTTTTCGTACAAGATGCGCTTGGAGGCCATGAAGAGACAAGCAGGCAGACCAGCTCAAGATAATTATTCCCCATTGGGGAACAATTCTTTTGGAACAAAATCCTCAGACGAAATGGCTGCGGAAGTGGGAGAAAGTAAAAATACTATCTTCCGCTATATCCGTCTTACTGAGCTTATTCCGGAGCTTCTGGATTTGGTTGACGAGGGACGCATTGCATTCAGACCGGCGGTGGAGCTTTCGTACCTGCAAAAGGAGGAACAGAGCGCCCTGCTGGAGCAAATCGCCTACGCGGATGCCACGCCGTCTCTTGCCCAGGCCATTAAGCTGAAGCGATTCTCCCAGGACGGAAAGCTGAACAACGAGGTCATCGAGTCGATTATGAGCGAGGAAAAGCCGAATCAGAGAGAAAAAATCAACATCAAGTACGCCGAGGCCAGAAGGTTTATCCCTGCCAGCGTTCCTTACGAAAAAACCGGTGAGTATATTCTAAAAGCGCTGGAATATTATCACCGGTATCAGGAACGGCAGAAAAGTCGGAATGACGCAAGATAGGTTCTTCGCCAAGGGAGCAGTCTACCCTTTTGACGGTGCACCGACGCCGTTCCCCCTCTCACACTCTCCCCTTCATTTACCGGCAATACCAGCTCAAAAGGGAAATATACAGGCGGCACAATTGAAGAAAACAAAGCGCATTCGTACAATATGAGAAAAACAGTCATTGGAGGTCATCCCATGAAAAAGCTTCTTATATTGTGCGCACTTCTGCTTGCCGCATTGCTTTCCGGATGCGCCGCAGAGCCCTCGCAAGGCCAAACGGCAGAAAACACATCGAAAGCGCCAACGCCACAGGAAGAAACGCCTGCTTCCTTTGAGCCGGTATCCACAGATTCAAGCGCTCCCGCCAAAGCCCCGACAGAAGCCGCCGATCCAGCAGCTTGCATACCAAATGAGGACAAGCACGATAGCAGCCCGAGCTTTTCTTCTGAGCCGGTAAGCGCACCCACAGAATCGAATGCGCCGACACCGGAGGAAGACCGGCAGGCACCCGTGCTTCCGGAGAAGCCGGAGAAAGCAGAAAGTCCGAAAGAGGAACCGTCCGTTCCTGCGATAACCGAGCCGGAACCGACTCCGGAAACTGAACCCGCATTTGATATCGACTACTGGATTTCCTACGCAAAAAGCACGGCGGTGAGCTTGGGACTGACCTTGGAGAACTCGGCAACAGAATGCTGGGACAATCCGATCACCGCAGATCAGGGCTGCATCTATCTGGAGCGAGACATTAACTCGCGCTTGAAGCGATATGCCGAGGACAAGAGCATCACAGATGTCTGGATCTGGTACGAATGCGTCGGCACAGACAAGTATCTGATCTACATCGGGTACGCATAAAACTTTATATCACTTTGAGAAGCGTCGTAGAAATACGGCGCTTTTTTCATGCCAAAATTCAATTTCAGGAGGAATGAAACCAACATGAAAAAGAACATTTTCAGACGGGGAATATCGGGACTGCTTGCGGTTCTGATGACATTCACCGCACTTATGGGCATCGGCACGACTACGGCCTTTGCTGCCTCGACTGCCGGAGAAACCGCTGAATCCTATTCCGTAGGCTTCCCCAGAGACGGGGATGCCAATCTGGATTACAGCGGCACATGGGGCCACGATGAGCTGCATTATATGAACGGCTGGACCTCTGGCGAGGCAACCTGGATGACCACGCTGCACACAATCGGCTCCTTCGATGGACAGGCCTGCTACTGCATTGAGCCGGGCGTGCCCCGCTTGCTGGGCAAGACATATTCCCGCCATGGCGAGGATTATTGGAAGAACTACCCGTCCGACTGCAACAGCACCATCGACGCTGACACCATCAAAACCCTGCTGGGCCGGATCATGCAGTACGGTTATCAGGGCAATCTTTCCACCTCATGGAGATCGCAGAATGATGCGGATGCCGACAAACTGGCACACATGATGGCCACCCAGGCGTTAGTGTGGGAAACGGTCGTTGGAGAGCGGGATGCCAACTTCAACCATGTGGACCCCGGCAGTGCCGACGCAGTGAAATCCGTTTACCGTACCAGCCACCCGCTGTACAGCCGCTTTTCCGCTTATTATGACAGCATTGAGGACAGCGTGCAGAAGCATACCATCGTTCCCAGCTTCATGGCCAGAAGTACCGGCAAGGCACAGACTGTCGAGCTGAATTGGGACGGCAGCTGCTATTCGGCCACGCTGACAGATACCAACGGCGTCCTGGGCAATTACCGTTTCTCTGCTAACCAAACAGGTGTGTCCTTCTCTGTTCAGGGGAATGTGCTGACGATCTCAACTCAGAATGCGCCTAATGCTACGCTCCGGGTCACTGCCGAAAAGGAGGCTCTGCGTAAGGGTGTTGTGGTGTGGAGCGATGGGCACTATGGCCCGGACGGCACCATGCAGGATGTGGTCACCTACAGTGCTACGGTCAGCGACCCGGTCACAGCCTTTCTGAATCTGAAGGTCAGCTATGGCGGCGCTAAAATCATCAAGACCAGCGAGGACGGCAAGGTGGATGGCATTACCTTCACCATCACCGGCGAGGGCGTCAATCAGACCGTTACCACCGACCGAAACGGTGAAATTCGCATCGATAATCTGATGCCCGGTGTCTATACCGTCACCGAGCAGAGCTATGACAAGTATGTGCCCCAGGAAAGCCACCGCGTTACCGTGCTCGCCGGACAGACGGCGACGGTTTCCTTCAACAATGTGCTCCGTCGCGGTAATCTGACCGTGACCAAGACCTCCGAGGACGGACTGAACCAGGGTGTGAAGTTCCACCTTTTTGGAACCTCTCTCAGTGGCCTGCCTGTAGATGATTACGCCGTCACCGATGAAAATGGTGTGGCGACTTTTAAGGATGTGCTCATCGGCACCGGCTACACGCTGGAGGAGATGGACACAGCCATTCGCTATGTTGTTCCCAACAGTCAGAGCGCCGCAGTGGAATGGAACAGTGTAACTAATAAGAGCTTTTCCAATATCCTCAAGAAGTTCAATGTCACCGCCGCCAAGAGTGACTGCGAGACCGGAACGGCGCAGGGTGATGCTTCTCTTGCCGGTGCTGCCTACGGCATCTATAAGGGCGATCAGCTTGTGGATACTTACTACACCGACGAGAACGGCCAGTTCACCACCGGCTATTATGTCTGCGGCGACGACTGGACGATTCGTGAGATCAGCCCCTCTGAGGGCTATCTGCTGGACAGCACCGTTTATGCTGTCGGTGCAGAGGCGGCCAATTACACCGTTGAGCTGAACGCTGCGCCTGCTGTGGCTGTTGCCGAGCAGGTGCAGAAGGGCAATATCGCCATCATCAAGCACTCGGATAACGGCGATACGCAGATCGAAACTCCCGAGGAGGGTGCAGTATTCGCCGTCTATCTGAAATCTGCCGGCAGCTATGAGGCGGCGAAGGATACGGAGCGGGACTATCTGACCTGCGATGAAAACGGCTTTGCCCAGAGCAAGGACCTGCCCTACGGCGTGTACACCGTGCATCAGGTTTCCGGCTGGGAGGGTCGTGAGCTGATGAGCGACTTTGATGTGTTTATTGCTAAGAACGGCGAGACCTACCGCTACCTCATCAACAACGCTAACTTCGAGTCCTTCATTAAGGTCATCAAGGTGGATGCGGAGACCGGCAATACCATTCCCTATGCGGGTGCGGGCTTCCAGATCTTCCGTCCGGATGGCTCCAAGGTGGAAATGACCTTTACCTATCCGGAGGTTACCACCATCGACACCTTCTACACCAATGACGCCGGCATGCTCATCACGCCGGAGAAGCTGGAGTTTGGCAAGGGCTACTCCCTCAAGGAGGTCTCCGCTCCTTACGGCTATGTGCTCAGTCATGAGGCGGTCAAGTTCGATGTGACCGAAGAGAATTCCACCGAGGAAAGCGGCGTGACAATCGTTGCAGTGAAGCTTGGCAACTACGCGCAGAAGGGCATCATCAAGATTTCCAAAACCGGCGAGGTGTTTGCCTCTGTTACAGCGACGGACGGGATCTATCAGCCGGTCTATGCGGTGCAGGGCCTTGCGGGAGCAACCTATGAGATCAAGGCAACGGAGGACATCTACACTCCGGACGGTACGCTGCGCTGCAGCGCCGGCGAGGTGGTGGATACGGTGACTACCGGCGCAGACGGCACGGCGGAGAGCAAGCCGCTGTATCTGGGAAAATACGAAATCACCGAGATGAAAGCCCCCGACGGCATGGTCGTTAACAAGGGAGCCCATACTGCAGAACTTGTCTACGCCGGCCAGGAAATTGAGATCACCGAAACGGCTGCCAGCTTCTGCAATGACAGACAGAAGGCGCGGATTTCTCTTTCCAAGGTACTGGAGCAGAACAAGCAGTTCGGTATCGGCATGAATAACGAGCTTTCCGCCGTGACCTTCGGCTTCTATGCCGCCGAGGAGCTTACCGCAGCAGACGGCTCTGTCATTCCTGCGGACGGACTGATTGAGATTCTGTCCCTTGACGAAAACGGGAAAGCCGTGCTCAAGAGCGATGTCCCCTTCGGCAGCTACTATGTCAGAGAAATCAGCACCGACAGCCACTATATGCTCTCCGATGAGAAGTATCCTGTGACCTTTGCCTATGCCGGTCAGGAAATCCCCGTTGTGGAGCTTGCCGTCAATGACGGAAAGAGCATTACCAACGAGATGATCTACGGAGAGATTCACGGCATGAAGAAGGATGAGGACGGCAAGGCGCTGGCCGGAGCTACCATCGGCCTGTTCCTTACTGACGGCACAGAGCCTATCCTGACCACCGTTTCTGCAGAGGACGGCAGCTTCTCCTTTACAGGTATCCCCTATGGCGAGTATGTGGTCCGTGAAATCGCCGCGCCGGAGGGCTATGTGATGGATGAGGCCCACTATGCTGTAAAGGTGGATCAGAACGGCGCTGTGATCGAGATCGAGATCACCAACAAGCTCATTCGCGGCAGCGTTCAGCTGACCAAGGTGGATAAAGACTATCCCGACCACCACCTGAGCGGCGCTGAATTTGAGGTGTACCGTGACGGCGAGCTGGTGGGCACGCTGGAGGGACTGTCAGACGGCGTCTATCGACTGGATGGTCTGGCATACGGCGACTACACGCTGAAGGAGACGAAAGCTCCCGCAGGCTTTTCTTTGGATGAGCAAACCTATGCTTTCTCCATCACAGAAAACGGCGGAACCGTCATCGTAGAAAACGAGGCCGGAAAGGGCTTCGTGAACGCAGCGCAGACCGGCAGCCTCCGCATTGAGAAGACCTCTGAGGATGGCAGACTGCAGGGCTTTCCCTTCCGGGTGAGCGGCACTGACGTCACCGGCAATGCCTTCAGCAAGGACTTTGTGACCGATGAGAAGGGCCAGATTCACATTGAGGGGCTGCGCATCGGCGATTATGTGATCTCCGAGGTGTCCAACAAAGCCAACGAGAAGTATGAGATTCCCGCAAATGTCACCGTAACCGTTCACGAAGGAAAGACGGTCGTTGCCAAGTTCCATAACAAGCTCAAGCCTGTTACTGATATCCCCAAGACCGGAGATACCACCAATATGCCTCTTTGGGCAGCACTTGCCGGTATCTCTGCAATCGGCGCAGGTGCAGCGGCCTTCTTTACCTTCCGCAAAAAGAAGGAGGTAGGCAAGCATGAGCGCTAAGGTCATCATCGGCATCGGTCTTGTGGTGTTTATTATCGCAGGGCTGATCGTTCTTCGCCTGAAGAACAGAAAGTAAAAACGCCAAGGGGCGGCATCCGCAAAAAGATGCCGCCCCATTTGCAAAAGGAGACGCTATGGAAGAGACAAGAAAAATCGGAGATTACTCCGTAAAGTATTCCATGTATATCGGGCACAAGGATATTGCTCTGGGCGAGAATCCCAACGCCGACAAGGATGAACGGTATATGTGCTGCTTTGTGGAGACCAACGCCATATTCGAACGCTATTCCGGGGTGCTGGTCAGCGACGATTTTGCAGAGATTGCAAAGGTGTTCGGGCAGCGCGTAGCGGACGCAGCCGAGGAAATCATCCAGGAAAATGAACGAGCAGATAAGGAACTCGGCATGAATGAGGAACTCATGGCAGAAAGCTGCGCGCTGGTTTCCTACAAAGATTCCATCGAGAACAAGGTGGCTGTCGTCAAGGGCAGCATTCTCCGGCCTGAGTTCCGCCACGCCAATCACCAGCTTATGCTGTGTACTGGCGGCTTCGGCGCGCAGGCCAATGCGCGAGGCCGTACCTGCTACTGCATTTCTCTGTACGACGGGAGAAAGACCTCCTTTTACCGCACGGATTTTCTCGGTGTTATGGAGGAAAAGCGCCTTCCCGAATGGGCGCAGAAGGGGTTGGAGAAAGCGAAAGAGATGCACGCGCAGGAAAAGAAACCGACTAAAGAAAGAGGTGACGCAAGATGATCGAGTATGAAAAAAGAGCAATGATTGAGGCGGAGGACAAATATACCTTTCGCCAGAGCACGCAGATTTCCATGCAAACCGGACTGATCGGCCACCTCCGGGCTGATATGGACACGGACGGCAACGGCTTTTTCAGCAGTTGGTTTGACTTCCGGGAAGAGCTGAAAACCGACGAGTTTAAGGCGGAGTTTGACGATGTAATCAACTCTCTGCGTGAGGAAGGCGACATTCTTCATAACCGCAGGGCGCTTGCCAAGTACTGCTATTGCACACCCCAAAGCCGTATGCAGGATGAACCGGGCTACTATGGCGTCCGCGTGGACACCGAAAAATATGCCTATCTTCTGCGCCTGAACCCGGACAGAGGCGAATACAACCTGTACTGCTATTGCTATCGCCGGGACTGGCTCGATCAGCACCTGAAGGACGCAGAGAAAGGAATCCGTTTTATTGACAGCCATTACAAGGAGCTGTTTCGCATTCCGGATGGCGGCAAGGTAAAAATCCACTATTCGTGGAATGAAGATCAGATCCGCACCTGCCGCTATATCGACGACTACCATGTGGAGATCGGGAGCAACCTCTATCACATCTGCGAGTTTGCCGAGCGCATGGAATATGGCGGCCATACCTGCGAGCCGGTTCGGGACAACCTGCCCGAGCGGTGCTACAGCGTTCTTTCCGGCAGCGACGAAATCATTATCATCAAGCGCGGCGAAAAGGGCTACTTCAAGACGGACATTCCCGTCACCGACAAGGACGAAGCCCGGAGCATCGCGAATGAGTATAATGCAAAGCTCGGCGTCAGCCGAGCGCAGGAAGAGGCAATGAAGGCCGGCTCTATGTTCGGCTTTCAGGTGCCCGCCGCAGACCCGAGAAATTATGACGCAGACGGAAAGCCCGTGATGCCGAAGGACAGAGGTGATGCAAGATGAGTGAGAGCGATTATCGCATCTGGTCCAATGCTGACCTTGATTATGAAGAGTGGAAGGACTGGATGGAGGAAGAATATCCGACGCTTTCCGATGACGAGCGCGTCGCCATGATGTATGAGGAAAACGGGCACTACCTTGAGGACGAACGGCTCAATCTGGACATTCAACTTTCCCAGCCCATTCTGGTTGTTGCCGATCTGGGGCTTTGGAATGGCAGGCGCACGGGATACAAAGAAATTCCCAGCGGCAATATCCGGGACTGCCTTTACTCTGATTACGACTACACCACATGGTATGTGGACCGAAACGGAGACTTCCGGTGCGATGACACCCACCATGACGGCACAAACCATTATCTCTATCGGGTATATAAGGACAATGTTTCCCAGGCGCAGAAAGACCGGCTCAAAGAAAAAATCTACAACGGCACAGCCACCAGGGCAGACATTCTCCGTGTCACCCGCAGGCTTGGCGATGAGATCGGAAAAGTGTACGGCTGGAGCTTTCCAACCAGGCAGAGAGAGCGAGGTGAAGCACGATGAACCACGCACTGCCGAGCGAAAGTTATATTGCCAGACTGGACTATTTGGCTTTCAACGGAAAAGTATGCAGCAGCGTTGAGTACAGCGATGAGCAGCGCTTCCTGGAAGACCTGAAGGAGTCGCTCTATCACGGAGAGCCGCTGTGCGTCGTTCTCTACCGAGACCGGAACGGCAAGACCATTTCCCGTGCGTTTCTGAACGACCTGGATACACTGCCAAAAGGACTTTTCGTAGAGGACAGTTCCCACAGAAAGCCGAAGGAAAGGGGTGAAGCACGATGAGGGTAAATGCCATGACAGAGAAGTTTGAGGATGTGACGGTTCTGGGGCATCCCATGCTTTTTACCTGCCTGCGGGTAGACCGTGATACCGTTCCACAGGGCATGTACATGTACGAGGTTCGCCACGATGATGACCAACAGGGCGAGCCGGTTCAGATTGCCAACTGGATCATGGTGAATCATTGGGGAACATTGATTTCCAATAGACCCATTCGCTTGGAGCCCCGACCGGATGGGAGAAACGCCTACCGCGACATTGATCCTGAAAACGATTGGAACTATGAGGGCACGCTTACTACCGTGAAGGAGTACATGGAGAAGAATCCACCGGCGGTTCATAAGCAAAAAGACTACGAACCTGCGAGATAAGGAGAAGCTATGGATAAGAAGAAAGCCATCTGCGAATATCTCCGCAAAAATCATATTGGCAAAGAAAATGCCATCCACAGCAAGGAGCTTGAAAAGCTGTTTCTGCTTGACGGACGAAATATTCGCCGCAAGATCAGTGCCTTGCGGCAGGATGGCTTTCCTATTTGCAGCGATGAAACGGGCTACTATTACGCAGACAACCAAAAAGAAATCAACACCACCGTCTGCCGGCTGAATGAGCTTGTGACGAAGGTATCCAACGCCAGAACTGGGCTTTTATTTGCGTCGATCCTCGGAGAGAATGCGCAGACCGTTGAGGTCACGATCAAAGTAAGATAAGGAGGGAGTTCCCATGCCGAGCAAATACAGAATCATTTTGGAGATGGCGTCCCAGACTGCCAGGGATATCGCCTCCAATGCCGACCGATATACCAATTTTCTGATTACGGCGGCAAACAACTACAAGTACAGCTTTAAGGAGCAGCTGCTCATCCATGCGCAGAAGCCGGATGCAACGGCGTGTGCGGAAATCGACACATGGAATAAACTCGGCAGATGGGTAAACAAGGGCACGAAAGGCATCGCGCTGCTGATCGACAGAGATGTTCCCTACAAGCTGAGACATGTCTTTGATATCTCCGACACCAACAGCCGTGCCGGAAGGAACATCACCCTTTGGCAGATGAAGCCGGAGTACGAATATGCGGTATCGGAAAGCCTTCAGGCCAGCTTCGGCGATGTGGAGGAGCCGCGAGATTTCCCGCACCTTCTCATGGATATTTCCGGTTATGCCGTGGAGGATAATCTTTCAGATTATCTCATGGAGTTGAACGCTGTCAAAGCCGGCAGCTTTCTGGAGGAGCTGGATGACACAAGCCTTGAGGCATGGCTGAAAACCACGCTGAAAAGCAGCGTCGCTTTTATGGCGCTCTCCCGTGCGGGGTATGAGCCAAGGCAGTATTTTGACCGGGAGGATTTCAGCCATCTCTTTGACTTCAACACCGTGGAGGTTATCTCCGTGCTCGGTGCCGCAGTCAGCGATATTTCTGAGATGGTCATCCGGGAAATGGGCGAAACCGTCAAGGAAATGGAGAAGGAAGAAAGACGGAAGATTCGCACATTTGCACAGGAGGGTACTTCTGCGTATCATAAGAACCGAACGGAAAACAAGGAAAGGAGCAACGAATATGGAACTGACCTATACGATGCAGGGGGATTATCTGATTCCCGATCTGACCGTGCCGGAGAGCCCGAAGCTTGGGAAGTATGGAATGCTGCGGCGGACATTCCTCCGCGAGCACCGGGATGGGATCTACACCGGGATGCTGCTGAACGGAACACTGAACAGTCATCTGGAGGAGGTGGACCGGCAGGCACAGAAGATGCTGGACGACCTGACCGAGCAGATGAAGGCGCTGAACGGAGTGACGGAGCAGCTGAAGGCGGAGGATCAGATGCGATGGGTGCAGATGATGAACTCCATTCGCCACTCGGCGGAGGAAGTGATTCTGAACGACCTGATCTACGCGTAACCCTTCCCACAGTTGAACAACAGCAGGAAAACATCGCAGAGGCGGAGGAAGAAAAATCCTCCGCTTTTTCTATTTCTCAGGAGGACATCGACGCCATTCTGACACGGGGCAGCGGCATCCATCAGGGCAAATTCCGCGTCTATGAGCAGTTTCTCAAACAGGATTCTTCTGAGAACAATATCGCCTTTTTGAAAAACGAATACGGCATCGGCGGCGCGTATCCTGCCGTTTCCGGCAGAAATCTCGATGAAAGCCACGACGCCAAGGGAATCAAAATCAGCAGAGGCAGAATCTCTCAGCCCGATGCAGAACTGCTTTTGCGGTGGAACAAGGTCGAGAAGCGGATCGGGGAGCTGATCCGAGCCGACCGCTATCTGAGCCAAGCGGAGAAGGACTACTACCCCGCCTACCGGGAGCAGGCAGAAGCTCGGAGGAAACGAGGTGAAATCTCTGAGGAGTTCCGGTCGATTGCCTATGATTACAATGACTTTGTGGCGCAGCTTGGCGAGGAAAACAAAGCGCTGAATCTGTATTATTTGTCAAGCTGCTGGAGTGCGTTCAGCGTGGGCGATAAGAAAATGCACGCCCGTACTGCGGAGGGTGACTTCATCCTCCCCATGATGCGCGAAGCAATGAATACGATCATTGCGGACAACACCCACCTGACCGCACGGTGCGAAGCCATGCTGGAAGCGTTGAACAGCGATGTGGCAAAGGCCCTTGAACCGACATTTGATGAGCTGAACCCTCCGCCGGAGCCCCGGAAGGAATACCGCTATCATCTTGGTGACACGGTCTATATCGGCACACAGGAATACGAGCTGCTGTCTTTTGACGAGAAGAAGGTCGTCCTCTTTGATACGCAGTTCCCGCTGTTTAACAAGGAGCTGACTCGTGAAGAGTTCGATAACCGGCTCAAAGAAAATCCGCTGAATGACAGGCTGCTGCAAGTCGTGGAAGAACCCCCTGTCGCAGACAATACGAAGGCGAGAATATCCCTTGACACCGGCAGTAACAAGGTTCACTGGATTTACTTCAATCCCGATGCAGATGCAGGTGGACAGTATGTTTCCGGTGACCTTGATTTCTCTGTTTTTGAAGAGCTTGTCGAGCAGTATGACATTGCCAACCATCCGGAAAACGCCGCCGACTTCCGAAATGACCTTGAAGAAATGTCGGATCAGTTCCTTGCGGACATCAATACTCCGTTCTTCATGGAAGCTGAAAATGACTATGAGATGGACTGCGATTATATCGAGTTCACGCCGGAAAACCTCCTGAAGATTCACGAGGATATTCTATCTTTAGAGGCAGACCGGGAAGCAGCGCGAGAGACTGACCGATATGAGGCGGAGTTTGGTGCGGACGGCACACGGGTATTCAGAGAAACGGAAGATTTGGCAGAAGACGATTCCGAAATTGAGAGCCTAACGGACGAAGAATTGGATGCTCTGCCCATCAGCACCGTCAAAGACGGCGAGGTCGTGACCTACCCCAATGCGGAGGCCTTGCTGGATGACCAGGAAGAAGCGCTCGCCCCGCCTCTACAAGTGAAAAGGCCTTCCAAGATCGCGCCTCATGTGCTGCACCCGGAGATCAACACCGAGTACCGAACCAACTTCCAAATCGAGAGCGATGATATCGGCGTGGGCACACCGCTGGAACGGTTCTATCACAATATCCGTGCCATTCAGCTTCTGAATAAGCTGGATGCGGAAAGCCGGTTGGCGACACCCACCGAGCAGCGCGTGCTTGCCGACTATGTGGGCTGGGGCGGTCTCTCTGAGTTTTTCAAAGAGGACAATCCCCATTATACCGAGCTGAAGAATGTGCTTTCCGATGAAGAATATGCGTCGGCAAGAGAATCTACGCTGACGGCCTTCTATACGCCGCCCGTAGTGATCAAGGCGGTGTACAGTGCCCTGGAGAACATGCACTTTCAGGCCGGCAATGTACTGGAGCCCTCCTGCGGCATCGGCAACTTTATGGGGCTTGTTCCCGGAAGCATGAATGGTGCGAAATTCTACGGCGTGGAGCTGGACAGTATTTCCGGGCGAATTGCGCAGCAGCTGTATCAGAAAAACAGCATCGCAGTGCAGGGCTTCGAGAATACAAATCTGCCCGACAGCTTTTTTGACGCTGCAATCGGCAATGTCCCCTTCGGGCAGTTCAAGGTGCTGGACAAGCGCTATGACAAGCACAACTTCCTCATTCACGACTATTTCTTTGCCCGCACCCTGGATAAGGTCAGGCCTGGCGGCGTGATTGCCTTCATCACCTCAAAGGGAACGATGGATAAGGAGAATCCCAATGTCCGAAAATATATCGCACAGAGAGCGGACCTCCTCGGTGCTATCCGGCTGCCGAATGATACCTTCAAGGCCGCTGCCGGCACAGAGGTCACATCGGACATTATCTTCCTCCAAAAGCGTGACCGATTGGTGGATATTGAGCCCGATTGGGTGCATCTGGCCACCGACGCCAATGGCATCCGGATGAACGCCTATTTTGTGGACAACCCTGAAATGGTGTTGGGCGACATGCAGATGGTCAGCGGACCTCACGGCATGGAGTCCGCCTGTATTGCTTATGAAAATGCAGAGCTTGGGGACCTCTTGCGGGATGCCATCCAGAACATTCATGCCGAGATCACCGAATTTGAAATCGACGATCTTGAAGCGGAGGATGAAGACCTTTCTATTCCCGCTGACCCTGATGTGCGCAATTTCAGCTTCACGGTGGTGGACGGTAAAATCTATTACCGTGAAAACAGCCGCATGAATCCCGTGGATGTTTCCGCGACTGCCGAAAGTCGCATCAAAGGCATGATTGCCATCCGTGATTGTGTCCGGACGCTGATTGAGTACCAGACGGAGGACTATCCCGATGCCGATATCAAGGCAGAGCAGGAAAAACTCAATCGCCTCTATGATGATTTCAGCAAAAAATATGGGCTTATCAGCGCAAGAGCCAACAACTCGGCTTTCAATTCCGACAGCTCCTACTGCCTGCTTGCCTCGCTGGAGGTGCTGGACGATGAGGGCAACTTCCTCCGCAAGGCAGATATGTTCTCCAAACGAACCATCAAGCAGAAGGTAACGGTGCAGTCGGTTGACACGGCTTCCGAGGCCTATGCTCTGTCTCTTGCGGAAAAAGCGAGAATCGATATGCCGTATATGTCGCAGCTTACCGGTAAAACCGAGCAGGAGCTGTTCGAGGATTTGAAGGGTGTTATTTTCCTCAACCCCATGCACATAAGCGAAGAGGACGGCAAGCCGAAGTATCTCCCTGCCGATGAATATCTCTCCGGCAATGTCCGTGAAAAGCTCCGTTGGGCAAAGCGTAGTGCGGAGCTCTACCCCGAGGATTACGGAGAGAATGTCCGTGCTCTTGAGGCGGTACAGCCGGTTGACCTGACGGCAAGTGAAATTTCCGTGAGGCTTGGCGCAACATGGCTGCCCCCGGAAATCATCGAGGAGTTCATGTTTGAGCTGTTCAGCACCCCTCGCTATTGCCAATGGAATATCCATGTTCACTACGCACAGTACACCGGCGAATGGAATGTGGAGGGGAAGTCCTATGACCGCAGCAATGTGAAAGCTCACAATACCTACGGTACCGGTAGAGTCAACGGTTATAAGATTATGGAGGAAACTCTGAACCTCCGTGATGTGAGAATCTTCGACTACATCGAGGACGGAAACGGCAGGAAAACGGCTGTGCTCAACAAGAAAGAAACCGCCATCGCACAGGGCAAGCAGGAGCTTATTAAGCAGGCCTTTGCAGACTGGATATGGAGCGATCCGGAACGCCGGGAGCAGCTAACCAAGCTGTATAATGAGAAGTTCAACAGCATTCGCCCCCGCGAGTATGACGGCAGCCACCTGAATTTCGTGGGAATCAATCCGGAGATCACGCTGAGGCCGCATCAGGTCAATGCCATTGCCCATATCCTCTACGGCGGCAACACCCTGCTTGCGCATGTAGTTGGGGCTGGGAAGACCTTCGAGATGGTAGCGGCGGCCCAAGAGAGCAAGCGGCTGGGCTTGTGTCAAAAAAGCCTGATTGTGGTCCCCAATCATCTGACGGAGCAATGGGCGAGCGAATACCTCCAGCTCTATCCCTCCGCCAACATTCTTGTCGCCACCAAGAAGGACTTCGAGACCAAGAACCGCAAGAAGTTCTGCGGGCGCATTGCCACCGGCGACTACGATGCGGTCATCATTGGGCACAGCCAATTTGAAAAGATCCCCATGTCCCTGGAACGACAGCGTGCCATCCTGCAGCAACAGCTGGATGAAGTGCTGGACGGCATTTCTGAATTGAAGAAAAACCGTGGGGATAATTTCTCCATCAAGCAGCTGGAGCGAACCAAGAAAACGGTCAAGCAGAAGCTGGACAAGCTCAATGACCAGTCCCGCAAGGATGATGTTGTGACCTTTGAGGAGTTGGGCGTTGACCGTATCTTCGTCGATGAGGCGCATTACTATAAAAACCTCGCCGCATTTACAAAAATGCGGAATGTGGGCAACATCAGCCAAACCGAGGCCATGAAGTCCAGCGACCTGTATATGAAGTGCCGCTATCTGGACGAGTTGACCGGCGGCAGAGGCGTTGTGTTTGCCACCGGCACCCCAATTTCCAACAGCATGGTGGAGATGTACACCATGCAGAAGTATCTCCAGTACGGAGCGCTGCGCAGGAATGACCTTCTCCACTTCGATGCTTGGGCTTCCACCTTCGGCGAGACGGTGACAGCCATCGAGCTCTCCCCGGAGGGCACGGGCTACCGCGCCAAAACGAGGTTTGCCAAGTTCTATAATCTACCGGAGCTCATGGCAATGTTCAAGGAGACCGCAGATATTCAAACGGCGGATATGCTCAAGCTCCCCGTGCCGGAGGCCCATTACCACAGCGTTGTCTTGAAGCCATCGGAAACGCAAAAGGAAATGGTGGCCTCTCTTTCAGAACGAGCCGAGCGTGTCCGCAATAAGATGGTGGATTCCAGCGTGGATAACATGCTCCTCATCACCAATGACGGCAGAAAGCTCGCCTTGGATCAGCGGCTCATGAACGATATGCTCCCCGACAGCGAGACAAGCAAAGTTGGGGCCTGTGCGGAGAATGTCTTTGACATCTGGCAGCGCACTGCCGACCGGAAATCGACGCAGATGGTATTCTGCGACCTGTCTACGCCCCACGGCGACGGCAAGTTCAATGTCTACGATGATCTCCGAAACAAGCTCATTGCCAAGGGCGTTCCGGCAGAGGAAATCGCCTATATCCATACGGCAAACTCCGAGGCGCAAAAGAAAGAGCTGTTTGGCAAGGTGCGCTCCGGTCAGGTGCGTGTGCTCATCGGTTCCACGCAGAAAATGGGAGCCGGCACCAATGTGCAGACGAAGCTTGCGGCACTTCATCATTTGGATTGTCCGTGGCGACCGTCTGACCTGCAGCAGCGGGAAGGACGAATCATCCGCCAGGGCAACGAAAACAAGGAGGTCGATATTTACACCTATGTCACGGAGAACACCTTCGACAGCTACCTGTATCAGTTGGTGGAATCCAAGCAGAAGTTCATTGGGCAGATCATGACCAGCAAATCCCCGGTGCGCTCTGCGGAGGACATTGACGAAACCGCCCTGAGCTATGCGGAAATCAAGGCGCTGTGCGCCGGCAATCCCCACATCAAGGAGAAGATGGATCTGGACATTGATGTGTCCCGGCTGAAGCTGCTCAAGGCCAACCATCTGAGCCAACGCTATTCGCTGGAGGATCAAATCCTGAAGGAGTTCCCCCAGAGAATTCGGTCGTTGGAACAGCGCATTGAGGGCTATCAGGCGGATATTGACCAGCGCAAAAGAAATACCGAGCCCAACGAGGACGGCTTCTCTCCGATGATTATGCCGGGTGGCACGGTAAGGGAAAAGAAGGCTGCCGGCGATGCCATCCTCGGCCTTTGCAAGTCCATGACAAGCCCCGATCCGATTCCCATCGGCCAGTACAGAGGCTTCGATATGGAACTGTCCTTCGACACCTTCAGCCGAGAATATAAGATCACGCTGATTCATCAGCTGCGGCATACGGTCACGCTGGGAACGGACATCTTCGGCAACATTCAGCGACTGGACAACACCCTCGGCGCTTTTGAGGAACGAATGGCAGCGTGCACTGAGCAGTTGGAGAATACGCGGGTTCAGCTTGAAAATGCAAAGGCCGAGGTACAGAAGCCATTCCCCCAGGAGGAAGAACTGAAAACCAAATCGGCACGGCTAAATGAACTGAATGCGATGCTCAATCTCGACAAAAGAGAGAACGAGATCGTGGACGGTGAGCGTGGCGAGGAGGAGCCGCAAAAATCATCCGCAGACAGAGAACGCTAAAAAGAAAATCACAGCGGCAATGTGGAATACCTGCATTGCCGCTGTGATACGCAAGCCGGGAAATGTACCGAGTATGCGATAGAATGAGGCTGACAAATCGGAATTTACCTCTATTCAAACATACAAGCTCTTGACAATAAAGCTCCTATATAGTATGATTTTATAAACTACTATATAGGAGCTTTTGCATGAAAACAAATGGAGGATTTCTTGTCACCAAAATAAAACAGCTTGGGGACCGGATTTTTGAGAAGATTCTCAGCGAAAAGAATATTGATGCGTTCAATGGAGCCCAGGGGCGCATTCTTTATGTGCTGTGGCAGGAGGATGGAATCTCGATCAGGTCACTCTCGGTCAAATGCGGATTAGCGATAACATCTCTTACGACGATGCTGGAAAGAATGGAAAATCAAGGGCTGATAAGCCGTGTTCAGTCTGAAA
>ERZ809207.344-NODE-344-length-19676-cov-6.179043_pt1 | contig 19676 bp, 28 predicted proteins | sample MGYA00520515_ERZ809207 | MGnify/ENA primary metagenome ERZ809207 (study PRJEB31570, sample SAMEA3213009) | Homo sapiens | biome: human-gut; feature: human gut; material: fecal | place: Sweden | collected 2011 ... | reverse complement strand
GGAAAGCTCCGCCGCCTGCTGTGCGGCGGCTTCGTCCGGCGTTTTCGCGCCGGTCTGCGCGAAGATCTGCTCGACCGCCGAGCCGATATTGACCGAGATCACGTCGGTCTGCTCAAAGCCCGGCAGCGCGATCAGCCCCGCCTTGCCCGCCAGCAGCACGAGCGCTGCGGCCGCCGCAATGGCCGCAGCGGGAAGCCAGGCGCGGCGCGGCTTCCTTTTCTGCTCCTGCCGGATCGCCCGCATCACGCCGTCGTGCAGCGCCGCAGGCGGCTCCAGCTCGCTTTCCTGCAGCAGCGCGTCCAGCTCGTGCAGCTGCCGCCATGTTTCCCGGCAGTCCGGACAGGCGTCCAGATGGGCCTGCAGCGCCGCCGATTCCTCCGCTGTCAGCGCCTCGTCCAGCTCCCGGTTCATAAGCTCCAGCGCGTTTTCACAGTTCATGGCGCACCCACCTCCTGTTTATTCCGAGCGTTTAGACGCGCCGGTTTCAAAAAAGTTCCCGGCGTCCAATCTTTTTTTCAATTGGAGCCGCGCACGTGCCAGACGCGACTTGACCGTTCCGACCGGAAGATCCATGATCTGCGCGATCTGCTCATACGGCAGCTGCCGCACCACGCGAAGCTCCAGAATTTCGCGGAAATCGACAGGGAGCGCGTTCATGGCATTCCGGATGGCCTCCTGCTTTTCGTTGAAGATCACGCGTTCCTCCGGCAGCGGTTCAGGGTCTGGAACGGACAGCTCCTTCCCCTCGTCCTCATCATCGGAAAACGTGAGCGAAACGTGCTGCTGCCGCTTCTGTTTGCGCAGAAAGTCGATGCAGACGTTCTGCGTCATCCGGTAGAGCCAGGTGGAGAACGCCGCGTCAAACTGATACTGCGCCAGCGTCCGCCACAGCTTCAGAAACACCTCCTGCGACAGGTCGAGCGCGTCCTCGGCGTTTCCCGCCATGCGCCAGCAAATATTATAGACCGGTTTCTGATGCAGCAGCATCAGCTGCTCAAACGCAGCCGCGTCCTGCGCGGCCGCTCTGCGGATCAGGCTGTCATCCTGCAAGAGCTTCACCCCAAATCTCTCTTGATCCCGTCTGCGATCCGTTCGATCTCGTCCATCGTCGAGATCGCCGAAATTTTTTCCTTATAATAGCCGCTGTGCGCAACGCCGCGCAGGTACCATGCGAAATGCTTCCGCGCCTCCAGACAGGCGATGTGTTCGCCCTTATCCTGCGCCGCAAGGCGGAACTGCCGCAGAGCCGTATCGACGCGGTCGCATAGAGGCGGCGTTTCCGGCACGGCCTCGCCGCGCAGCGCGGCCTGCGCCTGTTCGAACACCCAAGGGTCGCCGAACGTCGTCCGGCCCAGCATGAGCAGATCCGCTCCCGTGCGCGCCTTGCACTTCACCGCGTCCTCCGCCGTAAAAATATCGCCGTTGGCGATCACGGGGATCTTCACGGCCTCCTTGACCGCGCGGATGCAGTCCCAGTCGGCAACGCCGGAATAGAGCATGGTCTTCGTCCTGCCGTGGACGGCGATCGCCGACGCGCCCGCCTGCTCGAGCATTGCGGCCAGCTCCGGCGCGTTGCATGAGCTCTTGTCCCAACCCTTGCGCATCTTGACCGTGACCGGCACCGGCACGGCTTTCACAACGGCCTCGACGATCCGCGCAGCCTTTTCCGGGTCCTTCATCAGCGCGCTCCCGTCGCCGTTGTTCGCGATCTTCGGCATGGGGCAGCCCATGTTGATGTCGATAAAATCCGCGCCCGACGCCTCCAGCGCCAGCGCCGCGCCGTCCGCCATGACGGACGGGTCATTGCCGAAGATCTGCGCGCCGCAGACGCCGAGCGGCGTTTTGTGCAGCAGACTTCTGCTCTTTTTATCCTGATAGATCAGCGCACGGGACGAAACCATTTCCGTCACCGTCACCGCCGCGCCCAATTCCGCACAGATCGTGCGGAACGCCAGATCCGTTACCCCCGCCATCGGCGCAAGCACCAGATCACCCGTGATTTCCAAATTTCCCAGTTTCATGCTTACAGTTCCAAGGTATCGTCCTGATCGATCCAGTCCTGTACCGGAACGACCGTGAATTCTGTTTTCGTATTGCGGATGACCACACGCCGCAGTCCCGCGTTAATGATCATGCGCCTGCACATCGAGCAGGAGGTCGCATCGGACAAGATCGCGCCTGTCTTCGCATCGTGGCCGACGAGATAAATGTCGCCCCCGATGCACTCGTTGCGGGAGGCGGAGATGATCGCGTTCGCCTCGGCATGGACGCTGCGGCACAGCTCATAGCGCTCTCCGCGCGGCACACGCATCTGCTCGCGCACGCAATAGCCGAGATCGGAGCAGTTTTTTCGTCCGCGCGGCGCGCCGTTATATCCGGTCGCGACGATCTCATCGTTGCGGACGATGATCGCGCCGTATTGCCGGCGCAGGCACGTCGAGCGTTCGAGCACCGTCTCGGCGATGTCCAGATAATAATTCTCCTTTACGATCCGTTCCATGGCGCGTCCCTCCCGAATGTTCTGGTTTCTGATTAGTATATCATACTCTTTTTTCCGGAGCAACTGAAATCCTTGCTCTTATCCGCGATTTATGGTATACTGTGTAGGAATCTCAGGAGGAAAGGCGGCGAGGGAATGAAGCTGCGCAGATGGATCTGTTTTCTGTTGTGTCTTGTGCTGACCGTGTGCCTGTGCGTGCCTGCGCTGGCCGACGGCGAGCTGTTCTTCGTCGCCGTCAACGACACCATTCCCCTGACGCTGAGCGTCTTCCCGACCTATTCCGGCGGCACGCTCTACGTGCCCTATCAGGTCTTCGACAGCCAGCCGTGCGGCGTTACGCCGTCGTACAATCAGGCCAAGCAGACCTATGTTCTGCTCAGCCGCACCCGGCAGATGATCTTCGACCTTGCTGCCGGGACCGTCAGCGACGAAAGCGGCAGCGTCTCGACCGCGAACGTGCTGTACCGCGGCGGCATTCTCTATCTGCCGCTCACGTTCTGCGCCTCGCATTTCGGCCTCAAGACCACAATGCTCGAATCCGCAGGCGGCTATCAGATCCTGCGCTTCACAGACGGCAGCGAGGTCTATGACGATTCCCTGTTTGTCGAGAAGGCCGAAAATCTGATCGCCTACCGCGTCCGGCAGAACCAGAGCGGCTCGCAGTCCCCGGAAAGGCCCACCGACCGCCCCAACAGCGGCTCACAGGGCACGCAGGAGCCGTCCGCCGCGGAAAAAAAGCCGGCAACCGTCTACCTCGCCTTCACCGGCAGCGAGACCATGCGCGCCAGTATGGCTGCGCTGGAAACCTACAAGCTGCACGGAACGTTCTTCCTGACGGAGGCGGAAATTCTCGCCGATCCGTCGCTGGTCTTTGAGCTGCTCGCCGCAGGCCACTCCATTGGCATCACAGCAGGAGAAGACGATGCGGATCTCTCCGGCGCGCTCACGCGCGCAAACGACGCGCTCTGCGCCCTCACCTGCCAGAAAACGCTTCTCGCGCTCCTGCCCGCCGAGGCAGAGGCTCCAGACAGCTACTGCGTCTTCCACGCGCCGTCCTCCCCCGTCTCTGCGGCGGACGCCGCCGCGTCCGAAACAGCGCACCTGCTCGTCTGCTCCGAGAACACAGAAGCTGATCTCTACACCCTGTTTTCCGCCGAGGCCCGCGTCCTCCAGCTGCTCGAAAACGCCGACCGTACATAGCCTCCGCCCGCCTACGCAGATTTTTTTCAAAAATCCGAAAAAAAGACTTGCAATTTCCGAAAAGATCTGATAGAATAATTCCGCCGATGGGGGTATAGCTCAGCTGGGAGAGCGCATGACTGGCAGTCATGAGGTCAGCGGTTCGATCCCGCTTATCTCCACCAAACGATTAAGACTGGAAATCAAACGATTTCCAGTCTTTTTCTTTGCTTTTACGAATTCTTATCGCCAAAACAAGCAACCTGTCCGGTGTGCCGATTTTCTGCATTTTTTGAAAAACCCGCACCAAAACCCACACGGGGCAAAAAACAGCGCAGGAAAATCATTGTTCTCCTGCGCTGTTTCTGCATCTGTGGTTAAGAGAAATTTCCGAGGTTGTGCGCAATATTCGCAAGCTTTTCAAGCGTCAGCGCATGGGCCTCCTGCGGGGAAACCTTCATGCCGTTGATGGTGCAGTTGATCTGCTTTGCAATCATCGTGCCGATGTTATGGCTGTCATAAGAGGCGTTGTGGACTTCGTTCGCACTCGTACCGTTGCTTGCCATCATCCATCTGATCTGGTCCATGTTCTGGCCGAAGGTCTTGTCCTCAATGGGTTTCAACAGCCGCTTTCTGAGCAGCGCCGTTACATCCGGTGGGGTAATTCCTTCATCCTGCATCGTGGCTTTGATACCGCCCATGCCGCGAAGGATTCCGCCTTGGTCGTAGACCTTGTATGCGATGCCATACTTGTCTGTGATAGATGTTGTCCCGTCTGCGTTTTTCACCCAATGGGAACCATCGCCACCGTCCAGTTTCTCACCGGCGAGTGCATTGTTCAGGAAATTCAGGCCGTCCGCGCTGGAAATCTTGTAGTCATCGCCCTTTCCGTCCAATCGTTTTGCAAAGACGGTGCCACTGTATTTGGGGCCAGAAGCCGAGCCACCGGTAGAATCTTCTGTTCCACCAGAGCCGCCATTCGGGTATACCGTATAGGTAACGCCGTCCTTATCAACGATTGTGACTGTTCCGTCCTCGTTCTTCGTCCATGTGGAGCCATCGCCGCCTGTCATTGTAGAACCGGCAGGCTTATTGTTGATGAAATCCAAGCCCTTATCGCTGCCGATTTCGTACTTATCGCCATTCTTGGAGATACCGTACAATTTCTTGGCAGTGTCATTTACGGCGTCGGAAAGCTGCGACACATCGAATCCGAACTGTTTGAAAAGCTCTGCGTTTTCCTGAATGATCTGACGGAGTTCCGGCGTTGCGTTTTTCCAGATATCCTGCAAGATCTCGCCAATGCCGCGTGTCTTCTCCTTGATGGATTTCAAAAAATCTTTGTAGGCCGTTTCCAGATCGTCATACCGCTCGTTGATCGTTTTCTTCTGCGCTTCCAGTTCGGCCAGTGCGGCCTCATAAGCCATGTTCGCCTTGAAGTCCTCAAGGTCTTTCTTGGCCTCGTCCAAGGCTTCCTGTGCGCTGTCAACCTCCTTCTGGTCAGCCACCCACTCCCATTGACCGGTACGGGCATTAAATTGCCGGACGGTCCGCTCGTTCTGCGCGTTAGCAAGCTTGGCCTGTGCCTGTTGGACTGCGAGAATTTTTTCCTCTAGCGTAAGCTGCTCGTCGCGAGTTTCCTTCTCCTGTTTAAGCGACTCGATCTGTTTGTCGATTTCGTCCAGTTCATTTTGTCGCTGCTCAGAAAGGTCGGAAAGCTTGTCCGCCATAACGTCTTGCAGTTCGTTCAGCAGATCATCTGTGCTTTTCAGAGTGCCATTGATTTTTTCCTGCCACTCCCACCATTCAGCAGAGAGCGTGTTGATGTCTGCTTGACTGCCGCCGATGGACCGCAGATACTGCGCCTGCGCATGGAGCGCCTGCTGGATCTGCCGCATCTTATCCTTCTGCGTGTCCTCGCTGGCATTCTGCTTTTCCAGCAAAGTCAGCTCGGATTTCAGAAGCTCGACCTTTTGCTTGTACGCGTCGAGATTTGCGTCGGATGAGCTGCCTCCGCCGCCACCGGTTGAAGTTCCGGTATAGTCGGAGGTGTACTTTGAAAGCTCCTCCATCTGCCTCTTGTACTCTTCCTGCTGTTTTTTGTAGTACTCAGAGGACTTCTTCAGCAGGTATTGAGAAGACCACTGTGCATAGTCTTCCGCGTCCTTCTTCCAGTTCTTTCCCGTCTGCTGATTGAAAAGTCGGCGCATATTGAATTCCTGATTCTCAGCCGACCATGTGTTGGAGGTCATACCGGGAATCAGGCCGATCATCTGTTGAATCTGTTGAGACGTAATAATTGCCGAGGAACCGACGGTCTGAATCTGCGCGATCAGGTTATTGTAGTTTGCCGTCGTAGCCGCATTTTGCAGTTCCAGCTCTTTTTTCGCCAGATCTGCAAGGGCCGTATTTGTGGTGAGCGCCTTTTTCGCGTGCTCGGTCAATTTTCCGTTTGCGTCGAACAGGGACTTCGTAAGTTTTGCAGCGGCGGTATTTGCGTCATAGGTCGCGACCTCGACATCTCCAAGCGCGCCAGTCATATCGTCTGCGCTGCCGGCGGCCCCATCCTCTGCATTTTTAAGCTTCCATGTACCGTCCGCCGCTTTTTCGCAGGCACTCCGATATTCCCACGTTCCGTCTGCAAGCTGTACAAAGCCCTGCGCAAGTCTGGTGTTTGCGCTGTCGATATATCCGAGTTCATCAGCCAGTTTTGCGGATTCCTCAACCGTCAGCCCGGTATTATTTGCAATGAATTGAATCGCGTCTCCGGCGGACAGTGATGAAACTTCAATTTCCTGCGCAGCTGCGGCGAGGCGCAGATAAGCGTCTGCCTGCTCGTCGCTCACTTCCTTTGTCTGAATCATGTTTTGCAGGTCGGCAAGATCCGGTTCCACAACAACCTTTCCGTCATGTACGTCCGGGTAGATCGTCTTTACACGATATTTCCCAATACCGGCGAGAATGGCCGGGTTGCCAAGATCGACTTTCGACGCGTATCCATCAATGCCAAGAATCCAGCCGTCAACGTTCTGGCTGTGCTCGAAAATTTCTTTGATCGTCATGTTTAAAACCTCCATCCTGATTTTCTGAACCGCCGGACAATGTCCAGCGCTTTGATCTTGTGTTCTTTTGTCGGGCCATTCAGGGCTCTCGTTTCGGCCTTCTCCCGTTCTGCGTCCGTGCATCTGCGAAGCAGCAAATGCCGGAACAGCACCTCCGTCGATTCCTCCTTATTTTCCATGGTTGTTTCCCTCTCTATGTCAACTAGTCGAAAGTCCCCGTCGGAAAATCAGAGTCCGGATTGCACCCATGCGTTCCAGATGTCCGAAACCTCTTCACCGCGCTCCAGACGCTCCATGCAGAAGAGCATGAATTTTCCAAAGCGGTCAAGATCTTTGACCTCGTGCAGGATTTCCTTGAATTCTTTCAGTTCCTTGTTTTCCATATTATTCATCCTTTCTATTATGCGCTTGCCAGAAGGCGGGCGCGATTTCTGATGTGGTCAATGCGGCGCTGGACTGCCGATTTGCTCATACCCAGCGCGGCGGCGATTTCCCGGACCGTCAGACCCTCGGCCATGCGTCCGGCAATGCTGCGGTCTTCATCCGATTGCAGAAGCCGGGCGAGAAGATCCCGCTGCACGGCGTTTTCTTCCGGGTCTGGTGCGGGCAGAACATGAACGGCGTTCATATCAAAAAGATCCGTCATTTCGCCGTCTTCCATGGTCAGGCTGGCCGTGGCGCTGAAATAGCGCTTTTCTCTGCGGGCGATGGTATTTGCGGCCTGCGCACAGGCGCTGTACAAGATCAGGTTAAGCGGGCGCGGTTCGTCGGCCCGTTCGTTGCGTTCCAGCGCTGCGCCCATTCTGAGCCATGCTTCCGCCGCGACGTTCATTGCATCGTCCTGCGTCTGTATCCACTCCGCACCACGCTTGCTGCCGCCCCTGCGGACTGTCCACGCCATTTTCTGCAAGGCGGTATATTGTTCCTCGTCGCTCATGCCGCGCCACGCAGCGCTGACGCTGGCGGCTGTTGTGATCTTCTCCATAGTCAATTCCTTTCCGGCTCACAAGCCTGTCCGATGTGCGGGCGGGAAGTCCCGCCCGCTGTCTTCTTTTACGCCACAACAAAGCGGCGGCTTGTGGTGGACTTGGTGAAGCGCTCGGCCAATTCCGGCATGGCTTTCTTGAACGCCGTGCTGTCGAACCGGCTGCTCGTCACGGTCTTCCAGGTGATCTTGTAATCCGCACCCGTCAGCGTGTCGGCGTCGATGGCAGTCATGTGCGCCTTGATCGCATCCTGGATGTTCTCGATCTCGGCGGTGAGTTCGTCGGCCATGCGGCGCAGCTCGCGAAGCTCGTTGACCTTGCTCTGAATTTCTGTGTTGCTCATGTGTAAGCCCCTTTCCTTTTTCGGCGGGCTGTGCTATACTGCAAACAGCCCTTTTCGGCTGCGCTTCCGGCTTGCTTTCCACGGCCTCCGGGAGCGCTTTTCTTTCATTCAGGGGGAACTCCGGCGGCTGGGGGCTTTCAACTGATCTCGTGAGCTTTGCTGCACTTTGCTGTTCCTTCCCAACTCTTATAGACGTTCTTCACCCATCTTCTGCCGGTGTCTAAACTGTTTTCGTTTGTTCCCCCTTGACTGTATTCATTATATATCATTGCGCAACGATATTCAATAGGCAATGTGCATATAATTACGCAACGATATTTGTGCATTTTTATCGTTGCGTAATGTCTTGCTCGTATGTTAAAGTATGAATGATAAAAAATGGATTTATCCGATAACAGAAGGAGAGTTAAATAGTATGGCAACGTCTAAAGCACAGCAAAAGGCGCAAAACAAATGGATTGCAAAGGCGTATGACCGCATCAACTTGACCGTTCCAAAGGGTCAGAAAGATTTAATTCAGGCCCACGCCGAAGCGCAGGGCGAAAGCACGAACGGGTTTATCAACCGCGCGATCTCGGAGACGATGGAGCGGGACGGGAAGCCGAAAACGGATTGACAACGGCGGGAAACGCCGTATAATGAAAACACGAGGTGAATCGAGATGTTAGATGAAAAAGATTTACAGGCTATCGATGAAATTTTCGCGCACAGAATGAACGTGATTCTGGAATCTGCCATTATGCCGAAATTCAACCTTCTGGCAGAGAATCAAAAGACCATGATGGAAACCCGCATCCCGGAAGACGACTTCGAAGATCTGAAGGAAGACGTGCAGATGCTCCGGGCAATCGTCCGGAAACACAGTCAGGAAATCAAGGAACTGAAGCGCGCCTGACTTGGGGTCACGGAATAAGGGGGCAGGCATATGAAAGTCTACACCATCATCGGCGGCGTGAACGGCACGGGCAAGAGCAGTCTGACCGGTGTTCTGCGGGCGCAACGCAACGATCTGGGCGTGATCGTGGACGTTGACCGCATCACGGCGCTTGCAGGCGTCAGCCCGCTTGAGGGCGGCAAAATGGCGATCCGGCGCATTGACGATTGCCTGGACAAAGGCATTTCCTTTACGCAGGAATCCACGCTGTCAGGCTTCCGCACGGCGCAGACAGCAGCCAGAGCCAAGCGGGACGGCTATACCGTCCGGCTGTTCTATGTCGGCCTTGACACGCCGGAGGAAAGCCTTGCACGCATCGCGAACCGTGTGAAGCGCGGCGGGCATAACATCGGGACAGAAGACGTCCTGCGCCGTTTTGCAGGCCGCTGGGAGGCCGTGTCGAAGGTGCTGCCGTTCTGCGACGAGGCACATTTTTTTGACAACGACAACGGCTTTGTCGAGGTCGCAGAGTACAGAAACGGCGAGTTGCTGCTTGTCGGCGATCTTCGCCCTGCGTGGGTGCTGGAATTGCAGCGGTATCTTCTCCGCGCCGAAAGCGCAAAGGAAGGTGACGCAGAATGACCTACACTGACCGATACCACCTGACACCGGAGCAGAGCCGCTTTTTAGCCAAGAAGAAGTGGGATGAAAACGTCTACTGCGGCATGAAGATGGAAAACCGCGCCGTCACATTCCCACAGACAAAGACCATTCTGGAAGGCGTCAACGTCCCCGGCGTACAGATCGACGATATTCAGGCCATTCTCAACATGCGCGACGCTTGGCGCTTCCTGATTGGCTCGATTGACGAAGATGTGACCTTGGAGTATGTCTGCAAGCTCAACGGCTTCATCGCCCGCAACGAGGCTCTGGAGTGGGGCAAGCTGCGCGCGGGAAGCGTGGCCATCTCCGGTACGGACTACACGCCGCCTGTGCCGCAGGAAGCGGCTGTCCGGGCAGAGCTGGCCGCAATCCTTGCCGCCGATACTTCGGCAACAGAAAAGGCGCTGACGGCCTTCTGCTGGGGTACGCGCGGGCAGCTTTTCTGGGACGGCAATAAGCGTACCAGCCTGACGCTGGCAAACAAGATCATGCTGCAAGCCGGAGCGGGCGTTCTGACCATCCGAGATCAAAACATGGAGCAATTCAACGAAGCGCTGCTGAACTACTACGACACCGCCGAGGCCGAGCCGCTGAAAGCGTTTCTGTATGAGAATGCGATACAGGGGTTGGAGCTTCATTCATAAAAAAATCCGTGAGAGGCCTGCAATGGGCTTTCTCACGGTTTTTCTTTTATAGCAGGTGGTTTTTTTTGCCGGCCGTTTCGTCCTTCTGTCTACCAGAGGCGGCGCAGGCAGAGAGCATCAGCCCGTCACCGGTCAGCGCATAAACGCCAGGCAGCGCAGAAACAGGCGAGGGGTGGTTTTACAAGCCTGAATGGAAAAATAGTTTCAGAACCATGGGAAGCACGTCTCCATCCGACTACGTTCTAAAAAACAGGAGGTAATTTATGCCACGCTTAAAAAAGAAAGAGCCCGACTTCATCAAGGTTGGGCGACTCATAAGAGGTTATGCGACACCGCCAAAGGTTGCAGAAATGATTGGCTGTTCAGCCACAACGGCGCGAAAAAAGATGAACACGCCCGAACTGTTCACGCTTGGCGAGCTCAATATGATTTGCCTGCGCGCGCACATCCCAGCGGAAGATATGGAGGCCATCATCAAATTCTGATCCGGTCATTCCTCCCACAGTCCGCAGACCGTGCACTTGATGCGTAGCCTGCCGCCTGCATTGGACAGCGATACGCTGTCGCTGAGCTCCATAAGCATGGAAAAATGTTTTCGCACATATTCGTTCAGCACTACGACAGGAAGCGGCACATCGAGCGTCAGGCAGGCGCTGCGGCGTGTTTCCGACGGCTCCTGAATGTCCAGGTTTCCGTGCGTATAGTGCATGAGCGCGCCGGCATGGCCGCGCAGCCGGTCGAATCGCAGCCGCTTGTCCTTGCTGGGGACTGTGCCGTGAAAATCGTCTTCAGGCTCACCGAGGATCAGGTTAATAATATCTTGTTCGTTCATGTAAAAAACTCCTTTACGTTTTTCTTTGTCTATTGTTCTACCGCATTTTCAGGTTTGTCCCGCCTGCGTCATAATTTCGCGGCTGAATCTTCAGCCATGAAACAGGGTGCGTCAGATTCGCCGCAGGGGTCTGTCCAGTTTTGGACACATCTGAAAAAACTTTCGCTCAAAATTGAGCACGTCTCCCCAATTCTGGGGAGGTATCCTCAAAAGTGAGGAAACGCCTCTTTTGCTGTCCAATTTACGGTCGCTTTGTCTTCGTACGAAAAACGTACAAAAGGGGCCTGCTCAAAATTGCGCAGACCCCACCAGAATGGAGGTATCCCCAAAATTGGGGACACCCCCTATTTCACAAACCTGAGCGAAAAAATTCAAATTACCTGAACCGTTTTCCAAAAAAATTTTTAAACTGCATTTTGAAATCAGAAACGCAGGAATTCCTGCATAAATCAGCAGGGAATATTATAATTATTCACAGGAAGGAGATGGTTTTGTGCCATATATCGCATATCTGCCGAACAGCAGAGTCACGCTTCTGGATCTCGACGAGGTGGCAGAGGTTCTGAATGTCTCACGAAAAACCGCATACCGATACTGCAAGAGTGGAAAACTCCCGTCCAACAGCGTCAGCGGGCAGGTCATGGTTTCCGAAGAAACGCTGCTTGCCTTCCTGCATGGCGCAAAACCACAGAAATCCGCGACTCGCACCGGCCAATATGCTGCCCGTGGACAGAAGCTGGAACCGCCCCAATTTGCAGAGTTTCCGCCAGACGATCTGACCGGAGTACGCCGAATCGAAGGATATTGATGAGTTTTACGCAGAAATGCGTGTTTTTTCAGTATTTGCCCCGGACAGCAGAAGCCTAATTTTTACCAAATTCATAGATATCAGGGTGCTTTCGTGCTGGAAAGCGTGTAAAAATGAGGTGAAGGGGGATGTGCTCTGCGTCCGGCCGTGTTCTGTAAATGCCTCTGTGGCCTCCTACGCGCCGTTCTGAGCGGTTTTTATCCACTCGGCGTAGGGAAAAGTCATGCAAACGGCACATTTCCACATGGAAGCCCATGGAAAGCCCGCAAGGCAACTGTCCGAAATTCGGACGGTTGTATGCGTCTGCGGTAAAACGCAGTAGACCGAAGTGGGGGCAGTAAAATGCCGCGTCCTTGGTATGCCCGAAAAGCGGACAGACCGCCAAGCACCATTTCCCCCACAAGTGGGCGAAACGGAACCTGCTCTTTTTTGAGAGGGTTCCCAACGTTCCGGGAAAGACTTTCGCGGTTTTTCCAGCGTTTTACTCATTTTTGAGTAATGGACAATTTTGTCCATTACCCTATACGGCAAAGCACAGTAAGGTGGGTATGTTTGTAACACGCCCCGTGCCGCACGACTTTCAACCCGTACATTTTTGACCGGGTTGGAATTTTATTAAATCCAGATTTGGATTCAGTGCCAGTCACTCAGCGCAAAGTTGCGCTCAATGAAATCTAGCGGGCGCAATTCTGCGCTGGTTACATTCTGGAGAACTTTTCTGTCACAAGCTGCGCCGAATGGCGCTGAATGATTGCGGAGTAGATCGCCCGGAGTTGCTGTCCATGTAGGTATTTGGGATGAAGAAATCACTCAATCCAAAATTGGATTCAGTGGAATTTCCGAGGACTTCTGCGTATCCCTTGATATCCCGCATTAGGTGTGCGTGTTGCTTGCCGATCATTTCCGCGACTTCGCGGCTGTCTACGACTTCCACGCCGTTTTTGTTGATGATCTGTAACTTGTTCAAATTATACACTCCTTCGATTGTTGTCCTGGGGATTTCCCTCTACATCCAGCATAACAAGCGGTGCAAATGTTTTTTTACATGGCCGTTTGTTCCTCCTTAATTTTTTGGCATTTTAGCGGCTACAAGCTGCGCGTATCTGCGCTGGACGACTCCAGCGAAGATTTCTCGCAGCCGCTGATCGTGGGCGATAACGGTGAGTTTGTTGACGGCCTGACGGTCTGCGTATTTTGCGCCGCCGGCCTTCATGCGCTCACGCTGATGCTTCACCCGGACTTCAAGGTTGCATCCAGCGGATTCTTCCAGCGACTTATATAGCGAGCCGGTTTCTTTCTGGAAGTTGAGATCGAATTCCATACACATCTGCCGAATGCGGCTTCTTGTTTCCACTTGCCAATGATCGCGACTGACGGTAGGGGAAGCGAGTGCGGAGAACGCCGTGCTCATTGTGTCGCGCATCTGCGTTTGGCCGATTTCAAGAGCGGCGATGCGGCGCTCCTGATCTACCATAAGCTGTGCTTGCGCAAGTAACTGCTCGGCAGGGGACAACGACGATTTCAATCGCTTCTGCATTTCCTCAAAAGCTGTGACGTATGCCGCAGTGAACAGGACGCCTTTTTCACCGGTCATCTTATTCGCTACCATGTCGCAGCCCTTGCGCGTGAGAAGGTATCGCGGGCGAGTTTTCCCTTGAGCGTCAACATAGTCGCTCGGAACAAAGAAATCCAGCGAACGGAATTTTCCGTTGGCTGCTGTTCCTATAACCAAGCAGACGTTTTTCGTCGCGTTGGTCTGCACGTCCGAAATCCGGACGCGCTGTTTTCATCCTTTGAACGCCGTCCGTAATTCGGACAACGAGACCAAAATTGGATTCGTTGGCTAACCACTAGCGAGTGACGCAAAGATCGTATTTTCCGACCTTTGGCCGCTGGTTTCGTTGTAGTCAGACGGGGGAACGATTCGTTACACCGCCCCATAGATATAATAAAAAAGGAACGCCTCAGGAAGAACGTTCCTTTCTTGTTTTCCGCTTACAAACGAAGAGCTTCCCGCAAGGCAGCTTCTTCTGCTGCATCCAGCTTTATGCCTTTGCAGGGTGTTTCCGTCCCATCGACCTCTTGGAACCACTTACGAATGTCCAGCACGGAATCAGGACTATTATCCCAGCGGATGCGTCTCACTTTTCTTTTCGAGCGGCCTGTCCCTGAAAGTGTGGCGATTTCCTCAACGATTTCATAAATGCGGTTGCTCATTCCAAATTCCTCCTAAAATAAATGACTTTTGCTCAAATCTGTGTGAAAGTGCGTATGTGCTATTCCGGCCGCAGGGTCATATCATTTTGTTGCCGGAAATCCATGTTTCCGAACGGCCGACGAAGTTCGTCGGCCCTATCGATTGTCTTAATCTCCAAAGCAGTTTCCTGCCATTGACCGTGTATGGATGGCCTGCCCATCAAGTAGGACGTCGATTCTGCGCCCGCAGTCCTCGCAGGTGATTTTGATATTTGCTTGGCTGGATGCCACGGCGACGGATCGGCCCTTCTTCCGGATGGTCAGGCTGCGTCCATCGTACCCGGCGAGGATGTTTTCACAGATGCAGCGAACAAGCTGGTTATTTTTGTAATTTCTCATTTTTCCGCTCCTTGTCATTTCCCTTTTTAATCCATTCAATTCCCAATGAGTTTCTGCACTGTTTCGATTAAATTTGCTCTATCCGCCTGAAGCGCGGCGTTCGGGTCTTTCGCTTCCCTGCAAATTTTTACACAAACGTCACGAAAGTCCACGCCCAAATCGTGTAGCTGCTCGGAGATATTTGCACAAGCCTCCCGACCGCTGCGGTCGCTGTCGAGGCACAGCAGGAGCGGGTGATTCGTCGGCCGTTCCCGCAGCGCATTCAACAGGAGCCGACCATTAGCGACGCTGTTGAGCGCAATCGCGCTGCCGCCAGCTTCGATGATGGACAGTGCATCGAACGCGCCTTCCGTTACGAAGACAGGTTCATTGCCAGGTGCATAGAGAGCCTGACGGTTGAAGATATCAGGGGTGGCACCCCGATTATTCATCGTCCGGCACCCCGGTTGTGCATCCGGGTCGATACTGCGTGCGACGTAGTGGAAACAGTTTGTCGGGATGATAATTCGCGGGCGGCAGCGGTGACTTCCTGCCGGGTCTGCTTTGGGGTCGAAGCCAAGTCCATAAGCCACAGCTGTCTCCGGACTGATTCCCCGCTCGGCCAAGTAGGCAATGGCGGCAGGGTCATACAGTCTGGCACGACACGCCGCGAAGTAATCAGATAGATCCTTCGGTGCAGAGCCGGACTGCATGGGAGACGGAGCGGGTGGGCACTTCCGAGCGAGCTTTGTGCTGTGCGGCTCGACCGACGTACCAAGCTGTTCCGCCAGCGCCCGAAGCGCCGTGTTGAAGTTCACGCCATGTTCCAGCTCGTAAAGCGTAAAGATGTCGCCCAAAGTCCTACACTTGTGGCAGTACCAACGCTGGGTGTCTGGATAATACTGAACCGCACCGGTTTTGTGCTGCCCGCAGCCGCTCCCGCATTTGGGGCAGATGTACAATGAACATCCGCTCGACTTTTTTAGAAACTCCCGGCAGTCGAAGCGCTGCCTGATGAAATCTTTCATATGTTCCCGCGACATATAACCCTCCTGGTTTTTCTTCTTATTGGGAAAACAGTTGTAGGTGTAGATGGGTTGAAGATGTAGGTGGGTTGTAGTTGTATATCGATTGATATCATTCGCTATCGAACGACATCAAATGTTTTCGTTCGGCATCGCTCAGGGCGCACCATTCTTCGCGAGTTATAGTCGGAAGCCCCCGCTTCTCTTGTTCACGCACATAAGGACCGTATTGATTTGCAACCGACTTCGCTGCATAAGTTTCTGCATCTTTATCCAACTTTTGGACGATGAAGTCCCATGCGACACCCAAACCACCCTCAAAGTCAGGAACAACGCCATTTTCAGCATAGTCCAGAATCGCATCGAACAGCCGCCCTTTGTCACTTGTGCTCAAACGCTTCATTCCGTTGCGGATGTCAAAATAGAGAAGTACACCGGGTCGTTTCTTCATTTGCTTCCACCTCCACAGCAAACTGCCGCAAAAGAGCCGGCACATTGACATAGATTGTGCGTCCCGACCGTACGCAGGGGATTGAACCGTCGCGACAGCCTCGCCGCAGGAACCACGCGCTCAGCCCCGTGGTTTTGACCGCGTCTTCAATTTTTTGGAAGGGAGGATTTACTATTTTCTGTTTATCCATGGTTCGCATTTCCGTCCCTCCGCGTCAGTCCTTCAATAATTGAAAAAATTTCCTGCTTTTCAGATTCGGAAATTTCCTTGCGCAGCTTGCGAGAAAAAGTGCAATCCGAAATACCAAGTGAATCTGCAATTTGCCAAAGCTTTATACCATGTCCAGCGGCCATAAGGCGAATGTCCAGATTCTTCATATCGACTCAACTCCTCATATTTTTTACTTGACAATGCTCTTGTTGTTGTCTAATATGATTATATAAGTTAACTATTGAAGAGTCAATATATGAAGAAAGTTTTCTTCATATGATAACATTTGAAGAATTTTTGCTTGGGTGGTGTAAACACATGAAACAAAAAATGCCGACTTTTGCAGGTCGATTTATTAAATTACGCAGAGATCAAACGCAGGCCGAATTCGCAGAATTTCTAGGCATTTCCCGGCCAACTGTAGGCTTTTATGAATCAGGCGAGCGTATTCCTGATGCAATAACTCTAGAAAGAATTGCAAGAAGATGTAACGTATCCGCTGACTGGCTGCTCGGACTTTCTGACAATCCAAGTGTCAAGGAAAATAATCAAGTCGCTCAAAAAACACTTGGGCTCTCCCCTGAAGCCGTTGAGAATCTCGCAAAAGTGGCTCGGATGAAGAGATATCCCAATTCGTCCTCTTTCCATACGGAATTGGGCAAGCAGGTTCTGGGGACGGCGCTTAACTATCTCCTTTCTTCGGAGGCGTTGATCGGAATTGCAAGAAGCATTTACGATTTCTATGACGCATCTGCAAAAATACGGGAAATAGAGAATATGACTGTCGAAGACTTATGCCTAATGGACACAAACTATGCTGACTATGATTGCGCAGAGAAATTTAAGAATTACAGACTTGCGAGGCTTGATTTAAATGAGAGCCTTCTAGCTATTACGAATGATAGGATGGAATTTCTTAAAGCAACTCAGGCACAACGCATTGTAGATGTTTTTTATGTTCGGCTTGAGGAAGCCGAGAAATTATCGAAGCAGCAGGAAAATCAGGCAGAAAACGAATGGGTTAAAACATTCGCTGAGGCAGAAAAAGAATCTCCAGATTATTCGGAAAGTGAGGGACTTGACGAAAACTATGGCAGCGACGAGACTGAAGACAACTAAAGACGGCCGCAAGTATTATGAGATCCGCTACCGTACCAGCCGGGAAGCCTCTGAACTGTCTACACGGTGGTATGTTCCTTCCGGTTGGAGCGAAAAGGCGATCAAGCGGGAATTGGCAAAGCAGGCCGCAGAGTTTGAGCGTCAGTGCAGAGCGGGTCTGGTTATTTCACACAGAGAGAAAAAAGAAATCGCCGCGCAGGAGGCGGCGAAACAGGCGGCAGAAGCGGCTAAAATCGTGACTGTGAAACAATACGGCGAGCGGGTCTTTATGCCCGGCAAACTCGCTGGAACCATTGGAAAGAAGGCGCTTGCCGAAAATAGCCGCGCCTATTATCAAAACGCATTGGATCGGCACATTTACCCCATCATCGGCGAACGAAAAATGCAGGAGATCACACGCGCTGAGTTAGAAGCCTTGCTGTTGGGCGAACTGAACAGCGGAAAAGCCGAATCAACAATATCGGCAGTCTATGTCACCTTGCGGCAGATGTTTGAATCTGCGGAGGACAGCGAACTTATCCGCGCAAATCCGATGCAGAAGGTCAAAAAGCCCAGACGCAATAAAGCTGACACCAAAGAGGCCACGCAGGTCGAAGCATTTTCCATCGAGGAAATGCAGCATATTTTGGAATGCCTGAAAAATGAACCGCTCAAATGGCAGGCGTATATCACGCTGATCATCGACACGGGCTGCCGCCGCGGAGAGATCTGTGGACTGCGCTGGCAGTCAGTCAATTTCAAGGATAAGACGATCACGATTGAAAACAATCTGGTCTATACGTCCGCCAAGAAGGGCGGCAAGGGCGTTTTCGAGGACACGCCAAAAACAGACGCTTCCGCCCGTGTGATTGACATCAGCGACGACGCAGCCGACCTTCTGCGGCAGCTGCGAATCGAACAGAGCCGGGCTTGCATCTCACCGTATGTTTTTTCACAGGATGGACGAGCGGAGCCAATGCACCCAACCTCGCCGACGCGCTATTTTAGGAAATTCGGTGAGCGGTACGGCATCGACCATTTCCACCCGCATAAGCTGCGTCACACATTCGCCAGCATCGCCATCACGAACCACGCGGATGTTGCTTCGGTTTCCGAAAAACTTGGTCATGCCAATAAAGGCATCACGCTCAAAATGTACACCCACGCAAACGCAGAAAGCATCAAGGCCGCTGGCGATATCTTCCGCAATGCGCTGAAAGCGAAGAAGGACGACAGCAAGCAAGCTTGAACAACTGTGCGGCATATTTGCGCGGCTCTCAAAAACCCGCACCAAAACCCACACGGGCATGATAAAAACCCACACGGGAAGCTGCATCAGGTTACAACAAGTCACAACAGATAAAATCCCGAACCCATTGGGGCGCAATCGTTTCAGACGATAAGTTACGACAAGTAAAAACAAGCTGCGACAGGTAATTCTTAGCTGGCAGTCATGAGGTCAGCGGTTCGATCCCGCTTATCTCCACCAAAACAATATAATCCGAACCTTGTACCGATTGGTCATGGGTTCGGATTTATTGTTTTTATAGAAGAAGTTGAAGACTGGTAATAAAGAAACCGGGAGGACTGCCGATCAGGGCAATCCTCCCGGTTTCTTTATGTAGATGCACTGTCTGAAATCTCCTTCTTTGCTTTCCATTCGGCAAATGCCTTTTTGCCACCTTCGCTTTCGTAGTACTTCTGAATTACCGGAAGCAAACTCCGTGCCAGCGATTCAAAGACGTATTCCGGAATTTTGGTTGCATCCACGCTGTTTGGGATATTCGTTTTTCCTGCGTTCACATGGTACCTCCTTTATCGCTTCTGTAGGCGCATAGACACGCTTTTCTGAGGTGTTATGGGAAAAGATATTCCCCTGTGTTTTCTCAGCGCTTGTGGGGCAGAAAACACCTTGTTTTCGACCTTTATTCGTGCGATATTGCGCCATTCTCTTTTGGCTGAATTAGCTTTGCATCCGCTGGGTAGTTCAGCGTAATGAGCGCGGGCTTGCCCAAGCCCTGCTTTTTTCGGATAATCAAGCCACTGTACTCCAGTTCCCGGAAGATCCGCGTGGCGCTCTGGCGGCTGCGGTGGAGTTTGGTTTGCGCCTGTTCCAAGGTAAAGTACAGCCGAATCGTGCCGTCCGGCTCGACGTAGCCGTTCTGCCGGGAAATACTTGCTCTGTCCAGCAGCAGCGCATAGAGCACTTTCGCATCGTTGCTGATGTCCCGCAGGGCTTCGTCTTGGAGAAGGAACCTTGGAAGTGGCACATAGGACGCCGCTGGGCTCTGCGTCGTGAGCTTGCAAAAAGTTTTCATCTGACCTCCTGTCCCATCCATCAATCCATCCATTTTTGTGTTGATTGATTGATGGATGGATGATTTTTTTGTATCTTGATTTATTTCTTATTAGTTAGAGGATGAATTT
>ERZ809207.343-NODE-343-length-19693-cov-3.729555_pt1 | contig 19693 bp, 17 predicted proteins | sample MGYA00520515_ERZ809207 | MGnify/ENA primary metagenome ERZ809207 (study PRJEB31570, sample SAMEA3213009) | Homo sapiens | biome: human-gut; feature: human gut; material: fecal | place: Sweden | collected 2011 ... | reverse complement strand
TTCTGTATCGAAATATCGTCTGTGACGAAGAAAGCAAAAATGTTGTTTTCGAATATCTTTATGCAGAAATCAACCAGCGGGAGGAGAAAAAGCAGTCCAGTCCGCATATTGTCATTTTCGTACTGCATGATTATGATATTCAGCAGCATCCGATTTCCAAATACATTGCAAGAGCAGCAGATGTTGGTATTACATTTTTGTTTTTTGAAAAGGCAAAGGAATTTGTTCCGGTTGGTGCGCGTTATTTGATTGGTCTGGGGGACCATCAGAGCGGTGTGATGCTGCATACTGAAAATAAGCAGATATACTCTGAATTTCGCTATGCCCCGATTCCAGATCAGCAAATGTTTCAGATGTCACATTATCTGGCTCCTGTTTATTGCAAGGAAACCAGCCTGGAAAGTTCTCTGACAAAAAATATTACACTTTTTCAGCTTTTGCACATTATTTCCGAAGAAGATCTGGATTTAAACAGTCGTTGGAGCAACTCGGATGTTACTAAAAATATGGCAGCGCCAATTGGTGTAAAAGCCGGAAGTAAAATAGTTGCCTTGGATATTCATGACGGAGAAAAAGCACACGGACCGCATGGCCTGGTTGCAGGTACAACCGGATCTGGTAAGAGTGAAATTCTGATGACATATATTTTGTCTATGGCGACATTGTATCATCCTTATGAAGTAGCTTTTCTGATCATTGACTTCAAGGGCGGCGGAATGGCAAATCAGTTTAAAAATTTACCGCATACACTGGGAATTATCACAGATATAGACGGAAAAGAAATCAATCGTTCTTTGATTTCTATTAAAGCAGAACTGGATCGCAGAAAGCGTCTTTTTGCAATTGCAGGAGTGGATCACATTGATAAATATATCCGCGTATATAAGGCAGGCAAAATCGACGTGGCACTGCCGCATTTGATTATTATTGTAGACGAATTCGCAGAATTGAAGGCCATGTTCCCGGATTTTATGAGCGAATTGATCAGTGCAGCGAGAATTGGACGTTCGCTGGGCGTACATTTGATTTTAGCAACGCAGAAACCGAGCGGACAGGTAAGCGATCAAATTTGGAGTAACACGAAGTTTCGCCTTTGTTTAAAGGTACAGACACCTGAGGACAGTAAGGAAGTCATCAAATCGCCGCTTGCATCTGAAATCAAAGAAGCAGGACGTGCTTATCTGATGGTAGGAAACAACGAGATTTTTGAATTGTTCCAGTCCGCGTACAGCGGTGCTGCTGCCAATACGGATGAATCCTTCATGCAGAAGGAATTCAGCATCTCAAAGGTAAATCTTTCCGGAAAACGTACTGTAATTTATCAGAGAAAGAAAAAAAAATCCCAGCATGATTCAATCAGCCAGAAGGACGCGATTTCCAATTGGATTATCGATTACTGTCAAAAAAATCAGATTGAAAAGCTGCCGGATATCTGCAAACCGCCGCTGCCGACATGCATGGACTATCATGCGTCCGCAGCTGAAAAAAATGAGAACAGACATATTATCTGCAAAATCGGTTTGTACGATAATCCAAAGGAACAGGTACAGGAGATACACTCTGTAGATCTGGCCTTATCACATATGTTGATTATCGGTTCTTCTCAGAGCGGCAAGACAAATCTTCAGCAGCTGATTTTACGGGATCTGGCCACAAATTATGGGCCAAAGGAAGTCATTTTCTATATCATTGATTTTGCGTCTATGGTATTTAGAAATATGAAGGATCTGGCGCATGTCGGCGGCGTTGTGACACCAGCAGATGACGAACGGATGGAAAACCTGTTCAAGCTGCTGCAAGTGGAAATTTCTCATCGAAAAGAACAACTGCTGCAAAAGGGATGCAGTTCCTTTGCTGCTTATCGGGAAGCCGGTTATACGGACATGCCGCAGATCGTCTTGCTGATTGATAATTTGACCGCCCTGAAGGACACATACTTTAAAGATGAGGACAGCCGGCTGCTGGCAATTCTGCGGGACGGCATTTCCTCCGGTATCTCTGTCATTGCTACCAATTTGCAGGCAACTGGTTTGAATTATCGGTATATGACGAATTTCCATGAGAAAATCTCCTTCTTCTGCAATGACAACGCGGAATATGCAACACTGTTTGGACATTGTAAAGAAAAGCTGGATGATATTTCAGGACGCTGCTGGGTGGAACGAGAAAACCAGATTCTGGAATGCCAGACCTACCTCGCCTTCTCCGGGGAACGGGAAAGCGACCGGATTGCAGCAATCTACTCGTTCATTGAGGAGACAAATGCGAAGTATCCGACAGAAAGTGCACTGCCGATTCCGGAAGTTGCCGAAAAAATCCCTGCCGCAGCATGCCTCTCTCAGGGAAAAGGATATTTGCAAAAGCCGTTTGACGTGCCCATCGGCCTGGACTATGTCTCTGTTGCACCGTACTGCATGAATTTGATCAAGATAGGATTGTTTGCAGTGCTCGGACGTTTTGAGGCAGAACGAACCAACTTTATAAAGTATCTGATTTATGCACTCCAGACAATTTACCCGGAGAAGAGCCAGGTTTACATTGCAGATGATGTTGAGCGTCAGCTGGAATCTGTGCGGCAGGAGCCGAATGTGGTGCGGTACAGCCGCAACGCAGAAGATATCAAATCTATGCTGGATGAAATTGAATCCGAGCTTGCAGACCGCTACCAGCGCTTCTCAGAGGGTGAGGACAATGCCATTGAAGAAGCTGGTCTGATTCTGTTAATCGTGCAGAATGCAGATGCAATGCAGCTTGCGGCCACAGACCGGGATACATTGACCAAATACCAGAATATCCGTACACGGTATAAAAATATGCGGGTGTGCCTCCTGGTTTCCTGTGCGGAAAATGCACCGGTATCCTTTAGCGCACCGGAAATGCTGCGAAATATCAAGGATTTGAGACAAGCCGTATTCTTTGATGATATCAGCAATCTGAAATTGTTTGATGTACCGTTCCAGGCTGCAAAGCAGTTCCGGAAAAAGATCAGCGCAAACGATTGCTATGTCATCCAGGATGCAATTGTAAATAAGATCAAGGCACCGTACGACTGCAAGTAATTTGCAGCAAAACCCAGGATGCAAAATTTTTGAAATAGGGCTTTTGGAGAACAAATATGTTCAGAAAAAATCTGAACGCAACAGAAATGAAAGGAATGATTTATTATGGCAGACGTTTTACAGATGAGTTTTACTCAGATGCAGGCTCTTTCACAGGCATTTAGTACTGCTTCTAATGATTTAGGTTCTCTGAATGGGAATATCAATAGTTTTTTGAGTACAATTAGCACAACAATTAGCGAGTGGACAACAAAATCCGCAGGTATGAAAACCGATGCAGAGGGAATCCAGTCGAATTTGACAGCTGTAAAAAACAATACTATGGGCACTTGGCAGGGACAGCAGGCGGAAAATTTCCAGAATCAAACCTATCCTGCAATTGAATCTGCAATGAAAGATTTTATAAGTGCACTGGAAGAATTCTCTAATATATTGAAAGCCAAATGCCAAGAATTAGAGGATACTTTAACTCCGATTAATAACAATATTGAAAAAGAGTCTGGTGAGTGTGATTCTCAATCTGAATGGGTTAAAAATTATGCGCAGCAGCATCAGAGCATTGGCTAAGTCTTTTTCATTGGCTATCGCTTAAAACAAAAATCCAAAAGCTCTATTTCAAGAATTTTGCATCCGGTGGGATTGCACAAACAGGTTAAGGCAGCATCGCATGAAACTGTGCTGCATGCAGTTTCATGGAGTTGCCGGAAGGAAAAGGATGAGGATAGATGGACGAAAATGTAATTCAGCTGAGTTATTCGGAATTAGAACGTCTTTCTGCAAGTCTGAAAGGATCCGCAATGGATCTGGATATGCTGCGCAGTCAAATCGCAGTAATCAGTGATGAAATGTGTATGCAGATCAATAAATTGGAAAATGATCTGAATCAGGCACAATATCAGATGGAAGAAATCATGACTGGTGTCACAGCAAAGATTAACGAAACTGCGGGAACCTCCTGGAAAGGGGAGACGGCAAATTATTTTCAAACGGTAGAAGTGGAAAATATTCATACACGCTATCAGGAGATGGAAAATATTTTGCAGGAAGTCCAGCAGCGTACACGCAGTTATCTGACAGAACTGGAGGAAAGACTTTCTTATTACCTTTCAAAAGTTGCCGCAGAACAGGACAATTGTACCTCTCTTTCGGATACCGTTGAAACCTATTCTGCACAGCATAAAATGATTGACGAAGTTGAAGCTTGATATGCCTGCATGGCAGGTGTGAAGAAGAAAGAAGGTGGATTGCAATGACTGACATGCTGCAAATGAGTTATTCCGAAATGGAAAGCTTGGCAGCAGCTTTTGAAAGTGCTTCAAACCATCTGAAACAGATGGGAAAAGCAGCAACTGTTCTAATGATTCAAGTGGGGCAGATGACAAATCAAGATTGGGTAAAGGCAACCAATGAAGCAATTCAGAAAACAGAAGATACGGCGCGCCCCCTCAATCAGATTATGGAATCGGTGGAAGGTGTCTGGCAAGGCGAACGCTATCAGGATTTTTCCTGCAATATTTACCCTTCTGTTGAAAAATCATTGAATGATATTTCGCAGGAATTTACAGCATTTCTGGAAACGCTAAGAGCATTGAATGATACGGCTCTTCTTGAAATGGGGCGCATTTTGAGAATAATTTTAACCCAATCTATAGAGTGCAATAAAACTGCTGTATGGATACAGAATTATACAGTTCAGCACATGTGTGCAGAAAAAGGAATCGATTCTGATAAAATGAACGATGTTTTGGGGATGAGTGCAGAACAAAAGCGGAGATGGATTCATGCCAATACTTCTTATCCGGGCAGTGTGATTCAAAACGTTGGGGACGATGTTACAAAGCGTAATCAGAGTTTCATGAGTTTTGATGAGGCGGATGCGTATATGGAAAAGAATGATCGCATGGTAAATGGAAAAACAAGCATCTATGATTTGCATACAACCAAAAATGCAGATGGATCAGGCGAAATCAGTTTTATTTGTGCAAACAGTACAAGACGCAGTACCGAGATTACAGTTTATGATGAAAATGGTAATGTTGTTCGGCAAGAATATATGGATGGTTATTATGACCCTAAGAATATAGAAGAAGTCTTTTTGTCTGCAAACGATGTTGTTATGGATGCAACAATTGATATTGCGACTGGTCGTCTTGGTAAATATAACGAATTTAGTTTCAATTCGAAACAATTATATTCTGTGCATGTTCCCAAAGGCGGATATGTACGAATTACGGAAGATGCCTCTATGATGGATACAAATTATGCCCAGGAAAAAATTGATGACCTTAAAGATGAATTTTTTAAAGATCATCTCAAGATTGGAGCAAGTGTTTCGGATATGGCAAAGGATGTTGTGAAAAAAGGAATAAAAACTATAATGGGTCCTAGCGGGACTGCACTGACCGGGATTGAAACCATTATGGACACAAACCATGCATTTGATGTCAGTCAAACCAAAAAAGAAGCCGAAAATTCAAATGGCGATGGTGCGCTTTACTTTTATGTAGGATAGCGCCTAAGCATAAATGCGCGAAAACTATGAGAATGGGATTCGCAAAAAATTACAGAAAGGGGAAGAAGTATGGCAGACATACTGCAAATGACATATTCCGAAATGGAAAATCTGGCAGCAGCATTTGATAAAGCCTCCACGGATTTAGCACAGCTGCAAACAAATGCAACGCAGCTGACCACTGCGATGCAAAACATGATCGATCAGGACTGGAACAGTCAGATTACGACACATGTTCAGATGGCTGAGCAAACCCAGAGTCCATTAGATGGAATTATGTCTTCTGTTAGCGGTTCCTGGCAAGGTGACCGTTACAATGATTTTTCGGGGAATACATACCCATCTATTCAAAAATCACTGCAAGGAATTCAGCAGGGGCTGACGGAGTTTCGCTCCTCCATGCAGGGATTGTCGCAGACACTTAGCGCTGAGATTGAACCGATTATTTCCCAAATCGGAAAAGAGGAGGAAAACTGTTCTAATCTGGCAGAATGGATTCGTCAATACGTATCTGAACATCAGGGGATAGAAGGTATAAATGGATCCAGCATAAGCGGCAATGCGGCCGATGGTATTCGTGTTCACGTTACTAGACCGGATGTTATTGCGGCTGGTGTCGGTGGAGATTCAGGCGAAGATGTTATAAACTTTACCGATTGGTTTCAAAAGCATACGGGCACTGCGACATCGGGGCATTTTGAAGGCGGAGATTCCGGAGAATTTGAAACACCGTTTGGCGGAAAGGTGACCTGGGATACATTAAAGTATAATGCCGGAGCAGATGCAAGTGCTGGCATGTGGACAGAAAAAGACGGCGTTCGCATTTTCAATCCAAATTTTGCAGCAACTGCAACTGCCGGCTTTACCGCGTTTGCCGGAACCATTGCCGGAAATTATTTCGGGGATAAAAACTTTGGCGCATATTATGATGCCGGAGTCGAGGTCGGAAAAGTGGAAGGCACAGTTGGCGCAGCCGGACATGTTTGGGATAATGAAGGAAACTTCGATCCTAAGATTAAAGTTGAGGCAAAGGGCGAAGTGGATTTAGCCAATATTCACGGAGAAACCGGCTTTGAAATTTTGGGTGTTAAGGTTGGCGTAAAGGGCAAAGGCTATATTGGAGCCGGTGTTGGTGCGCATGCAGAAATCAGCAAGGATTCAATTGAAATTGGTGCCGGTGTCGGATTGGGCATTGGCGGCGATGTCGGTTTGTCCATCGATATGAGTGATGCGGACTTTGGCGGTATTGTAGAAAGTGCTCAGTCCGCCTGGGACTATACCACGAAAAAAGTGGATGAAATCGGACAAGATGTCAACAATTTTGCGAATGAAGTAGGCGGAAAGCTGAATGACTTTGCAAATGATATCGGTGGAAAAATCAACAACGCATTCCACTGGTAAGAAAACCAGAATGATTTACTGAGGAGGAAAAAACTTATGTTACAAGGAATTTTACCGATTGGTACAGTTGTATTATTGAAGAATGCTACCAAGCGTGTGATGATCATCGGCGTTTGCCAGAAAAACCGGGAGGGCGTTATCTGGGATTATTCCGCAGTAATTTATCCGGAAGGATATATGTCTGCTGACAAAACCATTATGTTTAATAATGAAGATATCGATAAAATTTATGCAATGGGCTATCAGGATGCAGAGCAATTTAACTTTAAGGCAGAAATTGATGCTGCAATGGAGAAGTATCGCAGCGAAAGTGCAGCACAGTAAGCGTACAGCAACTGATAAAACGATGAAAAAGCGTCTGACTTACACCAGGCGCTTTTCCAATACACTTTTCAAACAAACTCCCAACAGCCATCCCCAAAATGAGCATGTTCATGACGCAGCAGCCATTCTTTTTTATCCAAACCTCCGGCATAGCCGGTCAGTTTCCCATTGGCACCAACCACACGATGGCAGGGAATGAGAATGGAAATCGGGTTGTGCCCAACGGCACCGCCTACTGCCTGCGCAGACATTTTCCCGGATTGGGAGAAGATCGCCTTTGCAATAGCACCGTAGGTTGTCACACGGCCATAAGGGATTTGAAGGAGCATACGCCAGATTGCATGCTGAAATGGACTTTCTTCCGGGCACAGCGGCAAATCCTGGACAGATGGATTTTTGCCAGCAAAATAGGCATTGAGCCATGCCTTTGTCTGGCGTAAAAGCGGCGTTTCTGTGTTCCTTTCAAAAGGCTCTTTGATAGAAGAAAGAAAATATTTTTGCCCTGTAATCCACAATCCGAGAATTGTTTCATCTCGTTCCGCCAAAAGAAGAGAACCCAGGGGAGAATTATAGGAAGTCATATAGATCATAGCGTGCTCCTTTCTGCGATAGATCAGCATTTTCCTCTACTATTCTAACATGAAGGGCAGGTCATGACAAGAGAAAAATTAGAAAAATAAATATTCCAAAAATTCTTGACAAAATTCAAAAAATATTTTATAATAAATATGGTACTATGTTTGCGGAAACATATGTTACAAGAAAAGCCATTTTGTATTGCAGCATGCAGCTGCGTTTTACCACTAGAATCGTCCGGTATTTCCGGGCGATTCCTTTTATAAGAAAAGGAGTCGTTTCATGGGACTAAAAATCTTTATTGCCGTGTGCGCTGTAGCTTGCGTGATACTGCTGGTCATTATCTGGAAAAAGCTGTCTGAAATTATGTCACATCCGCAAAATTCTAATACATCTGAAATGAAAAAGCAGCTGGAAATGATGCAGCAAAACTTAGACCACCAAAATCAAATGCTAATGGATCAGTCTGCCCGGCAAAGCGAACTTTCTGTGCGGCAGATTTCGGTTGTTGGAAATCATCTGCGAGAGACACAGGCACAGCAACAGGCACGGATGCAGGAAATCCTGGCTGCAATGCAGGAGGATATGTATCGGCTGCGGCAGGAAAACCAGAAGAGCCTGATGCAGCTTCACGCTATTGTTACCGAAAAGTTTCAGACGCTTTTGGATCAGAAAATGAATCAGGCCTTTGAAACAATGGTGCATAATATGACAGCCCTGGGAAAACGGCTGGAAGAAGGTCAGAGCAGACAGCAAGCCGGTATGGAAGAAAGGCTGCAAAATCTGGAACATGCGTTTGGAGAGATCCGAAAGGATATCCTGTCAGCGCTGGAAAAAATCAGAGACACCAATGAAGCCGGAATGCAGCATCTGCGTCAGGAAAATCAAGAGAGCCTGGATCGCATCAATGCGGCAGTCAATGAAAAGCTGCAAAAAACGCTGGACGACAAAATCGCCAAATCCTTTGCCACTGTGAATGCGCGTCTGATGGAGGTATATCAGGGCCTGGGTGAGATGAAAGCGGTTGCGTCCGGTGTTTCCGATTTGAAGAAAGTGCTTTCAAATGTGAAGACAAGAGGCATTCTGGGCGAAATCCAACTGTCTGCTATTCTGGCAGAAATATTGGCACCGGAACAATACGGCGAACAGATCCCGGTAAAACCAGGCGGCTCCGAACGTGTGGACTTTGCCGTAAAGCTTCCCGGCTCAAAAGAGGGAACATCTGTGTATCTGCCGATTGATTCCAAATTCCCTGGAGATACGTACGCTGGCCTTCTGGCGGCATATGACAGCGGTGATCCGGAACAGCTCAAAGAAAAGAGAAATCTTCTGGAAGCGGAAATCAAGCGCTGTGCCAAAAGCATCCAGAGCAAATATATCGTACCGCCTCACACAACAGACTTTGCAATTATGTTCCTTCCTTTTGAAGGATTGTATGCTGAGGTTGTAAATATGGGACTGGTAGAAACGCTGCAAAAAAATTATAAGGTGAACATTGCCGGGCCGTCCACTATGGCAGCTATGCTCAATAGCCTTCAGATGGGCTTCCGGACGCTGGCGATTCAGAAAAAAAGCGGCGAAGTCTGGAAGGTTCTGGAGGCCGCAAAGAAAGAATTCGGCACGTTTGAAACAGTGTTACTGTCCACACGAAACCGGTTGCGGCAGGCTGATGAAGAACTGGAAAAACTGATCGGAACCCGTACCAGAGCCATTAACCGAAAGCTGCAAACCGTATCTACGCTGGATGCAGACATAGATTCTGCGGAAATTCTGGAATTGGAAGAAGCACGGAAAAATTGAGAGAACGCGCAGAAAATTTACAGAAAATTTCACTTGACAAATGACGCGTCTTATGATATAATAGTAAAGCCGCATGTGTCCAGGCTGTTTTCAAACACGAAATGTGTACCTGACACAGCGAGTTTTTGTAAAAGGCAGGTGCCAAGAATTATGTACGCAGTAATTGAAACCGGCGGAAAGCAGTATCAGGTAAAGGCAAATGACACGCTCTTTATCGAAAAGCTGAACGTAGAAGCAGAGGACAGCGTTGTTTTTGACAAGGTTGTTGCAGTTGGCGGTGAGGACGGTCTGAAGATCGGTACACCTTATGTTGACGGTGCTTCTGTACGTGCCAAGGTCATCAAGAATGGCAAGGCAAAGAAAATTACGGTTATGACCTACAAGCCGAAGAAGGGCGAAAAGAAGAAGCAGGGTCACAGACAGCCGTATACTCAGGTGCAGATCGAAGCCATTGAGGCATAAATGATTTCCGCACGCTTTTTTCATGCAGGAAAGCAATATACCGGCTGCACGATTACCGGACATGCTGATTATTCCGAAGAAGGAACGGACGTGATATGCGCTTATGTTTCTGCAACTGTGCAGACAGTGGCCAACCTCATGACGGAAATCTTTCACCTTCCCATTTTGGCGGAGGAGCAGGAAGAACCGGCTAGGGTTTCTCTTCAACTTTCGGGAAAGGATCCGTCCGGAAATGCACAGCGGCTTTTTGCCGGACTGGAATTGCAGCTAGGAGAACTGTCCAGAGTTTTTCCTGCGAATATTCAATTGATACACGTGGAGGTGTAATTATAATGCTGAAGATTAATGTACAGTTTTTTGCACATAAGAAGGGTTCTGGTTCCACCAAGAACGGCCGTGATTCTGAGTCGAAGCGTCTGGGCGTAAAACGCGCAGATGGTCAGCTCGTAAAGGCTGGAAACATTCTGGTTCGTCAGAGAGGTACACACATTCATCCGGGTGCAGGCGTTGGCATCGGTTCTGATGACACCCTGTTTGCAACAGTGGATGGTACTGTAAAGTTTGAGCGCGTTGGACGTGACCGCAAGAAGGTCAGCGTATACGCTGCACAGTAACGAGACGGTTATTTACCGGATTACGTGAAGAACGACTGGAAATCCCGAGCAGCGCATGTATGCTTGGGATTTTCTTTATTCCTTCACGTTGTTGCAAAAAATACAGGATGAAAATGTATTTTTTGCAACAACGTGAAGGGGATATGCTGTGCTGTTTCAGCAAGGCATATGTGTAGAATTCCAGAATAACACGCGAGATGAGAGGAGATGTAAGAGATGTTTGTCGATCAGGCACGAATTTCTATTAAAGCAGGCGACGGCGGCGACGGTGCAGTTTCTTTTCACCGGGAAAAATATGTGGCAGCCGGCGGCCCGGATGGTGGTGACGGTGGAAAAGGCGGCGATATCGTTTTCCAGGTGGACGATAATTTCTCGACACTGATTGATTTCCGCTATAAGCGGAAATATGCGGCGCAGCGCGGTGAAAACGGCAGCGCCAGAAATTGTACAGGAAAAAGCGCACCGGATTTGATCATCCGTGTGCCCCGCGGAACTGTAGTAAGAGAGACGAAAACCGGCCGGATTATGGCAGATCTCTCTACAGATGAACCGCAGATTCTCGCCAAAGGCGGTCGGGGCGGAAAGGGCAATATTCATTTTGCCACCTCCACCCGGCAGATTCCCCGTTTTGCAAAGCCTGGCTTTCCGGGGGAATCCTTTGACGTAACACTGGAATTGAAGCTGCTGGCAGATGTGGGACTGGTTGGCTTCCCAAATGTGGGAAAGTCTACTCTGATTTCTGTTGTCAGTGCTGCAAAGCCGAAGATTGCCAACTATCATTTTACCACACTGACACCAGTTTTGGGAATGGTGCGTGTGGCAGAAGAACAGTCTTTTGTCATGGCGGACATTCCCGGTTTGATCGAAGGTGCCAGCGATGGCGTTGGTCTGGGACACGATTTTCTGCGCCATGTAGAGCGCTGCCGCTTGATCCTTCATGTGGTAGACGTTTCCGGCAGCGAGGGACGGGATCCCATTGAGGATTACAACACCATTCAGGGAGAATTGGAACGCTTCCGGGAAGATCTGGCAGAGCGTCCCCAGATCGTGGTGGCCAACAAGTGCGATATGGCAGAGCCGGAACAGATTGCCCGGTTCCGGCAGTATATCGAGGAAAAGGGCCTGCCGTTTTACGAGATTTCTGCTGCAACCACCCAGGGAACAGCAGAACTGGTACAGGCAACCGCAGCGCTGCTGCAAACCCTTCCGCCGATTCTCCAGTATGAAGCAGAAGCGCCTTCTCCGGAGGAACTGGCAGAAAATGCACACGGCAGCTTTGAAATCGAAGTGGAAGACGGCGTATACTATGTCAATGCGCAGTGGCTGGAGCCGATTTTGCGGACAGTCAACATGGAAGATTATTCCTCTTTGCAGTACTTCCAGCGTGTGCTTCGCAGCAGCGGCATTATTGATGCACTGGAAGAAAAGGGCATCCAGGAGGGTGACTCTGTGGATATCCTGGGATTTGAATTTGATTTCGTGCCGTAATGAGGTGAGAATATGAAACCATTGACGCAGGCAGAGGCGCGCCTCTACAGCCCACTGGCACTGGCGTTTCTGGGCGACAGCGTCTATGAAGTAATGGCGCGGGAATATTTGCTGCGAAAGGCCAACCAGCCTGCGGCAAAGCTGCATGAACAAAAGGTGCAGCTGGTTTGTGCGCCGTTTCAGGCAGTAGCGGCCGAGCGACTTTTGCCGCATCTGACAGAGGAAGAAACCGGTGTCTATAAACGGGGCAGAAATGCGAACAATACCGTTCCGCGCCATACGGCAGCCCAGGACTATCATAAGGCTACCGGACTGGAAAGTCTGTTTGGTTATCTGTACCTGATGGGAGCGCAGGAACGATTGGAAGAATTGTTTCAAATTGCCATAAACGCAGAGGAAATGTCTGCGGAAAAATAAGGAGTGTTTTAAAAAATGTCGGGACATTCAAAATGGAATAACATCAAGCGGAAAAAGGAAGCAACAGATGCGATCAAGGGTAAAATTTTTACCAAGATCGGCAGAGAAATTACAGTTTGCGTAAAAGAAGGCGGTCCGGATCCGAACAGCAATGCCAAACTTCGGGATCTGATTGCCAAGGCAAAATCCAACAATGTGCCAAATGATAATATTGACCGCGTGATTAAAAAGGCGGCTGGTGAAGGCGACAAGAACAATTACGAGTCCATCGTTTATGAGGGATATGGCCCCAGCGGTGTAGCTGTCATTGTAGAATGCCTGACAGACAACAAAAACCGGACTGCCGGAAATGTGCGTCATTACTTCGATAAGTTCGGCGGCAATCTGGGTACTTCTGGTTGCGTCTCCTTTATGTTCAGCGAAAAAGGTATGCTGGTTCTGGAAAATACCGGACTGGATGAAGATAAGGTTATGGAGGACTGCTTCGATCTGGATGCCGACGATTTCTCCATGGATGATGATGAAGTAATTGAAGTTTGTTGTGCGCCGGCAGCACTGCGCGGCCTGCGGGAAGGCCTGACAGAAAAGGGCTATCACGTACTGTCCGCTGAAGTTATGCAGATTCCGTCTACTTATACCAGCCTGGATGATGAAGAAGCCATCAAGAAGATGAATCTGCTGCTGGAAAATCTGGAAGAAGACGATGACGTGCAGAATGTTTATCATAACTGGAGTATGCCGGACGAAGACTAAGCGCATATTCCGGGAAAGAGGCGTGCAAAAATTTTGCACGGACAAATCTGAAATCGCATGCGATTGTGCATGCGGTATTAAGAAAGCGTATATTTCTGTAAAGTAAAGCAACTGTAGGGAACTATATGCTGAAAATTGGCGTATCCGGTTTCGCCTCGGGCGGTACCGGATACGTTTTTTTACGAAAAGCAAGAGAGAAAAAAGAGAAACTGCTGTTCATGGTATAACAGGCGCAGGGGTGGAAATGCAAAAATCGGCATGCAGACAGTACCAGTGGGAACAGCAAAGATGGAAAGGAAAAAGAATGCGATTTGAAGAATTGAACTTATCCGCACCGTTGCTGGAAGCTGTGGCACAGCTGGACTTTACAGAGATGACAGAAATACAGGCGCAGACAATTCCGCTGCTGTTGGAAGGAAAGGATGTTATCGGGAAATCAAATACCGGTACTGGCAAAACCGCCGCTTTTAGTATTCCGATTCTGGAACAGATGGAGCACATGGAGCCGGAAGAACGGCGCAATGTGTGTGCCCTCATCCTTTGCCCTACCCGTGAACTGGCAATGCAGGCCTGCGATGAAATCCGAAAGTTTTCGCGGTTTCAGAAAAATGTGCATCCCGTTGCAGTGTTTGGCGGTGCCAGCATGGAGCGGCAGATTCATCAGCTGAAAACCGGCGCAAATCTGGTAGTTGGTACACCGGGACGTGTGCTGGATCACCTGCGCCGCCGTACCCTGAAGCTGGACAATCTGAAAACAATCGTGCTGGATGAAGCAGACGAAATGCTGAATATGGGATTCCGGGAGGATATTGAAGCTGTTCTGTCCCAGATTCCGGAGGAGCGTCAGACAGTTCTGTTTTCTGCAACTATGCCGCCTGCCATCCTGGCAATTACCAAGCAGTACCAAAAGGATCCGGTTTTGGTGCAGATTCAGAGCGCCCACCGTACCGTAGATGCAATTGCGCAGTACTATGTCAGTGTTCCCATGGGACGCAAGACAGATGCGCTGCAATTGCTGCTGCTGGCAAAAAAGCCGAATTCCTCTATGATTTTCTGCAATACCAAAAAGATGGTGGATGAACTGACAGAGGCACTTTGTCTCCGCGGTTTCCCGGCAGCCGGCTTGCACGGAGACATGAAACAGCTCCAGCGCACCCAGGTAATGAATGGATTCAAAAGCTGCAGAAGTACAATTCTGATTGCAACAGATGTTGCAGCCCGTGGAATTGATGTAAAGGGTGTGGATGCAGTGTTCAACTATGATCTGCCTCAGGATCATGAATACTATATTCACCGCATTGGCAGAACCGGCCGTGCCGGAAAAACCGGAACCGCTTATAATATCCTCAGCGGTCGGAAACAAGAAATGGAGATGCGGGACATTTCCCGGTATACAAAAGCGGATATTACCGAAATTGCCGTTCCCACTTCGAAGGAACTGCGCGCCGCTGCCATTGAAGAAACGCGCGAACAGCTGCTGGAATTTGCCGCTTCTCCTGCTTCGGAGGAAGCGCTGAAGCTGGCACAGGAACTTCTGGCGCAGACAGAGTCACCGGATCAGCTGCTTGCTGCTCTGGTACAGAAGCAGCTGGATCAGGCAGCCAAAAATCTGCCTACCTTTGATGTGCCCAAGCCCATTCGGAAGGGAAAGCGTGCCGGTGCCAAAACAGTACGTGTACACATCAACGCCGGCAGAAAAGACCGTATGGCTCCCAACTTTATTTTGGGCGCACTGGTTGAAGCCACCGGTATGGCCGGAAATGAATTTGGAAAAATCGATATTCATGATCAGTTTACAACCGTAGAAGTACCGGAATCTGAGCTGGATTTCGTAGTAGATGCGATGCAGCATGAGAAAATCAACGGAAAATCCGTAGCTGTGCGCCGCTATGAAGAACGGGGAGACGGCTATGGTCGCTATCACGGCGGAGAATCCGGCGGAAGAAACCGGAACAATGGCCAGCGCCGCAGCTCTCGTCATGGCTATAATCAGAATGCCCGGAGCGGCGGATACAATCGCAAGAGAAGAAAGGGCTAATCGCCTGTTGCAATATCTATGAAAAAAGCAAACATTGCACAAGAATCACATGTGCAGTGTTTGCTTTTTTCGGTTCCCTGCAAAATTTGCAGGTGAGTATGATATGATGGAGTTCGAACATATTTTCATTCCGGCATGTAGACATGTGCAGAAAATGAAAACATGTTCATAGAACTGGAAGAGGTCTTTTGTCAGGTAAATGTCAGTACCGTCTGCCGCAGTGCAGTCACATCGAAACCATTCAGTACACCGTCACTCCAGGTGTCTGATGCCTTTGCCTGTGCGGCAGTCAGGCTCTTCTCCTGGAGCAGATGCTGCTGGAGAAGAACAACGTCTGCTATGGTCACAGAGCCGTCCTGGTTGATGTCTCCGATTTTGGTATCATTATAGGTTTGCAGAATCTTCTGGAAGTTTTCCTGCAAAACTGAGTCGTACATCTGGCAGGCGCTGCGGTCATAGTGCAGGCCGGTAACATCCCACATAACCGGGCACATCTTACGGGAGTATGCAGCTTCACAGACAGAGGAGAGGAACAGCCGGACAGAATCTGCATCCTTATTCTTCTTCGGACAGCCGTATTCACCGATAATAACCGGAACACCCTTGTCCACAAAGGCGGTTTGCAGCATGTCCATGTAGTGGTTCAGCTGCTGAATATCTGCATCCGTGCCCCAGGTACTGCGCACTTTACCCCAGCTGGCATCTTCCTCCAGAATTGCAAAGTCAGAAGGCGTGTAATAGTGCACGGAAACGGCGCAGTGGTTGGCCGGATCCTGGGGCATTTGGAACAGGGGATCACAGGTGAGATCAATATCTGTGCCGTAGCCGGAGATCAACAGGTGACGCTTTGCATTATTTCCGCCGGAAGCGCGGACAATGTCTACAAACTTCTGATTGATTTCATTGACAAGCGCGTAGGATTCTGCTTTTCCGTCTGTAGAACTGCTCCAGCGGTTCCACAGAGAATCCCATCCCAATTCTTCATTTTGAGATTCAAAGACCAGATAATCACCATAGTCCTGGAATGCATCGGAAAGCTGTTCCCAGATGCGTGTATATTTGGTCATACAAGTTTCTTTGTCGGTGGGAAAGTTGGCCAGCCAGCCGCCGTCATAGTGGAGATTTACAATGACGTGCAGATTGTAATCCAGCGCCCAGTCCACAACCTCCTGAACAGCGCCTAAGTATGCATCGCTGATGGTGTAGTCATCCCCCATCAGGTTCGACCAGGCCACCGGAACACGCAGTGTGCCAAATCCGGCATCTGCATAGCCCTTGATCATATCCTCGGTAATGACCGGACTGCCCCAGGCGGTTTCATATGCCTTTGGCGTGCCGTCTCCCCATTTGTCAATCCATTCTCCACAGGATTCAAATGTGTTTCCCAGGTTGATGCCCAGTCCCATTTCCCGTACATAGTCCATTGTGGAAATATCCCGCATTTTTGTAGGCGCTGCAAAAGCAGACATGCTGACAGAGGAGAACAAAATTGCGGTGCTGCAAATGGCGGCTATCCATTTTAATTGTTTCATTGGCGTGATTTCCTTCCCGTTTCTGGGTGTGTGCAAAAAAACATTTGAGAGGATTTGTACAGATGTTTTTGTGCAGCATATCACAAAATATCAGAAACTTGCACCCTTGATTTAATTTTATTATAACATAGGAAAACAAAAAAATAAATGTCTTAATCTGCAAATGCTTATATGATTTTGTGCAAATTGAAAGCGCAGTATTGCAATCTGTGCAGGAATATGGTATGATAATAGGAGAATATTGCAGGGGTGATTGCTTATGGAAATTCACAGTATTGGATATCATCATTCACATGGTGCTGATTTTTTAATGGAAAAGCCAAATGGAATTGGACAAGCCTGGCTGTTTTTATTGTTTCATACTAAGGCAATGGTGCGGATTGACAAAACGGAGCGGATTGTACCGCCGAATTCGTTTTTGCTGTATTCCGGAGAAACACCGCAGTATTACGGTGCGTGTGAAGAAGCCTATATGGACGACTGGGTTTATTTTACCATTGAATCACGAGATCTGCGCTTGTTTCAGGAATTGGGAATCCTATGCAACGAGCCGGTTTCCCTTGCAGATGCCGGCGCGATTTCTGCCCTGATTCGCAGCATGACTTATGAATTCTACACGCCGCGTCCTTATCATGTGGATATGATGGAACTGAGCCTGAAACAGCTCTTTTTCCAGATTGGCCGCCAGCTTCAGGAGACGAAAACCATTGCGCCCCAGTCGCCGTCTGTAAAACTGGACAATCTGATGCTGCTGCATTATCGGATTACCCATCAGATTGGTAATGTGAGAACGGTAGCTTCTCTGGCAAAGGATTTTTCCATGAGTCTTTCCTCTCTCCAGCATAGCTATAAAGCGGTGTTTGGCGAAACCATTTCCAATGATATTACCAAATCCCGTCTGGAAAAGGTGCGGCTTTTGCTGACCACAACTTCTCTTCCGCTGCGGCAGGTGGCCGAACAATGCGGTTATTCCAGTGAGTTTCACCTGATGCGCCATTTTAAAGCAAATATGGCAATGACACCCACAGAATTTCGCCGAAAGAACAGATAAAAAACCGGATTGCAAGCGTATGGATAACGTTTTGCAATCCGGTTTTTTGTTGTAAAAGAAAAAATCGATCCCTCAGAATAACGCTAAGAGATCGATTGAAAGGATTATTCAAAAAAACACAGGGGAATGATCACACACGTTTCAGGAAATAGGAAACCGGATAGTAGTCTCCCCAGGTTTGCGGCAGAAGGAGACCGCCGCTCATAAGAGAAGCACCGGTATAGCGAATGCCGGATTCTGTGTCTTGATAAATCGCATCCGGATCCAGTCCGGTCAGGTGAAGGGATTTCCGGTTCATGTTCGGCTCTGTTCGGAATATCATGCCCTGTACCAGAATCTCTGTGCCGTCTTTCGCAACAAAGCTCCAGAATGCGCCGTTTTCCGTGAATGGATTGTTCAGGCGGTAGTAATTGCCGTTATGAATCAGCGAGCCATAGGTGCGGAAATTTTGGATTTGTGCAGTAGCTTCTGCCTTTTCCTCCGGAGAAAGCTTTTCCAGATCCAGTTCCAGCCCAAAACTGCCGGCCATTGCTGTGATCCCTCTGGTTTCCATGGGGGTAATTCTGCCGGTTTGGTGATTGGGGACAATGGAAATGTGAGAACCAACTGCGGAAATGGGATAAATGAAGGAAGTACCGTACTGGATTTTCGTGCGCTCGTAAGCATCTGTATCATCGCTGCACCAGATCTGCGGACAATAGTACAGCATTCCGGCATCAAATCTGCCGCCGCCGCCGCTGCATCCCTCGAAGAGCACCTCCGGGAAATCTGTGGTCAGACGTTCCAGCAACGCATACAGCCCCAGAATATACCGGTGGGGCAGCTCTCCCTGCTGATCTGCCGGAAGGAGCGTCGTATACCAGTCGCAGATGCTGCGGTTCATGTCCCATTTGATGTAGGAAATATCTGCTTCTTTCAGGATGGCGCTGATTCGCTCGTAGAGGTAATCCTGGACATCACTGCGGGAAAGATCCAGCAGCAGCTGATAGCGGCTGCGTGTCGGCTTTCTGCCGGGAATCTGAATCGACCATTCCGGATGGGCGCGGTAGAGATCGCTGTCTTCAGAGACCATTTCCGGCTCAAACCAGATGCCGAACTTCAAGCCCATTGCTTTGACCTGTTCTACCAGATGGCATAGACTTCCGTTCAGCTTCTTTTCATTGACAAACCAGTCTCCCAGTCCGGAGCAGTCATCATTCCGCTTGCCGAACCAGCCGTCATCCAGCACCAGCATGTCAACACCAATGGAAGCAGCTTCCTTTGCAATTTTCAGGAGCTTCTGATCGTCAAAATCGAAATAGGCGGCTTCCCAGCTGTTAATGAGAATCGGCCGTTCTGCCAGCTGATATGTTCCGCGGCAGATGTGTTCCCGGATCACCTGGTGGAAGTGATGGGACAGCTGCGCCAGGCCGCTGCTGCTGTAGGAGAGCACAGCTTCCGGTGTGGCAAAGGTGTCATTCGGCTGCAAAGTCCACTGGAACAAATCCGGGTGCAGTCCCATAACCAACCGGGTTTGCCGCAGCTGATCGACCTCAATTTGTGTCTGAAAGCTGCCACTGTAGAGCAGGAACGCGCCAATGCACGCGCCGCTGCTTTCCGTGCAGTCCGGCTCGCAGAGAATCACAGAAGGATTCTGCTGGTGGCTGGATGTGCCGCGTGTGCTGGA
>ERZ809207.337-NODE-337-length-20024-cov-6.875457_pt1 | contig 20024 bp, 16 predicted proteins | sample MGYA00520515_ERZ809207 | MGnify/ENA primary metagenome ERZ809207 (study PRJEB31570, sample SAMEA3213009) | Homo sapiens | biome: human-gut; feature: human gut; material: fecal | place: Sweden | collected 2011 ... | reverse complement strand
GCGAAGCGATCCTGATGTGCCATCAGGGCGAGGGCAACTGGCGGCTCTGCCGCGCCGATCGCCGCCCGTATCTGAAAAACAGAGTCCTGTCCGAGGGCGGGCTTTCCAATCCGCCCACGCCGATCTTCACGCCGGAGCCGGGCCGCGCGTGCATCCTGTCGCTGACGCATCTGACGGCGGACCGCTTCCGGCTGGTCTGCGCGCCGGGTGAGATCCTGCCGGACGCGGATCTGCTGCACGTGGATATGCCGTATCTGTTCTTCCGGCCGGACAGCGGCGTGCGCAGCTGCGTGACGGCATGGCTCGAACAGGGCGGCACACACCACGAGGCGCTCGTCCTGGGCGACCGGCTCGACCGCATCCGCCTGTTCTGCCGCCTTTGGAATGTTGAATTTGTACAGCTGTAAGAGCATAAGGGGGAACCGATATGATCAAAAATTTCAGCCGCAGTTTAGAGTCGCTTCTGGGCGCGGAGTATACCTCTGCCGTTTGCCGCGCACGCGCGGCGCTGACCGGAGAATCGGAGCAGGCGCTTGTGAAGCTCGCGCAGGAGCCGGTCGAATTTTATCCGGATCCGTTTGCCGCGCGTCAGGAGATTCTGATGGAGCAGGTCGGGCGGCAGCTCTGCCCGCCCGCGCAGGCCGTCTCGGCAGAGCCGGGCGCGCCGACCGATAGCTTTGCCGCCGCACAGCACTATGCCCCCGCGCCGCTCAGCGCGCTCGGCTGCTTCCGCCTTGGCGAGGACGGACGGCTGTATTTTGCCGGAAAGAGCGAGCACTATCACATTCCGCTCGGCCATGGCTTCCCGGGCTACGCGCTGCTGGACAAAGCTCGCGCACTCGGCATTCCCAACGCCACACACAATAATACGCGCGGATATATCACGCGCCTGCTCGAACGCCGCCTGATCGCCGCAGCCAACGGCCGTCCCATGGGCGAGCCGCTGCCGCAGACGCTTCTGCAGGCGCGGCAGCCCGGCGTTCTGAACCGCGTGCTCAATCTGGAAACGGGCTCTTTGGCAGTGGAGGCGGCGCTCAAGATGATGCTCAGCCGCTTTGACACGCTGGACGGCTCCGCGCCCGCGTATGCCGATCGCATCCCGGTGTTCCTCGTCATGGCGGATAACGACGGCGGCGTGACCGCCGGATACCACGGCACGACAGTTCTGGCGCAGATGCTGCGCGGCCTGTGGCCGTCGCTCGCAGAAAAATGCAAAGACGCGCTGCGCGTCGAGGCCGTTGCGATCAACGACCCCGAAAGCTTCCGCAGCGCCATCGAGCGCTGGAACACGCCGCCCTATAAGACGGCGGGCTTCTGCCACGAGCTGATCATGATGAATTACAGCGGTACGCGTCTGGATCAGGCATATCTGGCCGGAGCCTACCGCCTGTGCCGCGAAACGGACACGCCCGTGCTCTGCGACGAAATCCAGTCCAGCGCATGGTACGATACGCTCTTCCTGTTCCGCAAATACGGTCTGCAGCCGGACTTCGTCTCCATCGGCAAGGGCTTCCCCGGCGGCCTGTATCCGGCCAGCCGCCTGCTGGTCAGCGGCGCGTTCGACTGCCTGAGCCAGTTCGGTGCGCTCGTCACCAACGGACAGGAAGAGCTGGCAAGCCTTGCGTATCTCGTCACGATGGAATTTGTCAGCCATAACGGCGCGCATATCGAAGCGGTCGGCAAGACCTATCACGATGCGCTGCGCCAGCTTGCCGCGCGCCATCCCGCGCTTTGCAGCGGCGCGGAGGGCGACGGGCATATGAGCGCCCTGTGCTTCCATCAGGTGCCGGACGCGGCGGCCTTCGCCGCGCGGATGAACCGCGAGTTCTGCGTCGACATCAGCGCCCAGACCTACAAGGCCAACTGCCGCCCCGTCGCGCTGACAAAGCTGCCGCTGCTGGTCACGGAGCCGATGGTGGGGAAGCTGATCGCGTGGATGGAGCAGTGCCTGTCCGAAATGGAGGGCTGAGCGTGGAGAAGACCATCAAATTCGGCGTCATCGGCTGCGGGCTGATGGGCCGGGAGTTTGCAAGCGCCTCCATGCGCTGGCTGCATCTGCAGACCGACCTGCCGCGCCCACAGATCATCGCCGCGTGCAGCCGGACGGACAAAAGCCTCGACTGGTTCCGGCGCGTGCCGGACACGCGGTATTTTTACCATGATTATCACGAGCTTCTGGAAAATCCGGAGGTCGAAGCCGTTTACTGCGCCGTGCCGCACGACCAGCATGCGCAGATCTATACCGATATCATCCGTTCCGGCAAGCATCTGCTGGCCGAAAAGCCGTTCGGGATCGATCTGCCCGCCTGCCAGCAGATCCTGAGCGCCATGCGGGAGCATCCGCAGGTCTTTGTCCGCTGCTCGAGCGAATTTCCGTATTACCCCGCCGCGCAGCAGCTCTTCCGCTGGTATCAGGAGGGCTTCTTCGGCCGCGTGATCGAGGCACGCTTCACCATCAAGCACGCGTCGGATATGGACCTGAGCAAGCCCATCAACTGGAAGCGGCAGCTGAAGACCAACGGCGCGTATGGCTGCATGGGCGACCTCGGCATCCACACCCAGCACCTGCCGTTCCGGCTCGGCTTCCGGGTCGATTCCGTGAGCGCGCAGCTGGCCAACCTCGTCCCGCAGCGGCCCTGCGGCGACGGCTTTGCGCCCTGCGAGACATATGACAACGCGATTTTGCTCTGCGGCGCGCACAATGCGGCGGGCGACCGGTTCCCGATGGTGATGGAAATGAAGCGCATGGCCCCCGGCTGCACCAATACGGTGGAATACGAGATCTACGGGCTGGACGGCTCTGCGAAGTTTTCCACAGAGGACGCAAACGCCGTCTGGTACACGCGCAATCAGGGCCGGGAGCAGGCGTGGAGCCGCCTGATACTGGGGCAGAGGACGCTCTTCCCAGTCATCACCGGCGGCATTTTCGAGTTTGGCTTTTCCGACGCCATGCTGCAGATGTTCGCGGCGTTTATCGCCGAACTCTGCGGCGAACCGTGCGCGTTCGGCTGCTTCCGACCGGACGAGGCGCTTTTGAGCCACCAGCTGCTCACCGGCGCGCTGCGGGCCTATGAAACGGGAAGCGTCGTCCGGCTTGACTGACGCGGAAGGAGGCGGTATGATGGACATATCTTCGGCCCCGCACGCGGCGGATGCCGAGCACCGCATGATCTACGAGCCTGCGGACGCCTTGGGCTTTACGGCGTGGACGGACTGCTTCGACTATCAGAACGGGCGGCTTGGCCTGTCCTTTAAGGAGATCCGCCGGGTGCATGACGCGGCCTTTGTGCCGCCGAGACTGGAAATGGGCGAGGCCATCGGCGCGCCGGTGTCCTATTGCTCGGCGGAATGCGGCAGTGCGGATACCGTCTCGGAGCGCGTCTATATGGCCTCCGACGACGGCGGGGAACACTGGTACGAGACGGGCAGGTGCCCGCTGGCCGAAGGCTCGTTTCTGAACGCGGGCTTTGCCGACGGGCGGCTGGTCGGGCTGGACGTGGGCCGCGTCAACGCCGCGCGCACCGGCTGGTGCGACTATATTGCCGTCCGGGAAAGCACGGACGGCGGCAGCACCTGGACGGAAACGGCCCGTCTGCTGGAGGGCTGCGCCGTCTATCTCTGGCGGCTGCGCCGCCTGCGCGACGGTTCGCTTCTCGTGCTTGCCAGCTTCTACGGCACGCCGTGGGGCATTGGCTGCGAACGTGCAACGCGCAACACCATGCTTCCCGGCGAAACGTATCTCAATAAGATCCAGACCTTTTTCCTCCATAGTCCCGACGGCCGGAGCTTTTCGGGGCCGCACTATGTCCTTCCGGGCATCGGCGCGCATGAGTACGACGCGGCAGAGCTGTCTGACGGACGGCTTCTGTTCGTGGCGGGCGACGTGCAGGGCACGCCGGTCGGGCGGCAGCTCGTCCGCCGCTCGGCGCAGGGCTTCATCAACGGGCCGCTGCTGCCCATCGGCGCGGGCGCTCCGCCAGAGGCTGCGAAAAATCCGCAGGGCGGCTTCGTCCCGGAAAGCATCGTGTGCCTGCCGGGCGATGTTCTAGTCGGTGCGCGGCGAGGCAAGCCCTTCAGCTGCTCCGGCGATCTCGGCCAGACATGGACGGTGATCGAGGGCGCGGGAAACGGACTCTATCAGCCGTGCATCCGCCTGCTGCCGGACGGACGCGCTGCGGCCTTCGGCCACTGCGGCGCGGACAGCGCGGTCGGGCAGACGCGCATGGCGATCGCCGCCGATCTGTTCCGGCTGGACGGCGCGCCGCCCGCGGGGTGTGAGCTGTCTCTTGAACGCGTGCTTTCTGCGGACGGGAGCCATTACGGCAACGCATATACGGCGCGGCTGACCTGCAAGGGAAGTCCTGTCGCCGGGCGGCAGATGACGTTCCGCGTTGTACCGTTCTGGACGGAGGACGGAGCGGTCAATACCCTTGCGCAGGAGCAGGCGCCGATCGGGCTTTCCGCCGTGACAGACGCGGACGGCCTCGCCAATGCGGCCTTTCCCGCGTTTGACGCTGTCCGGGACATTCACTTTGCCTACACCATCGACGCCTTTGCCGAAGCCGCGCCCGGACAGGCATCCTGCGTCAGTGCCAGCCGCTGCGAGCTTGCCATGACGCCGTACCGCCGCTGCCGTCACCCGTACCCGGCCTATTTTGCCGAAAACACCCTCTATCTGTCACCGGAGTTGGAAAAAGCGTTCCCGGACTGCCGCCGCAGGCTTGCGGAGGAAGCGGGACGGGATGTTCCCGCAGTTCCGGACGCGCCGCTTCGGCAGGCACTTTTGGATGCGGGCGTATTGCGGCAGACGGAGGACGGCCTCCGGTGGATCGCGCGCGTACACGGCGCGCAGGCGCTCGAGGCGGTGCTCCCACAGCCGGATGGCGACTGGTATATCTGAAATTCCGCGTATGCGCGGAACGCAAATTATAAACAGGAGAGAGCTGCTATGAAACTTGTAGTATTGGACGGTTATACGGAAAATCCCGGCGATCTGAGCTGGGCAGAGCTGGCCGCGCTTGGCGAGCTGACGGTCTATGACCGCACGTCGTATACCGAGTCCCCGCTGATCGCGGAGCGCATCGGCGACGCGGAGATCGTGGTCATGAACAAAACGCCGATCTCCCGCGCGACGATCGACGCGTGCCCGAATATCCGGCTGATCGCGGTGCTTGCGACGGGCTATAACGTTGTGGATTACAACTACGCGCGGGAAAAGGGCATCCCGGTCGTGAACGTGCCGGCCTACGGCACAGCGTCGGTCAGCCAGTATTCCATCGCCCTTCTGCTGGAGATCTGCCACCATATCGGCCATCACAGCGCGTCTGTCCATGCGGGCAATTGGGCCTCGAATCCCGACTGGTGCTATTGGGACTATCCGCTTATCGAGCTGGAGGGCAAGACCATCGGCATCATCGGCTTTGGCCGCATCGGCCAGGCCGAGGGCCGCATCGCGCGGGCGATGGGCATGCACGTTCTGGCATATGACGTCTATCCGAACGACGCCGGGCGCGCCATCGGCGCGTATGTCGATCTGGACACGCTGCTTGCGCAGGCGGACGTGGTGTCGCTGCACTGCAATCTGACGCCGGAGAACACCGGACTCATCAATAAAGAGAACATCGCGAAAATGAAGGATGGCGCGATCCTCATCAACAACGCCCGTGGCCAGCTGATCGTGGAGCAGGACGTCGCCGACGCGCTGAACAGCGGCAAGCTGGCTGCCGCCGGGTTGGATGTAGTCTACACAGAGCCGATCCGCCCGGACAATCCGCTCCTGACCGCGAAAAACTGCATCATCACGCCGCATATCTCCTGGGCCCCGAAGGAGAGCCGCCAGCGGATCATGGACGCCACGGCAGAAAACATCCGTGCCTTCCTCGCCGGAACGCCGCAGAACGTCGTCAATCGCTGAAGCGCTGAAAGACCCGCTGCCGCCTGCTCCGCAGGGACAGCGGGTTTTATGCGGCGGGGATTTTCGCTGCGCCTGCGTGCCGTTTTGCGGCGTTGCAATATTAACAGAAATATGGTATGATGTTCCCACTTACCGGAAGGGGGAACTGCTTTGCTTTATCTGCTGCTTGCGCTGTTTACGGCGGCGATTGTCGCGGTCGATCAGCTGACAAAATATCTGGCTGCGGCCAATCTCGTGGGGAAGACCGTCACGCTCATCCCCGGCTGGCTCCAGCTGCACTACATCACGAACGACGGCATGGCGCTGAGCCTTCTGCGCGGCGCGCGGTGGCTGTTCGTGGTCATGACGGCGGTGTATCTCGCGGTCGTGATCTACGTGCTCGTGAAAAAATGGTTCAAAAAGACGCCGGAGCTGTGGTGCATCGCGGCCATCACCGGCGGCGCGATCGGCAATTTCATCGACCGCATTTCCACCGGCCTTGTCATTGACATGATCTGCATCCCGTGGTTCTCCACGTTCAACGTGGCGGATCTGTTCATCACGTTCGGCGCGCTTTTCCTTGTGATCTATATTCTGACGAAGGACAAGGAGCTGCTGGCCGACAAGCCGAAGGAGCAGAAGAAACCGCATGACGCTGACGCTTGACAAAGACGGCGAACGGCTCGACAGCGCGCTCAGCCGCCTCGTGCCGGAGCTGACCCGCAGCCAGGCCCAGCGCCTGATCGAGCAGGGTGCGGTCACGCAGGCCGGAAGGCCCGTCAAAAAGAACGAAAAGCTCCCCGCCGGGACGGCGCTGGAGCTGGAAATTCCGGAGGTGCACGAAACGCCCATCGCGGCGCAGGACATTCCTCTGGAGGTCTGCTATGAGGACGCGGACGTGATCGTCGTCAATAAGCCCAAGGGGCTTGTCGTCCACCCGGCCCCCGGTCACGCGGACGGCACGCTCGTCAACGCGCTGCTGGCCCACTGCGGCGACTCCCTGTCCGGCGTCGGCGGGGAAAAGCGCCCCGGCATCGTCCACCGCATCGATAAGGACACGTCCGGCCTCATCATCGCGGCCAAGAATGACCTTGCGCACGCCGCGCTGGCCGCGCAGCTGAAGGATCACAGTCTGGCCCGGACGTATGTGTGCATCGTCTGCGGCAAGATCAAAGACGATTCCGGCACCATCGATGCGCCCATCGGCCGCCACCCGGCCGACCGCAAGAAAATGGCCGTCACGGAGAAAAATAGCCGCAGCGCCGTGACGCACTGGCGCGTGTTGGAGCGCTTTTCCGGCTATACGCTCGTCGAGTGCAAGCTGGAAACGGGCCGGACGCACCAGATCCGCGTCCACATGGCCTATTGCGGACACCCGATCCTGGGCGATATGGTCTACGGCCATAAAAAGCCCGAGCTGGGGCAGGACAGCCAATGCCTGCATGCGAAGGCGCTTCGCTTCGTGCACCCGCGCACAGGACAGCTCGTAACCGTCTGCTGCGAGCTGCCGGACTATTTTACCGCGCTTCTGGAAAAGCTGCGCGCAAGGGCTTGACATTCCAGTCCCGTTCTGCTACCATGATGCCATCTTCGAAATGAGGTCGTTATGATGTACGTTTCCGTTATGTTCGCGTTTATCTTTACCTTTACTGGCTTGCAGTAAGGGTAATTTGTGATGCGCAGAAACGAAGTCAGGTTCGCAACGCGGCACAGATTACGCTGTGCCGCGTTTTTTGTTTGTATTTTGTATTTTCTGAAAGGATGGGTATCGATATGGAGCTTTCTGATTACAGAGCACAGATCGACCGGATCGACGCGGAGCTTCTGCGTCTGTTTGCCGAGCGGATGCAGACGGCTGCGGGGATCGCGGCGTATAAAAAATCGCACGGCCTGCCGGTTCTGGACGCCGGGCGGGAGCGCGAAAAACTGGCGCAGATCGTAAAGGCCGCGCCGGAGGAGCTGCAGGAGGAGGCCGTGAGCCTCTACCGGCTGCTGTTCTCCCTCAGCCGCAGCTACCAGCGCGATCTGCTGGACGAAAAGACGGCGCTTCCGGCGCTTCTCAAAGCGGCGCTGGAGCAGACGCCGCAGCTCTTCCCGCCCACAGCAGCCGTTGCCTGCCAGGGCGTTGAGGGTGCGTATTCGCAGCAGGCCTGCGACAAGCTGTTCCAGCATCCGAGCGTATTCTTCTGCGCGACATTTGACAAGGTCTTCTCCGCTATCGAGCAGGGCCTGTGCCAGTACGGCGTTCTGCCGCTGGAAAACAGTACGGCAGGCTCGGTCAACGCGGTGTATGACCTCATGCAGAAGCACAATTTCTCCATCGTCCGCAGCGTCCGCCTGCGCGTAGATCACAGTCTGCTGGCCCTGCCGGGCGTAAAGCTGTCCGAAATTCGCGAGGTCGTCTCGCACGGACAGGCGCTGGAGCAGTGCTCCGAATTTTTGAAGCAGCTGCCGAACGTTACCGTGACCCGCTGCGAGAACACGGCGGCGGCAGCCCGCATGGTCGCCGGAGCGGGACGGCGCGATCTCGCCGCCATCGCCTCGCCAGCCTGCGCGGAAATTTACGGCCTGCAGCCGCTGCAGGAGCGCGTGCAGAACGAGCACGGCAACTATACCCGCTTTATCTGCATCGCGGCAAAGCCCGAGGTCTATCCGGGCGCCGACCGGACGAGCCTTCTCGTCACGCTCTCCAACGAACCCGGCAGCCTCTATCAGGTGCTGGCCCGCATCTATGGCCGGGGCATCAACCTGACAAAGCTGGAAAGCCGCCCCATTCCCGGCTCGGACGACACGTTCCGGTTCTATTTCGATCTCGAAGCCTCCGTCTACTCACCGGAGCTTCCGAAGCTCCTCGGCGAGCTGGAATCCGTCTGCGAACACGTCTGCTATCTCGGCAGCTATTCCGAAACGGTTTGAGATGACCGGAGTCAGTCTGAACACACGAAAAGGCTCTCCCTTGCGCGCAAGGGGAGCCTTTTCGATAAAGCGCGGCTCCGACGCGTATTTGAGCAGCATCAGCGCGGCGCACAGCAGGATAAACCCGCCCGTGATCCACGCCAGCTGCCCCAGCGGCAGCGCGCCCGGCAGGCCGGAGGCCGCGTCGATCAGCTGCTGCATGAGCCACGTCACGATCAGATTCAGCGTGCCGCCCGTCAGCGCGGCGAACACCGCAAGGGCGAACATCGGGACGTTGCCCCGGAAAAACTGCGCGGTCAGCTGCCGCGCCAGCGGTTTATGCTTCATCGGGATCAAGCTCCTTCCACCATGCCAGTAATTCCGCGTCGTCCAGATCCCGCACGATCTTCCGCACGCCGTCCATGGCGGTCGCGCCCAGATCGTCGTAGATCCCGGCAGGCTCGCCGCCGCTTACGAAGCGGAGCGCGTCGCCGCGGTAATCCGGCGCGGCGTCAAACTGTGCGGCGAGCGCCCGCCCCTGCCGCAGAGAAGCGGCGGCTGCGTCCGGCTCCCCGCTGTTTTTCTGCGCACCGGCCAGACACACCAGCATCGACGCGTTCACCTTGTCCAGAAAGCACGGTTTGCCTGCGTCCTTCAGCCCGCCGAACGTGTCCAGCCCCCATCGAATGATGGCCTTCGTGGCCGCGAAGTCCTGCTGCTTGTAATAGACGTTGAGATAGCCCACCACGATGTTGACAAGATTCGCGCACGCGGTCAGCAGGGCATCGGACAGAAACGGCAGCGCATCCTGCGGCCGGTCGGAGCCGATGATATGGCTGTAAAAGCCGCCTGCGTTGTGCGTTTTCCAGAGCGAGACGGCCTTGTCTGCCTCGCCGAGCGCCAAAAGCGTCTGCGCGGTTTCCGCGTAAAGCACGGTTTCGTTGATCTGCGGGTCCGCGTTCTGCGGTAAAAGCAGACGCGCCTTGTCCAGCAGCGTCAGTGCCCGCCGCAGCAGCGCTTCGTCCCCCTCCACGATGCCGAACACGCGGTAAAGTCCCGCGCTTCTGTAGACGATCTCAAAGTCGTTCGGGTATTTTTGAAGCGCCTTTTCCGCCTCCGCAAGTCCCGCGCGGTCCTTCTCCGTCCGGTACCGCCGCAGGCGCTCCGCCGTCGTCTGACGGCGGTTGTCCTTCACTTCATAGCCCAGCAGCACGTCGACCGACGTGTCGAACAGGTCGGCCAGCTCGACGATGATCGCCAGCTCCGGCTGGGAAAGCCCTGCCTCCCACTTATAGACCGCGCCGGGCGTCACGCCCAGGCTTTCGGCCAACTGCTCCTGCGTGAATCTGTGCTGCCTGCGCAGCGCGCGGATTTTTTCCGCAAGTCTGATCTGCATATCCATCCCTCCCGATGCCTCTATCGTATCAGATACCGCGCCGGAATGAAACACACAATTCATATGATTCGGACGGAAATTATCCATACTAATAGTATGGACTTTGGGCGGCACTGCAGAAAAACTTCCTGCGGTGCCGAGGTTCCCGTTGTTTTTTTGCCTGGAATATGGTATGATGAATAAAATTTTCATGCACGGCATGTGCAGGAACCGGGGTGGACATCCCGGAAAATACGGGTACAGGAGGTATTCTTATGAAGTTGTCCAGCAAAGCACTTGCATGCGGGCAGTCCCCCATGCGCAAATTCCATCCCTACGCAGTGGCAGCAGCGGCAGCCGGCAAGAAAATCTATCATCTGAATATCGGCCAGCCCGATATCCACACGCCGGACGCACTGTACGACGCGATCCACAATTTCCGTACGCCGGTTCTGGCCTATGCGGCCTCGCCCGGCATCCCGGAGCTGATCGAAGCGATCCGGAAGTACTATGAAAACATCGGCGTGCAGCTGAACGAGTCCGACATCCTCATTACGACCGGCGGCAGCGAAGCGCTGCAGATCGCGGCAAACTGCCTGCTGGACGACGGCGACGAGGTCATCGTCCCCGAGCCGTTCTACCCGAACTATCACACGTTCATCACAACCGCCGGAGGCGTCATCCACCCCCTGCACACGAAGCCGGAGGAGGGCTATTTCTACGCTGACCGTGCGCGCATTGAAGCCTGCATCACGCCGAAGACGAAGGCCATCATGATCACCAATCCCGGCAACCCCACCGGCACGTGTCTCACGGAGGCGCAGATGAAAATGCTGCTCGACGTGGCCGTGGCGCACGATCTGTATCTCGTGGCCGACGAGGTCTACCGCGAGTTTACCTACGACGGCGAGCCGCTGCATTCGTTCGGCAAGTTTGACTACGGACAGGAAAACCTGATCCTCATCGATTCCGTCTCCAAGCGCTTTTCCGCCTGCGGCGCACGCATCGGCTGCCTCATCAGCCGCAACCGGGAGTTTATGGCCAACGCCCTCAAATACTGTCAGGCGCGGCTGTCGGTCGCGACGCTCGACCAGATCGCAGCGGCGGCACTCTACTCCGTCGGGCCGGAATATTTCGAGCAGGTGCGGCAGGAATACAAGCGCCGCCGGGATACCGTCGTGCGCAAGCTGCACGAGATCCCCGGCGTCATCTGCGAATGCCCGCGCGGCGCGTTTTATCTCATGGCTGCGCTGCCGGTTGACGACGCGGAGAAATTCCAGCTTTGGCTGTTGCAGGAATTTGAAGACCACGGCGACACCGTCATGTTCTCCGCCGGAGAGCCCTTCTACGCCACGCCCGGCAAGGGCCGCAACGAGATCCGCATCGCCTACGTCCTCAAGCAGGAGGATCTGGAGCGCGCCATGGATCTTCTGGCCCTCGGCATCCGCAAATACAACGAAACGCATTGAAAACCTGCAAAAGCGCCCCGCCTGTCATAAGACAGACGGGGCTTTGCACTGTCCGCAATATGCGGACAAGCATAAAAAACAGCCCGCCGGAGGCGGACGCCTCCGGCGGTGGGTACAGACCCAGTATAGCATAGCCGGATGCGTGGCGCAAGAAAAAAATACAAGCTCGCGGAAATTTCGGCTGGCTCCACAAGAAGCCGCGTTTTCCCGCGTTTTATCTTCGTAAAAGTTTCATTCTTGACGTTTTGTGCGCGCGGCGGTACAATACCGTCCGTATTTTGTTTTTCGCAGAAACTGGGAGTTGGAGGCATACAGGATGAAGTATATTTTTATCACCGGCGGCGTCGTGTCCGGCCTTGGCAAGGGCATCTGCGCGGCGTCTCTCGGCAGGCTCTTGAAGCAGCGCGGTCTGCGCGTGCAGAACCAGAAATTTGACCCGTATCTGAACGTTGACCCCGGCACCATGAGCCCGTATCAGCACGGCGAGGTCTTCGTCACCGACGACGGCGCGGAAACGGACCTTGATCTCGGCCATTACGAGCGCTTCACGGACGAGAGTCTGACGGCGGGCTGCTCCGTCTCGGCGGGCAAGGTCTATTGGAGCGTTCTGTGCCGCGAGCGCGAGGGCGGCTATCTGGGCCGCACCGTGCAGATCATCCCGCATATCACGGACGAGATCAAGTCCCGCATCTACCAGATGGACAACGGAACATCCGACGTGCTCATCACCGAGATCGGCGGCACGGTCGGCGATATTGAATCGCAGCCGTTCCTCGAGGCCATCCGGCAGGTGGCTGCCGAGCAGGGGAAGAAAAACGTCCTGTTCATCCATGTGCCCATGATCGTCGAAATTCCCGGCTCGGGCGAGCTTAAGAGCAAGCCCACACAGCACTCCGTCAAGGAGCTGCTGTCCATCGGCATCCAGCCGGATATCCTCGTCTGCCGCACGAACCAGCCCATGACGGAGGACATCTGCCGCAAAATCGCCCTGTTCTGCAACATGGAGCCGGACTGCGTCATTCCGAACACGACGGCCTCGACGCTCTATGAGGTGCCGCTGCTGCTCGAACGCGAGGGCCTTGCAAACGTCGTCTGCCGCAAGCTGGAGCTTGCCTGCGGCGCGCCGGACCTGACCGCGTGGAGCGAGATGGTCGCGCGCATCAAGACGGCCAGCCGCCATGTATCCATCGCGCTGGTCGGCAAATATACGGAGCTGCACGACGCGTATCTGTCCGTCGAGGAATCGCTGTTCCACGCGGGCACGGCGAATAACGTGATCGTCGATATCCGCTGGATCGACTCGTCAAAGCTCACGCAGGAAAATGCGGAAGCTGTCCTCGGCGGCTGCGCAGGTATCCTCGTCCCCGGCGGCTTCGGCGACCGCGGCATTGAGGGCATGATCGTCGCCGCACAGTACGCCCGCACGCACAAAGTCCCCTATTTCGGCATCTGCCTCGGTATGCAGATCGCCGTGATCGAGTTCGCGCGGCACGTGCTGGGCTGGGAGGATGCGCACTCGGCGGAATTCGATGAGTTTACCAAGCATCCCGTCATTGATATCATGCCCGAACAGAAGTCCATCACCCAGAAGGGCGGCACGATGCGCCTCGGCGCATATCCGTGCGTGCTGTCGGAGGGCAGCCGCGCAGCGGCGCTCTATGGAAAAACGGAGATCTCCGAGCGTCACCGCCACCGCTATGAATTCTGCAACGACTTCCGCGATGCGTTCGTCGCCGCCGGACTGGTTCCGACCGGACTGTCCCCGGACGGACGGCTCGTCGAGATCGTCGAGCTGCCGGACCACCCGTGGTTCACCGCCTGCCAGTTCCACCCGGAGTTCAAAAGCCGCCCCGACCGTCCGCACCCGCTGTTCTTCGGCTTCGTAGAGGCCGCAGCCAGCCGGATCTGACCCATATCACACCGCGAGCCGCCCCAGACGGGGCGGCTCGTTTTGCATATGGACTTATCTAAATACGATCTGCGCCAGAACGGCGGGGCGGCCGTCTGCATGGCGGCCGGCCATGCGGCAGAGCCGCTCCTTCCGGCGGCAGAAGACGCCGAGCGGTTCGCCCTCCAGACATGGGCTTGCATAGTGCGCCTCAATGCTTTTGATCCTGCCGGAGGCAAGCTCCTTTGCCGAAAAGCAGTCGAGCAGGAGGCGGATATAGACGACGTTGTTCATATGCCGCCCCATGTCGATATCCGTCGCGCGGACGAGGTGCGTGTAGATAAGCTCGTCCTGCGTCAGCTCGTCGTGGAAGCGCACGGGCGGCTCGGCAATGGCGGCTGCGTCCGGAAAGGGGAAGTCCGCCGGGAAGCCGGACTGCTCAAAGCGCAGGATCTTCTGCTCCGGGCCGAGAATGGCCCACTGCGTCCGGCCCAGCGCGACGGTCTGTTCGCCCTTCGTCAGCCGGTAACTGCGGAAGCAGCGGATGTCCCGGCCCTCGCATTGCTCCGGCCACGTGCGGGCTGTCAGCTCGTCCATGAGATACGCCGGCTCGTAAAAATCCACCCGGCTGTGGACGGTCAGCCAGAATTCGCCCCGCTTTGCCATGGCCGCGCCGCCGACGCCGATCCTCTCCGCGTGCTCCGACGCGATGCCCTGAAAGATCGTGAACGCCGCCAGCGGCGAAAGCGCCGCCGCGCTGCCGCAAAGATCCGGGGTCAGAACGATCTGCTTTTCAAAAAAACCTGCCTGCATGGCTGCTCATGCCTCCTGTTTGTGTTTGCCTGTATTATATCATGTTGGCTTTCTGTTTGCCAGTCTTGGAATTCTGTAAGAATTCCAGAAATTTTTCGTTGTTTGCCTTGGAATCATGTTGATTTCTGCGTGGGTTTGGAGTATGATAGTGCCATGTTCGAGACATACGTCCGCGGCTTTCAAAAACCGCGCCCGCATTTCATACGCAAGGAGACGTTAGCATGATTATTACGCAAAAGAAGCCCATGGAAGAGCTCATGGCGATGGTCGGCGACGCAAAAACAGTCGCGATCGTCGGCTGCAACAGCTGCGCAACGGCTTGTCACACCGGCGGCGAGCCGGAGGTCGCCGCGCTGGCAAAGGCACTGGAGGCAGCAGGCAAGAAGGTCGTCGGCACGACGATCGCCGATTACTGCTGCATGAACCTCGGTGTCAAGGGCAAGATGAAGCCCCTCGTCGCGGCAAAGCCGGACTGCGTGATCTGTATGTCCTGCGGCGACGGCGTGCAGTGCGTCGCAAAAAATGCCCCCGGCATCCCCACCTATCCGTCCAACAACACCATGTACCTCGGCGAAGCCGTCCGCTTCGGCGTCTGGGAAGAGGCGTGCCACTTCTGCGGCGACTGCGTTCTGGGCCAGACCGGCGGCATCTGTCCCGTGACCCAGTGTGCCAAGAGCCTCGTCAACGGCCCCTGCGGCGGCCAGAAGAACGGCAAGTGCGAGGTCAACCCGGAAAACGACTGCGCATGGATCAAGATCTACAAGCGCCTTGACCAGATCGGCCAGCTCGACAAGCTCGGCCACACCCGCGAGGACAAGGGCTACGCGAAGTTCAGCTATCCGAGAACGATCAGCTTAAAGGGGAAGAAATAATATGAGTATGTTGAAAGAGGCTTTTGAAGCCGGTAAATTTGGCGTCACCGCCGAAATGGCCCCCCCGAAGGGTTATGATTTTTCCGAGCAGCTGGAGGCTGCAAAGCTCCTGAACGGCAAGGTTCACGGCGTCAACGTGACCGATATGCAGTCCGCCAGTCTCAAGGCGTCCAGCCTCGGCCTGTGCGTCGCGCTCAAGAATGCGGGCATCGAGCCGATCCTGCAGATGACCGGCCGCGACCGCAACCGTATGGCCATCATGGGCGATATTTTGTCCGCAGCGGCCTTCGGCATCGACACGATGCTGGCTCTGACGGGCGACCATCCCGTCGTCGGCGACTGTCCGGAATCCAAGCCGGTCTATGATCTGGATTCCGTCGGCATTCTGAAAATGCTCACAAAGATGGAGCAGACAAACTGCGACTGCGGCGGCAATGAGATCGCCGGCGGCGCGCCGAAGTTCTACAAGGGCGCTTCCGTCACTCCGGTCTATGACCCCATCGAGCTGCAGATCAACAAGCTGCGCCAGAAGGTCGAAAACGGCGCGGAGTACATCCAGACGCAGGGCATTTTTGATCTGGAAACGTTCAAGCGCTTCCTGGATAAGGTCGACGCGGCCGGTATCAAGACGCATATCATGGCTGGTATCATCCCGCTCAAGGCTGCGGGCATGGCGCGGTACATGAACGAAAACGTCCCCGGCATCGCGGTGCCGCAGGATATGATCGACAAGCTTGCCGCAGCGGCAGCCGAGGGCAAGGAAAAGGGTGTCAAGGGTCTTCCCATGCAGCTCGGCATCGAGATGGCAGCGGAGATGATCGCGAAGATCAAGGACGAGCATCTGTGCGACGGCGTCCATATTATGGCCATCGGCGCAGAAAAGAACGTCCCGGCCATCCTCGAAAAGGCCGGCGTTACGATCTGAGTTTTCTCAGCTATATTTCAGCATCCAACCGTCCAAATGGATTGCCTGAGTTTCGATACAAAACCATAATATAGCAGCAGACGGCAGCCCCGTGTCCGGGGGCTGCCGTTTTGCGTCCTGAAAAATGGGGATTGATGGAATGCCGGATCACAGTTAAACTAGGGTGTATCTGAAAACTCCCAACGCACCCGGACAGCGGGCCTTTTTGCGGTGCGCCGCGTCATTTTTCCTTGAAATACGTCAGTATTCCTGCGAAAAAATGTCTTGCGCAACGCAAAAATCCCTCGCTGCCGGTCACATCATGAGTTTTCAGATACACCCTAGAAACAGAACATAAAGAAAGGGGCTAACCTTGGGCGTTTCCACGCGGAAGCGTCTGATAAAAAAGCCGTGAAGCCCCGGCGTTGAAGCTTCACGGTTTTTGGCTGTACAGGGGGCCTCAGCAGAGCTTCGCGCCGGCGGGGATGGCGTCGTTCAGCATGAGAAGGTTCAGCTTTTCCTCGCCCTTTTCCTTGTGGACGGCGGACAGGAGCATCCCGCACGATTCCTGCCCCATCATCTTTCTGGGCGGCAGGTTGATGATCGCGGCAAGCGTCTTGCCGACGAGCGCCTCCGGCTCATAGAACTTCGCGATGCCGGAGAGGATCTGACGGTCCGTGCCGCTGCCGTCGTCGAGCGTGAAGCGCAGGAGCTTGTCGGATTTTTTCACGCGCTCGCAGGCCTTGACCTTGACGGCGCGGAGGTCGGATTTGCAGAAGGTGTCGAAGTCGACCTTTTCCTCCAGCTGCGGCTCGACCTCAACGGCGGGCAGGAGGGCCTTTTTCTGCTCGGCCTCGAGTTCCTCCAGCTCGGCGAGGGCCTTGGCCGCGTCAATGCGGGGGAAGATCGCCTCGCCCTTGTGCACGCAGGCGGTCTGCGAAAGCGCGCCCCAGACGTTGGCCTTGTCCCAGGTCTGGACAGCTGCGTCTGCGCCGATCTGTGCGAAAATTTTCTCGCAGGAGGCCGGGATGAACGGCAGCAGGAGCGTCGTGCAGATGCGGATGGTTTCGAGCAGGTTATACATGACGGAGGCCAGACGCGGCTTGTTTGCCTCGTCCTTGGCAAGCGCCCAGGGCATCGTCTCGTCGATATACTTGTTCGCGCGCTGGATGCACTTGAAGATCTCGTCCAGTCCGTTCTGGAACTGGAACTTCTCCATCTGCGCCTCATAGCGGTCGCGAAGGCCGGAGAGCATGGAGATCAGGCTCTCGTCGGCCTCGCCCGCTTCGCGCGCCTCGGAGAGCGTCCCGCCGAAATATTTTTCGACCATCGCCGTCGTGCGGGAGACGAGGTTGCCGAGATCGTTGGCCAGATCGATGTTGATGGTGTTGATGAGCAGCTCGTTGGAGAAATTGCCGTCGGAGCCGAAGGGGAACGTGCGCAGCAGGAAGAAGCGCAGCGCATCGACGCCGAATTTTTCCGCCAGAATATAGGGGTCAACCACGTTGCCCTTGGATTTGGACATCTTGCCGCCGTCCATGACGAGCCAGCCGTGGCCGTAGACGTGCTTCGGAAGCGGCATCCCCATGCTCATGAGCATGGCGGGCCAGATAATGGAGTGGAAGCGCACGATCTCCTTGCCGACAAAGTGCACGTCTGCGGGCCAGTATTTCTCATAATCGTGGTACTTTTCGTTCATGAAGCCGAGCGCTGTGGTGTAGTTGAACAGCGCGTCGACCCAGACGTAGACCACATGGCCCGGATCAAAATCGACCGGCACGCCCCAGCTGAAGCTGGTGCGGGAGACGCAGAGGTCTTCGAGGCCCGGATCGATGAAGTTGTTGACCATTTCGTTGACGCGGGACTTCGGCTGCAGATAGTCCGTTGTCGTCAGCAGCTCGCGCACGCGGCCCGCGTATTTGGACAGGCGGAAGAAATAGGCTTCCTCCGACGCGTCGTGCACCTCACGGCCGCAGTCGGGGCACTTGCCGTCCACCAGCTGGCTCTCTGTCCAGAAGCTTTCGCAGGGCGTGCAGTATTTGCCCTTGTATTCGCCCTTATAGATATCGCCATTTTCATACATCTTCCGGAAGATCTTCTGAATGGCCTCCACATGATAATCGTCCGTGGTGCGGATGAAGCGGTCGTTGGAGATATTCATGAGCTTCCACAGATCGAGAATGCCCTTCGGCCCGGCGACGATGTTGTCGACGAACTGCTGCGGCGTGACGCCTGCGGCCTTCGCCTTGTCCTCGATTTTCTGGCCGTGCTCGTCCGTGCCGGTCAGGAACATGACGTCGCAGCCCTGCAGGCGCTTGTACCGCGCCATGGCGTCGGTCGCGACGGTGCAGTAGGTGTGGCCGATGTGGAGCTTATCCGACGGATAATAGATCGGCGTGGTGATATAAAACGGTTTCTTGCATACTTCGCACATATATTTTTCCTCTTTTCTGCCCGCTCCGAATGAAAGAGGGGCTGTTACTCTATACTGTATCCTTTTCCCGTATTTTTGTCAACGCTGTTGCGAAATATTTGACATTCGTGGTATACTGACAATGAATCAATTTTTTATCATAATACAGACAGGAGTTCCGATTTTTCTATGATCTCTTTTCACAAGGCGGAGGCCGCCGACCGCGCGTGGGCGCATGAAATCCTGAAACGCTGCGCCTATCCCGGCGCGGAGTACGCGTTCAGCTGTATGTATCTCTGGTCAGATTATTTCGGCGAGCTTGGACGGGCGGGGGAGCGCCTGACCCAGCACGCGCCGTGGCGCGGCCGCGAGGTCTATCTCTACCCCGCCGGGACCGGCGATCTGCGCGAGGCCATTGAGGCCATCCGTGCCGACGCGGCCGAACGCGGCAATCCCATGCGCCTGCGCAGTCTGACGAACGAAACGCGCGCGGAACTCGAAGCGCTCTATCCGGGCAAATTTGAGTTTACCGCCTGCCGCAATTCCTACGACTATATCTACACCGTCGAAGAGCTTTCCGAGCTGCACGGCAAGAAGCTGCAGTCCAAGCGCAACCACTGCAACCGCTTTGAAGACGAATTCCCCGACTGGTTCACGGCTCCCATTACCGATGAAAATCTTCCGCAGTGCCATGAGATGCTGCGCATCTGGTATGAGACGCATGAACCTGCCGTAAACGCGCAGGAACTTGACCAGCTGCAGCTGGAAAAGGCCGCGCTGCAGCGCGCGTTCGACCATTTTGACGAGCTGGAGATGGACGGCCTGCTGCTGTCCGACGGCGAACGCATCATCGCCTTTTCCATGGGCAGCCGCATGAACCGGGACTATTATGACGTCGGCTTTGAAAAGGCGTTCCCGGATGTGAACGGGGCCTACGCCATGATCAACCGCGAGTTTTCCCGCATGATCGCGGAAAAATATCCCGAGGTGCGCTTTCTCAACCGCGAGGACGACATGGGCTCCGAGGGCCTGCGCCGCGCGAAGGAATCGTACCAGCCGACGGTGCTGCTGGAAAAATACACAGCCGACTGGAAGGAGAGCTGAACCATGCGCCTGCGCAAAACGAACCCCGGCGATCTGCCGCAGCTGAAGGCGCTCTGGGCGCTTGGCTTCGGCGACACGGAACAGGAGATCGAGGCGTTTTTCGCCATTTCCTATCCCACCGCGACCGGCTTCTGTGCAGAAGAGGACGGCAAGGTCATTGCCGCCGCCTACGCCCTGCCGCAGGAGCTTGCGTGGGGCGAAAAAAGCTGCCGCTCGGCCTATCTGTATGCCGTGACTACGCACCCAGACTTCCGGCGGCGCGGGATCTGCGCGAAGCTGCTGGCCTACGCGGAAAAGGAGCTGAAAAAGCGGTATTTCGACTGCCTGACGCTCGTCCCGGCGACGGACGCGCTGCGCGCGTATTATGAGACGCTGGGCTTCGTCTCGCAGAACGCGGC
>ERZ809207.335-NODE-335-length-20110-cov-5.722314_pt1 | contig 20110 bp, 18 predicted proteins | sample MGYA00520515_ERZ809207 | MGnify/ENA primary metagenome ERZ809207 (study PRJEB31570, sample SAMEA3213009) | Homo sapiens | biome: human-gut; feature: human gut; material: fecal | place: Sweden | collected 2011 ... | reverse complement strand
CACAAAAAACGCTGGTAGTTCAGAAGCTAAGGCAAAAACACGCACTCAGTATTCTTCTCTCAATCGCTCAGTTGCCCCGTGCCACCTTCTACTATCATCTGAAACAGATGCAGAAAGAGGACAAATACGCATCTGTCAAAGAAGAAATCACGGCAATTTACCATGAAAACAAAGGTAGGTACGGCTATCGCCGCATCACAACAGAGCTTCGCAAGCGCGAATTCTCTCTGAACCACAAGACCGTCCAGCGGCTGATGAAGGAGCTGGGCTTGGTTTGCCGTGTCAGGATGAAGAAATACCGCTCCTACAAGGGAGAAGTGGGCAAAAATGCGCCGAATCTGCTGAATCGGGATTTCCATGCGGACAAGCCGAATCAAAAATGGGTCACGGATGTGACGGAGTTCAGCCTGTTTGGCGAGAAACTGTATCTGTCCCCAATTCTCGATTTGCACAGCAGCGATCTGGTGAGCTACACGATCTCAGAACGTCCGGCGCTGAACATGGTAACCACCATGCTGGGCGAGGCGTTTGAGAAAATTCCAGACGGAACAAACCTCATTCTCCATTCCGACCAAGGCTGGCAGTACCAGCACAAACAGTATCGGCGGATGCTCCGGGAGAAAGGCATCCGGCAGAGCATGAGCCGAAAGGGAAATTGTCTGGACAACGCAGTGATAGAAAATTTCTTTGGGCTGCTCAAAAGCGAGCTGCTATATCTGCAAGAATTTCAGTCCATGGAACACTTCAAGCTGGAACTCATTGAATATCTGGATTACTACAACAACCGCAGGATCAAGGCAAAGCTGAAGGGCTTGCCGCCTGCAATTCACAGACGACAAGCCCTTTCAGCTGCTTGAACAATTTTCTCTATAAATATTTGTCTAACTTTTCGGGGGCACTTCATAAGCTCTGGTATCTTTTTCTCCGCAAACATCCAGTAAAAATTTACAAACAGCGGATTATCGGCAGATTCATCGTGGACTTTTACTGCGCTTCGGCCAGACTGGTCATTGAATTGGATGGCTCTCAACATTATGAACCTCAGGGGCTTGCTTATGATGCGGAACGTTCTCAATTCCTGATGTCTCTTGGATTGGAGATTTTGCGATTCTCCAACCGGGATATTGACAGGGATTTCCGTAATGTGTGTGAACAAATCGATCTTATCATTCAAAAGAGGCTGCAAGGCCCTCTCAGTCACCTGCGGTGACAGCTCTCCCAAAGGGAGAGCCAAGGGGGCTGCACCCCGTTACATAGTATGTTTGCATGAGAAATGGAGCGCATCTGTATCGATACGCTCCATTGACTGTTTTATGAACACCCATCTAATGGCCAGGGCTTGCTTTTTATATGTGCGCTGAAATCCAGTCGTACATTTCGTGGTAGGCCGCTTCGTTCAGGGGGAAGGTTTTTTCATCCTCCATCTGGCTTTTTTCGTAGCAGTATTCGCCGTGCCAGCATTCGCATTTCATGCTGCTCTCGTCGAAGTTGACCTCCTTCTGCGTCAGCATGACGATGTTCGGCGTGACGCGGAAGCGGAGTTTGCCATAGCTTCCGGTAAAGATGTTGTTGTTTTCAAAGCTGTGCAGCACCGGCAGAAATAACGGTTCCATATGCGTCTGCCCTCCTCTTTTTGTGTATCATACCACAATTTCCGCCGCACGGCAAGATTGTTTGACTTTGCCCGCGCGGTATGCTATGATTGCTGGGATTCTTTTTTACGATAAAGGGGCAAAGGCAATGCATAAACAGGCAAAGGGCAGTATTCTTCTTCTCCTGTGCGCCATGATCTGGGGCGCGGCGTTCGTTGCCCAGAGCGAGAGTATGCAGTATATCGGGCCGTTTACGATGGGCGCGGCGCGTTTTTTTCTGGCGGGGCTGGTGCTGCTGCCGGTCATTGCCGTGCTCGACCGGAAGGGCTGGTCACAGAACCGGCCGGTCACAGGGTCTGATAAGAAAAAGCAGCTGCTGTCCGGGATGATCTGCGGCATGCTGCTGTTCGCGGCGACAACGCTCCAGCAATTTGGTCTGCTCGATACGACGGTCGGAAAATCCGGCTTCGTGACGGCGCTTTATATCGTGTTTGTCCCCATTCTGGGCGCGCTCATGGGCAGACGCGCCGGGCTGAAGGTCTGGCTGTGCGCGCTGGCCGCTGTGTTTGGAATGTACCTTCTGTGCGTCGGCTCCGGCTTTTCGGTTTCGGGCGGCGATCTGCTGACGCTTGGCTGCGCGGTGCTGTTCGCGGTCCATATCTGCTATGTCGGCGCAGTCGTGCCGCATATGGACGGCGTGCGGCTGAGCTGCGTACAGTTTCTGGTCTGCTCCGCGCTGTCCGCGGTCGGTATGCTTCTGTTTGAAGCGCCGGACTGGGATTCCATTCTGCAGTGCTGGTGGCCCATTGTATATGCGGGTGTCTTCTCCGGAGGCGTGGCGTACACGTTCCAGATCATCGGCGAACGCGATGTGCAGCCCGCGCTGGCTTCCCTGCTCATGAGTCTGGAGTCCGTCTTCGCCGCCCTGTTCGGCTGGCTGCTGCTCAGCCAGACACTCTCCGCACGGGAGCTTTTCGGCTGCGCGGTCATGTTCACGGCGATCATCCTCTCGCAGCTGCCGGAGCGGCAGAAAACGGCTGTATAACGAACTGTCCCCTTGCCGGTTCATGAAACCGGCAAGGGGCATTTTTTAAGACGCTGCACTGCGGTTCGCTTCGAGCGCTTTCTGGAAGCTTGCGGTTTTCAGATCGTCGATGTACGCCTGATCGTTCTGCAGGGCTTCCTCGGCTGCGGCGGGCGGGAATTTGGCGCGGATGTCGTCGGAATAGCTGCCGTCGCTGGGCTCCCAGTATTCTGTCACCGCTCCGCTGGAGGTGCTGAGGGAGAATGTGATCGCTGTGGGAATATAGCTTCCGTTCTCCAGCGTCAGCGATTCGCCGTCTGTGCTGTAGATCTCCTGCAGAACGAGCAGATATACGGTGACTGTCTCTGTGCCGCGTCTGTCCTCTGCCAGAACGACATGGCTTTCCACGTGGATCTGGTCGGGCTGCACGGCGTCCGCGTAGTGGTCCAGAACCGCTTTGCCGATCAGCTCATCCAGAACCGAATTGTCAGCCTCCTCTGCGGCGGACAGTTCATCCTTCATCGCTTCCTGCTCGGCGGACAGGTTATCATCCTGTTCGGTGGGCTGGGCAGGCTCCTCCGGGGCTGTGTCCGCCGGATCGGGGGTGGCTTCGGTGTTGGAAACGGCGGGATCAGACGGCTGCTCTGTCTTGGAGGCCACCGGGTCGGTCAGGAAGCAGACCGCGAGGACGATGCAGGCGATGATGGCCGCCAGAATGATCCAGAAGGTTGGTTTTTTGTAGTTCATAACAGATTTGACACGCTCCTTTACTCCGATCTCGCCGAAGGCGAGGGGGCAGGCCGCAATTCTGCGGCGGTTGACGCTGCACGAGACGAGCGCCTGCATATAATCGGCTCTCTGCTCGCAGCCCAATTCTCTGATCACGGTTTCATCGCACGCCAGCTCGATATCCCGGCACATCAGCACATAGCTGAGCCACATCACCGGGTTGAACCAGTGGATCGTCAGCAGCAGGAAGCCCAGCGGCTTCCACAGGTGGTCGCCCCGGCGCAGGTGCGCCTGCTCGTGGGCAATGACGTGCTGCCGGTCGCGGCTGTCCATGCGATATGGGAGATAAATTCTCGGACGGATCGTACCGAGCACGAACGGCGAATCAATCCGCTCAGACTGGTAGATGTTTCCCCGCAGGCGGACCGCCTCGCGTACCCTGTGCCGCAGCCGCAGCGTGCTGACCATGGTATACAGGAGCAGTGCGGCAGCTCCCGCGAGCCAGACCCAGGCCGCCGGCGGCTGCGGCAGAGCTGATCCGCGCAGGCTGCGTCTGCACGGTTGTGATTGCCGGGCGGATGGCTTCCGTACGCGGAAGCAGGCTCAGCGGGCTTTCGACGGAAAACGGGAAAACCAGCCGCACAGCGACGATGCCCCAAAGCAGGACGTTGAACCACTTGGGTGCTCTGCGCAGGCAGAGACGCAGAAGAAGCACTGCAAGCACAAGCCAGCTTGCGCAGACGCTCATGTGAAGGATGGTTAAAAAGAGTGCGCTCATTGTGTTTCTCCTCTTCGGATGCGGTCGATCATCTGCTGCACCTCGTCGAGCTCATGCGCGGACAGATCCTGCCGCTTTGTGAACGCGGCAATAAAGGTGGGCAGAGAGCCTTCAAATTTCTTTTCGACCAGCTCGTCGATCTCGCAGGCCTGCGCCTCGTCCTTGGAAACGAGCGAGGTCACAAGCCCGTTCTCATTTTTCAGGATCCCACGCTCGCCAAGACGCTTGATGATCGTGTAGGTCGTCGTGCGCTTCCAGCCGAGCTGCTCCAGACACAGCTTTGCAAGCTGCGCCGCCGTGACCGGCTCATGCTTCCATAAAATCAGGCAGAAGCGGTACTCCCCTTCGTGAATTTTCGGAATTTCCAGTTTCAGCACCTCCTTGTCTACTTGTGTAGAAGCTGCCGCTATTCTACACGAGTAGACGCGTGATGTCAAGTGGTTCTTGAAAAAAATATCGAACGTGCAGGTCGTTGACCCCGGCGCGCTCGATCCATGTAAAAGGCGCTGAAGCGCAAAAGCAGTTGGCAAGAGGCTGCCTCCGGGGCGCTTCCGGGCTTGTCAAGGGGCGTGCGGACTGATATAATGTTGAAAAAGGGTGAAAGGGGCGATGGCATGGACAAGCTTGCGGTACTGCGGCAGTATTTTGGCTTTCCGGCATTCCGTGCGGGACAGCAGACGCTGATCGACGCGGTGCTTTCCGGGCGCGACGCGCTCGGCGTGATGCCGACGGGCGGCGGGAAAAGCCTCTGCTATGAGCTGCCCGCCCTGCTGCTGCCGGGGCTGACGCTCGTCATCTCGCCGCTGATCTCTCTCATGAAGGATCAGGTCATGGCGCTGCGGAACGCGGGCATCCCCGCCGGGTGCATCAACAGCTCCATGAGTCTGGACGAGCTGCGCGAGACGTACCGCGACGCGCGCTATGGCGCATATAAGCTGCTTTATGTCGCGCCCGAGCGGCTGCTGACCGACGGCTTCTGCTCCCTTGCGCAGGAGCTTGAGATCCCGCTTGTCGCCGTCGACGAGGCGCACTGCATCTCGCAGTGGGGGCAGGATTTCCGGCCCAGCTATTTAAAGATCGTGGAATTTTTGCAGCGGCTCCCGCGCCGCCCGGCTGTCGCGGCCTTTACCGCAACGGCCACGGCGCAGGTGCGCGCCGATATCATCCGTATTTTGCAGCTGCATGAGCCGGAAACGGTCGTGACCGGCTTTGACCGGCCCAATCTTCGCTTCGAAGTGCTGCGCCCGAAGGACAAGCGCACCGCGCTTTTGCAGCTGCTCTCCGAGCGGCGGGACAAGAGCGGCATTGTCTACTGCGCCACGCGCAAAACGGTCGAGCAGGTCTGCGGGCTTCTGCAGGAGGCGGGCTTTGCCGCCACGCGCTACCACGCGGGACTGGACGCTGACGAGCGAAAAGAAAATCAGGAGGCGTTCATCTGCGACCGCAGCCCCGTCATGGCCGCGACCAACGCGTTCGGCATGGGCATCGACAAGTCGAACGTCTCCTACGTCATTCATTACAATATGCCGAAAAGCGTGGAGGCGTATTATCAGGAGGCGGGACGCGCGGGGCGCGACGGCTCCCCTGCCGACTGCATCCTGCTGTATTCCTCCGGCGACGTCACGACGGCTAAATTTCTGATCTTCAATTCATCCGCAGAGAACGAGGAGCTGACTGACGAGGAGCGGCAGATGGTGCAGGCGCAGGATCTGGCCCGGCTGGAGGCCATGACAGGCTACTGCAAGACGCAGGACTGTCTGCGCGGGTATCTGCTCGACTATTTTGGCCAGCCTCATGAAAAAACCTGCGGCAACTGCGGGAACTGTCTGGCGGAATACGAGACGCGGGACCTCACGCGCGAGGCGCAGATGATCCTGTCCTGCGTTGTGCGGGCGCGGAACCGGCTCGGCTACTGCGTTGGCGCGTCGATTCTAAGCCAAACGCTGCACGGGGGCCGTTCGGCACGCGTGCGGGAGCTGGGGCTTGATTTGCTGCCGACCTACGGACTGATGTCCGCGCTGCCGGGCGCGCAGATTCGAGAATGGATCGAGCTGCTGGAGCGCGCGGGATATCTGGAGACTGATCCCGTCCACGGCGGGATCGACACGACGGAGCGGGCAGCGGCTGTGCTGTTTTCCGACGAACAGGTGCTTGCGCGCGTGCAGCGTACGACGTTCACCGGGCCGAGAACGCAGAAAAAAGCAGCTGCGTCCCGGACGGACGAGCCGCTTCTGGCCGCGCTGAAGGCGCTTCGCTTCCGCATCGCGCAGGAGCAGGGCGTCCCGGCCTATATCGTGTTTTCCAACGCAACGCTTCTGGATATGGCCGCGAAGCGGCCCGGCTCCATGCAGGAGCTGCTGGAGGTTTCCGGCGTCGGCCATGTCAAGGCCGAGCGCTACGGCGCGGCCTTTTTGAACGAGATCAGGCACTATACACATACACACAGGGAGGAATCGTAATATGTATATCCGCCGTTTTGCCCCCGCCGATGCGGACGCGGTCGTCCGCGTGTCGGAGCTTGCCACCCGCATCACCTCCGGCGCTGTCTATGACGCGGCCTTCGTCGAGGAAATGGTCGCCCAGCAGGATCGCGCGTACTTCCTGACACGCGGCGAACAGATGCACTTCTACGTCGCCTGCGAGGATGACGGGACCGTGATCGGCTGCGCCGCCTTCGGCCCGTACCACAAAAACCCGGCTGAGGGCTGCTTCTATTCCGTCTTTGTGCTGCCGGAGAAGCAGAAGCGCGGCGTGGGCCGCGCGCTCATTGAGACGATCGAGCGCGATCCGCTGTTTTTGCGCGCGCCGCGCGTCGTGATCCCCGCTTCCATCAACGCGCTGCATTTTTATCAGGAACTCGGTTACGCCTTCGCCCCCGGCGGCGACCGGCTGGACGAGGAACAGCTTTACTGTCTGGAAAAGTTCCCGCAGCGTTCCGTGTAAATCGCAAAGGAGGAAATGCCGTGCGTTCCGTCAAGGGCATTATCATTGGATTTTTGCTGATCCTGCTGGGCTTTGCCGCCGCGCAGTACAGCCTGATCGCAGCCGGGATCCTGTCTGCGGGCGGGCTTGCCGCCGTCGTTGTGAGCGCGCTGCCGAAGCGGGCGGAAAAGCAGGAGCCGCAGGCGGCTCCCGCAGCTCCCGTGCCTGCCCCGGCGGAGCTTTCCGCGCCGGAGCTGCTGCCGGATATTCTGACCGACCCACCCGTGCAGCCGAAAATGCCCCCGCTGCCGCAGCCGGAGGCGGAGGCGCTGTATAAAACGCTCGCGGACGCGTATACGCGCATTGACGCGCTTTCATGCCGCGGCCCGGCATGGATGCTGGAACGGGATATCCGGCTCTGCAAGGCCTTCTGCGCCCGCTGGGACAGCGCGAAGGCAGATGCGCAGACGGCTGCGATCCTGCGGGAAAAGGCGCGCTTTGTCGAGTATTCCAACGAATTTCTTCTGCCGGGCTTCGGCAGGCACGGCAGGATCCCCAGCCGCCGCACGTCCGGCGATCTGCTGGAGGATCTGAGCGCCGCCGTTTTGAAGCAGGCCGCGCAGCAACAGGCGGCGCTTGAGGCCGCGCTGCGGGGGCAGAAATGGTTCGAGGGCGTAAAAAAGCAGCTCCGGCCCATTCAGCCGGGACTGGCCGACGCGCCTGCGCCGGAAAAGAGGCCGGACTACACGCCGCCCGACACTGCGGCGCTCACGCGGAAGACCGCGCCGGAATCTCTGGAAACATTTTACGTTCTCGCGTTCAAAACAACGGGCAAAAGCCCCTCGCGCGGCGAAATTGCGCAGCTTTCGATCCTGAAATTCCGCCGCTTTGCGCCGGAATCCGTGCTGACCGCCTGCGTAAGCCCGGAAAATGGTCTGACAAAATACGCCCGCGAGGCGGGCGTGACGGAACGCATGACGCAGGACGCGCCGAGGCTGGCCCGGCTCCTGCCCGCCGTTGACGCGTATCTCGGTGAGAACGCGCCGCTGATCCTGTTCCGCGCGGACGAGCTGGCGTTTCTGTCCGCAGCCGGAAGCGAGGCCGTCTGCATGAAGCGTCCTGTCTATGACGTGCGGACGCTGACGGGCCGCACGTCTGAGTCGCTTGCAGACGCCTTCGGCGCGGCGTTCGAATTCGTCCCCGCCATGGCCGACGCAGAGGATGAGGCCCTCGCCTGCGGCCTGCTCTTCTGCGGCCTCGCAGACCGCGTGCTGCATCTGACGGGGAAGCGATGATCTGCTTCCGGCCCTGCCAAAGCTGTGCGTCTGCCGGAATGCCATACTGTGCGAAAGTCAAGCTGATACTCGACGCGGAACGTGCCGGTGCGGCATATCCCGCTCGCTTCATCATCAGCTTCCCGCTAATTTTCTGCAAATTCTTGACTTCCCACGCGAATCTGGGTATAATCCAATCGTAATAATAGCCAATTCCGGCTTTTAGAATTCTTGAAAGGAAGACCTGTATATGATCTATACTGCAGAAGTCAAGCATATGTGCCCGGTTGCCAAGGGCGCGTATCATGGCCCGGCTCCCATTCCCGAAGAGGGCAAGTGGGTGCAGGCAAAGGAAATCAAGGATATCTCCGGCTTTACCCATGGCGTGGGCTGGTGCGCACCGCAGCAGGGCGCATGTAAGCTGAGCCTGAATATCAAGAACGGCGTCATCGAAGAGGCTCTGGTCGAGACGATCGGCTGTTCCGGCATGACCCATTCCGCCGCAATGGCTTCCGAAATTCTCATCGGCAAGACCATTCTTGAGGCCCTCAACACCGACCTCGTCTGCGACGCTATCAACACCGCCATGCGCGAGCTGTTCCTGCAGATCGTCTATGGCCGCAGCCAGTCCGCGTTCTCCGAGGACGGCCTCGCCGTCGGCGCTTCTCTGGAAGACCTCGGCAAGGGCCTCAGAAGCCAGGTCGGCACGATGTTCGCCACGAAGGAAAAAGGCCCGCGCTACCTCGAAATGGCCGAGGGCTACTGCTCCAAGATCGCCCTCAACAAGGACGACGAGATCGTCGGCTACGAATTCATCAACTTCGGCAAGATGATGGACTTCATCAAGAAGGGCGACGAGCCTGCCGAGGCCATCAAGAAGGCCACCGGCCACTATGGTCAGTGGGACACCGCGGCGAAGTATATCGACCCGCGTCAGGAATAAGAAAAGGAGGACACGAAAATGGCTTTGTTTGAAAACTACGACAGAAGAATTGACAAGATCAACGGCGTCCTCAAGCAGTACGGCATCGAGTCCGTCGAGGCTTGCCGCGAAATGTGCCAGGCCAAGGGCTTTGACCCGTATGAGATCGTCAAGAGCATTCAGCCCATCTGCTTCGAGAACGCGTGCTGGGCATACACCGTCGGCGCTGCCATCGCCATGAAGAAGGGCGTTAAGACCGCTGCCGAAGCCGCTACCGCCATCGGCGAGGGCCTGCAGGCCTTCTGCATCGACGGCTCTGTCGCCGACGACCGCAAGGTTGGCCTCGGCCACGGCAATCTGGGCGCCATGCTCCTGTCCGAGGAATCCGAGTGCTTCTGCTTCCTCGCAGGCCACGAGTCCTTTGCGGCCGCTGAGGGCGCCATCGGCATCGTCAAGAACGCGAATAAGGCCCGTAAAAAGCCTCTGCGCGTCATCCTGAACGGCCTCGGCAAGGACGCTGCCCAGATCATCTCCCGTATCAACGGCTTCACCTATGTCCAGACCCAGTTCGACTACTACACCGGCGAGCTCAAGATCGTCCGCGAGATCCGCTACTCCGAGGGCGAGCGCGCCAACGTCCGCTGCTACGGCGCTGACGATGTCCGCGAGGGCGTTGCCATCATGCACAAGGAAGGCGTCGACGTCTCCATCACCGGTAACTCCACCAACCCCACCCGCTTCCAGCATCCGGTCGCAGGCACCTACAAGAAGGAGTGCGTCCAGATGGGCAAGAAGTATTTCTCCGTCGCTTCCGGCGGCGGCACGGGCCGTACCCTGCACCCGGACAACATGGCCGCAGGCCCCGCTTCCTACGGCATGACCGACACCATGGGCCGTATGCACTCCGATGCACAGTTCGCAGGCTCCTCCTCCGTCCCTGCGCACGTCGAGATGATGGGCTTCCTGGGCATGGGCAACAACCCCATGGTCGGCGCTACGGTTGCGGTTGCAGTCGCCGTCGAAGAGGCCATGAAGTAAGCCTGATTGGCAAAAACCAAGTGTTTTCAATGCCTTCAGCCGTGGTTAAAAGTGGATAAATGCAGTGAGATGATGTACACTAGTACATTATTTGTACACTATTAGTACACCACACTCGTACACCCCGCCGTAGTGATGATTTGCTACAGCGGGGTGTTTTCTATTTATCGATCAAAATTGCCTGCTCGATCAAGAATAACAAGCGTTCTGATCATGTCCTCACTCATATTTTTCCAAGCAGTTCCGGCGCTTTTACCAACGTGCGCCGAGGGAATACCGGAACGGCGTGCACGAACCGGAATGACGCCGCGTCTGTAGTGCGCGAAGCATCCGGTTTTGGTGCTAACGTCCTATTATGTTTCCGTTCTGCGGAACGTTTTTGTTTTAAAACACCAAATTCCCCTTGACAGGACCGGATTTGTCCGGTAATATGTCTTTATAGGGTGCACATATTTAATTGTGCAGTCCACATTGTACGGACATATGAGTTTCTGAAGAAAGGGCGGATTTGAAATGAAACAGATGATGGATGCCATCGTAAAACCCACAGCCGGCCCCGGATTGGAGCTGCGGCAGGTGCCTGTCCCTGTGCCGGGCCCCGGAGAAGTTCTCATCAAGATCCACAAGACCGCGATCTGCGGCTCCGACGTCCATATCTACAAATGGAACCAGTGGGCGCAGCAGCACGTCAAGCCCCCACAGGTCATCGGCCATGAGTATGTCGGCGAGGTCGCCGAGCTTGGCGCGGGCGTCACGGGCTTTGCGGTCGGCCAGCGCGTCTCCGGCGAGGGTCATATCACCTGCGGCCACTGCCGCAACTGTCACACCGGCAATATTCAGTGGTGCAAGCACCATGTCGGCGTCGGCGTCGACCGCGACGGTGCGTTCGCGGAGTATGTCTGCATCCCGTCGCGCAACGTCATTGCCATCGACGAGAGCCTGCCGGAGGACGTCGTCTCCTTCTTTGACGCCTTCGGCAACGCCACGCATACCGCCCTCATGTTCCCGCTCATCGGCGAGGACGTGCTCATCACCGGCGCGGGCCCCATCGGCATTATCGCGGGCGGCATCTGCAAATACGCGGGCGCACGCCGCGTCGTGATCACCGACGTCAACGAATACCGGCTCGACCTCGCCCGCAGGATGGGCGTCGACGCTGCCGTCAACACCGCGAAGGAGGATCTGCGCGAGGTCATGCACGAGCAGGGCCTGACCGAGGGCTTCGACGTGGGTCTTGAAATGTCTGGAAACGCCGCGGCGTTCCACCAGCTGATCTCCGTCATGCGCAGCGGCGGCAAGGTCTCGCTGCTTGGTCTCGGCGACGGCCCCATCAGCGTGGACATGAACCAGATCATTACAAACGGCCTGACGCTGCAGGGCATCTATGGCCGCAAGATGGACAACTGGCACCAGATGTCGTACATGGTGCAGGGCGGGCTCGATCTGACCCCCGTCATTACGCACCGCTTCCACTACACGGACTTCCAGAAGGGCTTTGACGCGATGATGAGCGGCAAGTCCGGAAAAGTTGTACTCGATTGGACGAAGTAAAGGAGGAATTCTCATGAAAACTGCACTGAAAGCCTTTGAACAGGAGCTGGACGCGATCCGCGAAGCCGGTACCTGGCGCGAAGAGCGCATCATCACCACCCCGCAGCGCGCCTGCATCGACACCACGCAGAAATCCCATGTCGTCAACATGTGCGCCAACAACTATCTCGGCCTGTCCGACGACCCGCGGCTCATCGAGGCCGCGAAGGCCAGCTATGACCGCTGGGGCTTCGGCCTTTCGTCTGTGCGCTTCATCTGCGGCACGCAGGAGATCCACAAGGAGCTCGAGCGCCGCATCGCAAAGTTCGCAGGCACCGACGACGCCATCCTCTATTCCTCCTGCTTCGACGCCAACGGCGGTCTGTTTGAGACGCTGCTTGGGTCGGAGGACGCGGTCATTTCGGATGAGCTGAACCACGCGTCCATCATCGACGGCGTGCGCCTGTGCAAGGCCAAGCGCTACCGCTATCTGAACAACAACATGGAAGACCTCGAAGCCAAGCTCAAGGACGCGCGGGAATCCGGCTGCAAGAAAATTCTGATCGCGACCGACGGCGTGTTCTCCATGGACGGCTACATTGCGAACCTCAAGGCCATCTGCGATCTGGCGGACCGCTATGACGCGCTGACGATGGTCGACGACAGCCACGCCGTCGGCTTCATGGGCGCGCACGGCCGCGGCACGGCAGAGTTCTGCGGTGTCATTGGACGCGTCGACATCATCACCGGCACGTTCGGCAAGGCCATGGGCGGTGCGTCCGGCGGTTATACCGCCGCGCGGCAGCCGATCGTCGACCTGCTGCGGCAGCGTTCGCGCCCGTACCTGTTCTCCAACACGCTCGCGCCCGCCATCTGCGCCGCGACGCTCCGCACGATCGACCTGCTGGAGGAATCCACGGCGCTGCGCGACAAGGTTCATGAGAACGCGCGCTATTTCCGCGCGGAGATGGAAAAGCTCGGCTTCGATCTGCTCCCCGGCGAGCACCCCATCGTCCCCGTCATGCTCTATGACCCGAAAATCGCGCAGGAGTTTGCCCGCCGGATGCTTGAAAAGGGCGTGTATGTCGTCGGCTTCTGCTATCCCGTCGTCCCGAAGGGTCGCGACCGCATCCGCACGCAGATCTCCGCCGGCCACACGAAGGAAGACCTCGATTTCGCCGTCCGCTGCTTCGGTGAGGTCAAAAAGGAAATGGGCCTGTAAGTTTACATAAGTTTTATTGCAGCTGCGGCAGGCCATGTGCATGGTCTGCCGCAGTGCAGCTATGCACCGGTGCAGACGGGCAGAAACCCGCGGCAGGCTATTGACAGCGGCAGTCCGCACGGGTATCATAAAATATAGAATTCATGCAAGGAGAAATCAAACGATGATAGACAATTACAAGTTCTCAACACTTGAATACAAGCGCCCCGATGGGGAGGCGCGTCGCGCACAGCTTATCAAATGGAAAGAAGCGGTCGAGCACGCGGAGAACTATGACGCACTGCGCAAGCTGATGCTTGAGATTGACCGCGAGAACTGCGAGCTGTTTACGCAGTATTCCATTGCACATATCCGCCACACGCTCGACACACGTGACGAGTTTTATGAGGCGGAGATTCAGTATTTGCAGGATACGCTGCCCACGCTCAGCGGCGACGAGGTTGCGCTCAGCGAGGCTATTGCGGCCAGCCCGTTCCGTGCGGACATTGAGCGGGATCTTGGCAAGCAGTACTTTGTCTCCATGGACTTACAGAAAAAGCTGTATTGCGAGGCCAACGTTCCGCTGCGCCAGCAGGAGAGCCGCCTGACCAATGAATATCAGAAAATCATGGCCACGGCAGAGATTCCGTTTGACGGCAAGAATCTGAACCTTTACGGCGTGCAGAAATACTTTGAACACCCTGACCGCGCGATGCGCGCCGCTGCCGTCAAGGCATACTCCAAATTTTATGAGGACAATGAGCCGCGTCTGGAACAGATTTGGGATGAGCTGATTCGTATCCGCAACCAGATGGGCAAAAATCTTGGCTACGAAAATTACATTCCTGTCGGTTATCTGGAGCAGGGACGCACGGATTACGGCGAAAAAGAGGTCGCGTCTTTCCGCGAGCAGGTACGCACCGTTCTTGTTCCGCTGTGCAAGAAGCTCTATGACGCGCAGGCCAAGCGCCTCGGCGTTGATCACGTCATGTGGTACGACGAAAAGATGGTATTCCCGGACGGCAACGCCGAGCCTGCGGGTGACGACGCGTTCATGGTCAAGACCGCGCAGAAGATGTATCACGAGATCAGCCCGGAAACCGGCGAATTCATCGACTTCATGATCGACCATGAGCTGATGGACCTGCAGAACAAGCCGGGCAAGGCCTCCACGGGCTACATGACGAGTCTGCCGAGCCTGAAAGCGCCGTTTGTGTTCTCCTGCTTCAACCACACGATCTTTGATATGCAGGTGCTGACGCACGAGCTGGGCCACGCGTTCGCGGGCTATATGGCCATGCGCAGCCAGCCCATTTCGGACTATTACAGCGAGTCGACCGATATTGCGGAGATCCACTCCATGTCCATGGAGCAGTTTGCTTACCCCTATGCCGAGTGGTTCTTCGGCGATCAGGCGGACAAGTTCCGCTTCGCACATCTACAGGAGGCGCTGACCTTCGTGCCCTTCGGCGTGGCCGTGGACGAGTTCCAGCACATCTGCTATGCACATCCTGAGCTGACGCCGAAGGAGCGGACATATCAGTGGCACCTGCTGGAGGAAAAGTATATGCCGTGGCGGCACTATGAGAACGACCCGTTCTTTGAACGCGGCGGCTACTGGTACCACAAGCTGCATATCTACCTCTATCCGTTCTACTATATCAACTACACGCTCACGACGATGGGCGCGATGGAGTTCAAGAAGAAGTACGCCGAGGATAAGGCCGCCGCATGGCAGGACTATCTGAACCTCTGCAAGACCGGCGGCCAGCCGCAGCTATCTCGAAACGCTGCGCTATGCAAATCTGTCCAACCCCTTCGAGGCTGGCTCTGTCGCGCGTGCCTGCGGGTACGCGGAGGACATTCTGCTCAAGCAGATCGCGGAGCAGGCGCAGAACGTGTAAGATCCCCCCATTTGGCAGCCGATGATCCAACCATCAGAAAAGCAGCGGGAGGAACCATGAAATCCCATGGTTCCTCCCGCTTGTTTTATTTTGTTTCACTCTTTTACCGCCGCCTCGTGACGGGGCAGGCTTCTTGCTCCGTAGTTTCCCCGACGGCCTTCATGGCGCCGCGGTGTGCCTTCCCTTTGGGCCTCCTTATGCTCGACAAGCTCCATCTGCTTCTCAAAGGCTTCACCCTTGTGCTCTGAGCCATGTCTTCCGGCAGGCTGATAGGTCGTTACCACGCGTTCGACCTGCGCGCGGAGTTCCTCTTCGTTTCCGGCATAGGCCGCCTTCATGAGCATTTGCAGCTGTCTGAGAAAAACATCCGTATCGAAACGGATCGGGCTGCCGATGTGGATCAGCTGGTTCGGCGTTGTGCGCAGGCCCTCCTCCGACATCAGCTTTTCTTCATACAGCTTCTCGCCGGGGCGCAGGCCCGTATACTCGATTTTGATATCCACGTCGGGGCGCAGACCCGAGAGCTTGATCAGATTTCGCGCAAGCGTGTCGATCTTTACGGGGGAGCCCATGTCGAGCACGAAGATCTCCCCGCCCTTCGCATAGGTTCCCGCCTGCAGGACAAGCGCGGCGGCTTCCGGGATCGTCATGAAGTAGCGGATGACATCGGGGTGCGTGACCGTCACCGGGCCGCCCTTTGCGATCTGCTCCTTAAAGCGCGGCACGACAGAGCCGTTGCTGCCGAGGACATTGCCGAAGCGCACGGCCACAAACTCGGTTTTCGCATTTTTGGCGGACTTCATGATCTCGCGCATACTGCCGCTCTCGTCGCTGCTGTGCACGTGAAGCGGCGGCAGCTCGTCCGCCTTGCCGTCACGGATCTTGCGGCTGAACGACTGAATGATCATCTCGCACAGGCGCTTGGACGCGCCCATGATGTTCGTGGGGTTCACCGCCTTGTCGGTCGAGATCAGAACAAAGCGCTTGCAGCCGTTTACCATGGCGGCGTAGGCCGTCTTATAGGTACCGATGGCGTTATTTTTGATGGCCTCGCACGGGCTGTCCTCCATAAGCGGGACGTGTTTATGCGCCGCCGCGTGATAGACTACGTCGGGCTTATACGTTTCAAAGACCTGATTGATCCGGTAATCCTCAATGAGGTTCCGGTGCAGCTCGATATGCTGTCCGTTTGGGGTATAGATCTGGACGTCATGGTCAGAGATCTCCCCGATCCGGTACGAAAGGTTCTCCGAAAGCGCCTCCATTGCCCTGTCCAGATCTGCCTCACGGACAAATACGTCGATATCGCAGCTTGTCCGCATCCACGGCTCGGGATAGTACCGGCGGAGCACCGAGCCTTTCAGGGGAATAAAGGGGATCCGAGCCTTTTCAAGCGTTCCGCAGATTTTTTTCAGCTCATGCTCGAGCTGCTCACAGCGGAAGGCCGCACGGAACATTTCGTTGTCAAGCTCCTTGCCCTGCTCGCCGCAAAGACCGTTGTTTTTCAAACCGAGCGCAAGCAGGTGCGTGAGGTCATGCCGCCGCGCAAGCGCACTCATGGCGGGCAGCATATCCGGGGCATAGCGCGCACGCTCCTGCGCGGAAAGCGGACGTCCGCTGACCGCCGAAGTGATGATAAGAAAGAAACTCTCACGCTCTCTGTTGTCCAAACCCTTGTGCTCCCTTTATTCGTTGAAGCAGCCCCGCCGCCATACAGGACGGCGGGGCTGCCGCAGGTCTTAGTTCCACTTTTCGTGCAGCAGCTCGCTGTCGAAGGTGTAAGTATGTTCGCTGGTTGCCTCAACGATGTCGTAGAAGCCCCAGAAGGTCTTGCTCACGTCGGGGAAGCGTCTGCCCGCACCGGCGTCAATGGCGTCAAAGTCGGCAAGACGGCCAAGCATAATACTCTCCTTTTCGTGCTAGTTCCACATTTCGGGGCGGGTCAAACCGAGTTTGGCCCAGCCAGAAGCGGGGAAATGGATATGCGTGCCCGTTTGTAGGGGCCGACGGCTCTGTCGGCCCGGCAGTCTGCACCGGTTTTACGGAACATTTAGGCAGATTTGCAGCTGCGCCACGGGCCGATGTAGGCATCGGCCTCTACAGCCGCATGGGAAACTGCATACGGATTCGCCGTGGATTTTTGAAAACACACTGCGTCCTGCGGGCGGACAGAGTCGTCCGCCCCTACAGGAACGCGTGTGTGCGGATTTACGCCTCCAGGCACCCGGCTTTTTGCAGGGTGGACAGAAATTCGTCGATATCCTGTTCGGCCTGTGCGTCAGATACGTCGTATTCTGCGGTGAGGGCGGCGAGGAGCGCGGGGCGGTCGGCGCCCTGTTCCAGCGCGCGCCATAGAAGCGCGCCGGATTCGTTGAGCGTCAGCATCCCGTTAAAATCCACGCTGGCTGCGCCGACGGCGAGGACGGCATAGCTGCCGGCCACCTGACGCAGAACAAAGTTTTCTTTGAGTTTCATAGTCCTTCCTCCTCCGCCGCGCGGCGCATGGTTTCGAAGCTCAGGCGGGCGGCGGCTTCCTCCGGGCGGTTTTCCAGCAGGAAGACCGGAATTTCCCGCAGCAGGCTGTCCAGCGACGCAAGCAGAAGCTCCATACTGTGCGGCTGGAGCCGGTACGTGGTCTGCGCCAGAATCAGCGGCAGGGCCTCGGCGGCGGGCAGGCGGCGGATGCGGTTTTCCTGTGATTTTTCCAGAAAACAAATGCCGCCGAGCGGCCATTTCTGGTTGAGATTGATGCCGTCCTTGCCGCACCACGGCGTGCCGTAGGCATACCAGCGGCCGTCCAGACGGCGGAGGGCGGGCTTATCGTCGTTGAAGACCTGCACGGCCTCTCCAAACGTCTGCTGCCAGAGATGCGTATGGGTCGATTTTCCGCGCCCGCAGGGGCCGGAAAAGAGGTACGCCCTCCTCCCAACGCCGCCGCCGACGCGTGGAGCATCAGACCGTTGTAGGGTGTACTGATAGTGACATTCTCGCGGGTATCAGCAAGCATCGTGACGACCGCTTTAGACTTGGCCGCGTCGATGGCTTTCTGGAGGGAGTCGTACTTGACACCGCCAGCTTCGGCAACGTAGGTGATCTTCTTCAGCGTGCCTTCGTCCCACTTGTAGCCGGCGGGGGCTTCGATCACGATGTCACCGTGGTTGTTGGACATGGTGTAGACGGTTTCGTGCGCCGCCGGCGGTCAGCTCCTCGCATGGATGCGCCGCTGTGAATCCCTTTACCTTTTTCGAATACAACATCTTGGTTTCCTCCTTTTTCATCTTCGGTTAGATGCCTCTAACCATCATTTAGTATACCACCAGGACTGCGCAGGCACAATTGTGCGGATCACAGAATGGCGCGGAACAGTTCGTCGTTCTGGTCGTCGGCTTCGGGGTGGAACTGGACGCCGAGCATCTGCTCACCGTATTCCAACGCCTCGATGGTGCCGTCGTCCGTCCGGCCCGCGACAGTCAGCGACCGGGCTGGGTGCGTAATACGATAGTTGTGCATCGATGCGCCCAGGATCGTCTGCTTCCCTGTCAGACGTTCGAGGCGGCTGCCGGGCGTTACATGGATGGGATGCTTGAAGCGGTCGACATTGTCCCGCGTGATATGGCCGTCCCAGTGGCCGTCCACGGGTTCGGTGAACATATAGCGTTCTTTTTTCATCTGCTCGAACAGCGCGAGCAGCGGCCCGTCCCAGCCGCGGTGTTCGGCCTCTTCGGCAACGAGGAAATAAGTGTTCATCATCTGCATCCCAAGGCAGATGCCAAGCACGGGCTTGCCGGATTTCGCAGCGTACTCCATGACCTGAAAATGGTACGGATAGAACCGTGCCCCGCCGCAGAACACAAACGCGTCGCAGAGCGAAAGGCTGTCCTCCGCCGCATAGCCGTCGCTGCTGAGGATCCCGACGGGCGTGCCGCCGTTTGCAAGAATCCGCTTCGGATAGCCGTTTACAAATAAATATTGATCCGCGTACAGATCCTCCGAGCCGAACAGCTTTGCGCCCGGCACGATCCCGATGATTCGCATACAGTTCTCCCTTCGGCCGGGACACACAGCGCCCGCCTTTTTTTGACCCATCTTAGCATATCCTGTGCGGAATTGCAATCTGCCGCGCGGGGTGCGGCGCTCCCCGTTCCCAAATCCCGAAAAAACAGCAGACTTCACAAAATTACAACTTATTTTTTGTTTGGCAAACAAAAAATTTGTACTGCTTAACGGATTCTAAACACGTTTACTTGATACAGAGGCCAGAATAGCGGTTGGCACGGGGCACTTTTCCCTTTTCGGTCCCGCCGCCTGCCACCGCGTTATGCGACTCCGGCCATCAAATAAAAGGAGATTATTCCAAATGAAAGACCAGAGATCCCGCGCACCGGCGTCCGTCGACAACATCGGCATCGGCGTCACGCAGGTCCCGGAATTCTTCTCCGGTATGCCGAAGATCGTGAGCGACATTTTCGCAGGCAACCCCGTCGCGGGCGTGTTTGTGATTTCCATGATCCTGTCTCTGACGCTGCCCAAAAAGGTCAAGATGGAGGATGTCGGCGCGCTGACCGAGGACACCATCGACAGCAAAAAGCCGGAATATACGCTTGAAAAATTACCGTCCTCTGTCATGCAGCACATGACGGAGGGCGGTTTTGGCCGGTTACAGATCGTCCGCGTCCTGGACCGGGACGTCAAGCTCATTTATCGGAAGGCCGGTCCAGCTGCCCTGCGGGTCGGTAAGACTGGGCTGCTGGGCGAAGATCTCCGGAACGAGATCCGGACGGTCTTTTCTGTCGCGTTTTTTCATGCTGCACCTCCTCTTTTTCTTTCAGGATGTGCGGCTTTTTTCGTTTTTATCCGTGATGATGGCCGTTGTGGTCGCAGGACTCCGGGATATAATCTGCCTCTTTGGAAAAATCCAGCGTTTTCGGCGCATATGTCCGGAGTCCGGCCAGAAACGCCGCATAATCGGCCCGGTCCGTGGGGACGAGCACCATCTGTTCCCGCTCAAGCAGGCGATCCGCCGCCGTGAAGCAGAGCGCATCGGCGCGCCCGCATTTCGTCAGTACGTTGTGCATCAGGCACACGTCCAGAATCTGCGCAATTTCAAAATAAATGACCGTGCGGGAACAGAAAATTTCAATTGCCGCCTCCACGCCGTCCTCCGGCGGCAGGACGCGGATGGTGTCCTCGGGAATC
>ERZ809207.322-NODE-322-length-20797-cov-6.040160_pt1 | contig 20797 bp, 15 predicted proteins | sample MGYA00520515_ERZ809207 | MGnify/ENA primary metagenome ERZ809207 (study PRJEB31570, sample SAMEA3213009) | Homo sapiens | biome: human-gut; feature: human gut; material: fecal | place: Sweden | collected 2011 ... | reverse complement strand
CAAAATAGACGAGATTCATCGTCAGTGCCGTCATGCCAAGCGAGAATTTCACGTTTGCCAGCTGCAAAAGCAGATTCAGAATCAGCAGATAAAACGGCAGATAAAGCCACCCGGCAATCGTTTCAAATTTCGTCAGCCGGTAAGAAATCGCGTGGGACGCTTTGCGGGCCATAATGGAGAAGCCCCTTTCCGAGAGAATCTGTAGGGGTCGACGACTCTGTCGGCCCATTGGGAAGCTGCGAATTCGCTGAAGAGTCCCGTAAAAAAGCTGCATTCTGCCGGGCCGATGCAGGCATCGGCCCCTACAGGCAGCCCCTTTACAGCAGCTGCTTCAGCTGGTACAGCTGGTTCAGCGCCTCGATGGGCGTGAGTGTTTCGACGGTGATGGCTTCAAGTGCGCGGCGCAGCTCGTCCGACTGCATATCGAGCATGGAAACCTGATCGGACACGGGTGCAGCCGCGGGCTTTGCGCGCTCCGGCGCGCCGGACTCAAGATCCTTGAGAATTTCCCGCGCGCGTGTGATGACCCGGTCGGGAATGCCCGCGAGCTTGGCGACCTCGATGCCGTAGCTGTCGTCCGCCGCACCGGGGACGATCTTGCGCAGGAAGATCATGTCCCCCTGCCGCTTCTTGACGGCGATGTTGAAGTTTTTGACGCCCGGCAGCGCCTGCTCAATGTCCGTCAGCTCGTGATAGTGCGTGGCGAAGAGCGTTTTCGCGCCCAGCCGCTTGCGGTCGGCCGCATATTCGAGCACGGCTCTTGCGATCGCCATGCCGTCGAACGTCGACGTGCCTCTGCCGATCTCGTCGAGGATGAGAAGCGAACGCGGCGTCGCGTTTTTCAGAATATCGGCAACCTCGGTCATCTCGACCATGAATGTCGACTGGCCGGAGGCCAGATCGTCTGACGCGCCGATGCGCGTGAACAGCCGGTCGACGATGCCGATGTGCGCCGACTGTGCCGGGACGAACGAGCCCATCTGCGCCATGAGGACAATGAGCGCCACCTGCCGCATGTAGGTCGATTTACCGGCCATGTTCGGGCCGGTGATGATGGCCGTGCGGCAGTCCTCCGAGCCAAGCAGCGTGTCGTTCGGCACAAACAGCGCGTTTTTGAGCATCTGCTCGACGACCGGATGACGGCCCGCCGTGATCGATACGGTATTGCCGAGGTCGACCTCGGGCTTGCAGTAATGATTGTGGACGGCGACGGCGGCAAAGCTGCACAGCACGTCCAGCTGCGCGACAGCCTGCGCCGTCTGCTTGACACGGGCGGATTCTCCCGCGACAAACTGCCGCAGCGCCACGAACAGGTCATATTCCAGCGCCACAATGCGGTCCTTGGCCGTCAGAATGGTGCTTTCCAGCTCCTTGAGTTCTTCCGTGATGTACCGTTCGCCGGTCGAGAGCGTCTGCTTGCGGATATAGCTGTCCGGGACCAGATTCAGCTGGCCCTTTGCGACCTCGATATAATAGCCGAACACGCGGTTATAGCCCACGCGCAGATTCCGGATGCCGGTCTTTTCCTTTTCGCGGGCCTCGATCTGCGTGAGCATCCCCTTGCCGCCGGACTGGACGGCGCGCAGCTCGTCGAGCTCTTTGTTTGCACCGTCACGGATGAGCCCGCCCTCGCGCAGCAGGAACGGAGGATCGTCCACGATGGTCGCGTCGATCTTCTCCTTGAGATCTGCCAGCGTGTCAAGCTGCTCAAAAAGCGTCTGCAAATACGGCGAACGCATCCCGGACAGCCGCTCCTTGACGGCGGGAAGACTCGCCGCGCCCTGTGAAAGCGCGGCAAGATCGCGGCAGGAGGCCGTGCCCGTCATAATGCGGGTCATGGCGCGCTCAAAGTCCGTAATTTCACGCAGGGACAGGATCAGCTCTTCCCGGTCGATGGTCTTTTTGACCAGCTCCTCCACGGCGGTCAGACGGCGCGTGATCTGCGCGGGGCTGAGAAGCGGCCGCTCCATCCACGCCCGCAGCAGACGGCCGCCCATGGCGGTCTTCGTCTTGTCGAGCACCCACAGAAGGCTCCCGCGCTTTTCCTTTGCGCGCATCGTCTCCGTCAGTTCGAGATTCCGCCGCGCGGCAAGATCGAGCTGCATGAACTTGCCTGCAATATATAATTCCAGCGCCCGGATGTGCGGCAGCTCGTTTTTCTGCAGATCGCGCAGCGTGGTCAGAAGCGCGCCCGCCGCTGCAATGACGCACGGCATATTCGCAAGACCGAGCGCCTCCGGCGACTGCCCAAACTGCGCCGTCACGGCAGCCTCGCACAGCGCGGGGTCAAACTGCGCGTCCGTGCCGATGTTCACGCAGGTGTGGAAGCGGTCGCGCAGAAAATCCGCCAGCGCGCCGTCCTCCGCCGCCGTGCCGCCCAGAAGGGCCTCGGACGGCAGAAAGCTGCCAAGCTCGTTCTGCGCGTCCTGCATGGCGTCGGCGCCGGAAACCTGCGTTGCGCTGAACGCGCCGGTCGATACGTCGCAGAAGCAAAGGCCGTATGTACCGGCTGCGCCGTAGACGCAGGCGTAATAATTGTTTTTGGATTCCACCAGCATCGAGCTTTCCGTCACGGAGCCGGGCGTCACGATGCGGATGATGTCGCGCTTTACAAGCCCCTTTGCCAGCGCCGGGTCCTCCATCTGCTCACAGATGGCGACCTTGTAGCCCTTGGCAACCAGACGCGCGATATAGCTCTCCGAGGAATGATACGGCACGCCGCACATGGGAATCTTATCCTCTGCGCTCTTGTCCTTGGCATGGTCGCGCGAGGTGAGCGTCAGATCGAGCTCGCGCGAAGCAATGCGCGCGTCCTCCTCGAACATCTCATAAAAATCGCCCAGCCGGAAAAACAGCAGGCAGTCGGGATTGCGCTCCTTGACCGCATAATACTGCTGCATCATGGGGGTGAGTTCGGCCATAATCAAAACCTCCGGGTTTTCTCTTTTAACGTCTGAAATTATGCTTTCGGCAAATCCATATGCACTTACGCATTCGTTTGTAGGGGCCGATGCCCACATCGGCCCGTTGGGAAGTTGCAAATTCGCCGAAGAATACCGTAAAAACGGTGCATTCTGCCGGGCCGATGTGGGCATCGGCCCCTACAAAGCCCGCACCAGGGTGCTGTGTTATCGGAGTTCGCCTACAAGGCTCCATGTCGTGCAGCCTGTGATCGTCACGTCCAAAAACTGGCCGATCAGGCTGTCGTCTCCCGCGAAGCGGACGAGTCTTCCGCCCTCGGTGCGGGCGGTGAGCAGGTCCTTGTCGCGGCCGTCGCAGAGCACGCGGACGGTCTTGCCGACGTAGCCCTGATGAATTTCCAGCGAAATGCGGTTCTGCACGGCGCAGAGCCGGTCAAAGCGGCGGTTTTTCTCCTCCTTGGGTGTCGGGTCGTCCATTTTCGCGGCAGGCGTTCCCGCGCGCGGGGAGAAGATAAAGGTAAACAGCGCGTCATAGCGCACGTCTTCGATCAGGCTGATCGTGTCCTCGAATTCCTCCTCCGTCTCGCCGGGGAAGCCGACGATCACGTCGCTGGTCAGAACCAGCTCGGGCATGATCTGGCGGCCATAGTGCGCCAGCTTCAGATATTCCTCGCGGTTATAGTGCCGGTTCATGGCTTTCAGCACCCGGTCGTTGCCGGACTGGAAGGGCAGGTGGAACTGCTTGGCGATCCTGGGGTATTTTGCAATGGTGTCAAAGAGCTTTTTGCTTGCGTCCTTCGGGTGGCTCGTCATGAAGCGCAGCCAGAAGTCTCCCGGCAGCTGCGCGATCTCGGCCATGAGGTCGGCAAAATCAACGCCCAGCCCCAGATCCTTGCCGTAGGAGTTGACGTTCTGGCCCAAAAGCGTAATGTCCTTATAGCCCGCCGCGATGAGGCCCTTGACTTCTTCCAGAATCTCCTCGGGCCGTCTTGACCGCTCCCGCCCGCGCACATACGGCACGATGCAGTACGAACAGAAATTGTTGCAGCCGTACATGATCGACACCCACGCCTTGAGATCGGACGAGCGCACGACGGGGATGCCCTCGGCGATATTGCCCGCGGAATCGTCCACGGCGAAAATGCGCTTGTTCGTGCGCAGCACGCTTTGCAGCAGCTCCGGGAAGCGCCATAATTCGTGCGGATTGAACACGCCGTCAACATGGCGGTAGCTGTTTTTGATGCGCTCGACGACCTGCGGCTGGCCCATCATGCAGCCGCAGAGAAAAATTTTCTGCTCCGGGTGCCGGGCCTTGGTGTGTACCAGCGCGCCGACGTTGCCGTAGACGCGGGTTTCCGCGTGCTCACGGATGGCGCAGGTGTTGATAACGATGCAGTCCGCGCCCTCTTCGGTGTCCACGATCTCATACCCGCTTGCACGCAGCATCCCGCGGATGCGTTCGGAATCCGCCTCGTTCTGCTGGCAGCCGTATGTATCGACAAAGGCCCGCGGCGTCCTGCCGCGCGAGGCCCAAAGGGCTTTGATCTGCTCGCAGACAGCGGCTTCCTTCTCCAGCGCCTCCTGCGCGATCACAACGGGTTTGCGTTCCATGTATGTTTCCTCCGAACTGCATAACTTAACAATTTATTATAGCAGATTCCGTGGGGATTTGCAATGGAGCAAAACAAGCAGTCAAAGGCATAGGTTTTTGCAATTTTCCGAATTGTACGTAGGGGCGGACGACTCTGTCCGCCCGCTGCGAATTCTCTGATATTTTCAGCAAATCTGCAACATTTAAGGGGCCGACAGAGTCGTCGGCCCCTACAGCGGCAGTGCAGTTTTATGATATATCATCCCGCGATCAACCCCTGGACGACCTTTGCGGCCAGGAGGATGAGGACAATGATGATAGCGGGCTTTACGATCTTCGAGCCGTTTTTGATGGCGAGTCCCGCGCCGATGAAATGGCCCAAAATGCTCGACACCGTGCCGATGAGGCCGAGGACGAGGAAGACCTTGCCGCTTAACAGGCTGGTCAGGAGCGAGGCAATGTTGGAAGACAGATTCACGAGCTTGACATTGCCGCCCGCCGTGCGCACGTCGAGCTTGCCGAGATTGCAGAAAATGAGCAGCAGGAACGTGCCCGTGCCGGGCCCGTAGAACCCGTCGTACGCGCCGACGACGAGCGCGGCCAGATAGACGATGGCCATCTGCTTTTTGGGCTCGATATCGCCGCGCTCCTCCGGCAGCTGCCGCTGGCGCAGCACGACGAAGGCCACGACCGGCAGCACGATCAGCAGCAGATATTGTAAGTACACCTCGGAGATCATCAGCTGCAATTTTGTTCCGAAGAACGAGCCGATGAGCGCCAGCACGATGGACGGAATGCCGAGCTTCCAGTCGACATAGCCGTTTTTGATATACCGGCCCGTGGAAAACGCGGTGCCGATGGAGGAGGAAAATTTGTTTGTGCCCAGCGCAAAGTGCATCGGAAGTCCCGCGAGCAGATACGTCGGGACGGAAATAATGCCGCCGCCGCCCGCGATGGCGTCCATGAACGACGCAAAGAATACGCCGATGACGACGATGACGACCATTTGTACTGTCAGATCCTGTACGCCCATTTTATATCTCTCCTTTGATTGCAAGCTCCAGCATATCGGCCACGCCGCCTTCTTCATTTGTCGGCGCAATCAGATCCGCTTTCTGTTTGAGCGCTTCTTCCCCGTTTCCCATTGCGACGCCGACGCCCGCAAAGTCGAGCATGGCCGCGTCGTTGCCGCTGTCGCCGATGGCCATGACCTGCTCGCGCGGGATGCCGAGTTTTTTGCACAGAGCAGCAAGCGCGATGCCCTTGCTGGTGTTCGGGTTCATGACCTCCAGATCAACGTAGCCCGCGCCTGTCACGAAATACGGCAGCTTTGTCAGATCGGCCATGGCCCTTTCACACTCTTCCTGACTGGAAAACGGCACATAGAGCTTTTCTACGGGTTTACCCCAACCGGCGACCATGGCGTCCAGATCGTCGACAAATTCATGCGACCGTTCAAACAGCCAGCGGAAGTCGGCGGGATAATAGCGCTCAAAGCGCGCCATCTGCTCTTTGGAGTTATACACAATGCCGCCGGAGAAGAAATTGACAAGCCCGTCGTACCGGCGCACGTGGGAATAGATCAGCCGCGCATCGTCCGGAGACAGCGGGCAGTGATAGAGCGTTTCACCGGTTTTCAGATCCTGCGCGATCGCGCCCGTCTGCGTGACGGCGTAGCGGATCTGCGGAAGCGCATCTAAAATGTACCAGCACTCTCCCGGCGCGCGGCCGGTGCACAGAACGAGCTGGATGCCGTGCTCCAGCGCACGCTGCGCCGCGGCCTGCACCCGCGGCAGAACGCGCTGGTCGGCAGTGACGAGCGTGCCGTCGACATCGACGGCCACAAGACGGATAGCCATACGCAAAGCACCTCGATACCATAAAAATCAAACTCATTTTACCAGTCCCCTCCGGGTAAATCAAGCCGCCGAAATTCACAATTTCTTCTTTTTTTGCCGCCATATATGTGGTATAATCTCACTTTAGAATACGTACCGCCGCGCGTACCGCGCGGCGCAGAAAGGGTTTTTACCATGGGACTGTTTACAAAACTATTCGGCACCCGCTCTGAGCGAGAGGTCAAAAAGCTCGAGCCGCAGGTCGAGGCCGTCATGGCGCTCGAGGAGCCGTATAAAAAGCTGACCGATCAGGAGCTTCGCGCGAAGACGCAGGAATTCAAGGATCGCTACGCATCCGGTGAGACGCTCGACGCGCTGCTGCCGGAGGCGTTCGCCGTCTGCCGCGAGGCAGCCGACCGCGTGCTCGGCATGCGCCCGTACCGGGTACAGGTCGTGGGCGGCATCGTGCTGCACCAGGGCCGCATCGCCGAAATGAAGACCGGCGAAGGCAAGACGCTCGTCGCGATCCTGCCTGCATACTTGAATGCGCTGGCCGGAAGGGGCGTGCACATCGTCACGGTCAACGATTATCTTGCCAAGCGCGACTCGGAGTGGATGGGCAAGGTCTACCGTTTTCTGGGGCTGTCCGTCGGCCTCATCGTCCACGATCTGACCGCGGAGCAGCGCCGCGCGGCCTATGCCGCCGATATCACCTACGGCACAAATAACGAGCTGGGCTTCGATTACCTGCGCGACAATATGGCGATCTACAAACAGGAGATGGTGCAGCGCGGCCACGCGTTCGCCATCGTCGACGAGGTCGACTCCATCCTCATCGACGAGGCGCGCACCCCGCTCATTATTTCCGGCAAGGGCGAGGAATCGTCCAAGCTGTATGAAATGGCGGATTATTTCGTCTCCCGCCTGAAAAAGCAGGTCTTCTCCACGACGGACAGCAAGGAGCTGCAGGATCAGTATGACTGCGATTACATCGTCGACGAAAAGGACCGCTCTGTGTCGCTCACGCAGAAGGGCATTGAAAAGGCCGAGCAGTTCTTCAATGTAGAAAATCTGGCCGACCCCGAAAACGCCACGCTCTCGCACCACATCAATCAGGCCATGAAGGCAAGGGGCCTCATGAAGCGTGATATCGACTACGTTGTCAAGGACGGCGAGGTCATCATCGTCGACGAATTCACGGGCCGCCTCATGTACGGCCGCCGTTATAACGAGGGTCTGCATCAGGCCATCGAGGCCAAGGAGGGCGTCAAGGTCGCAAGCGAAAACAAGACGCTCGCCACCATCACGTTCCAGAATTTCTTCCGTCTGTACGACAAGCTCTCCGGCATGACCGGCACGGCGCTGACCGAGGAGGAGGAATTCTCCGGCATTTACAATCTCGACGTCGTCGAGATCCCGACGAATAAACCGGTCATCCGTATCGACGACCCCGATGTTGTTTATAAGACCGAGGCAGGCAAATACCGTGCCGTCATCGCCCAGATCAAGGAATGCCATACCAAGGGCCAGCCGGTTCTGGTCGGCACGATCTCCATTGAAAAATCCGAGCTTCTTTCGCAGATGCTCAAGCGCGAGGGCATCCCGCACAACGTCCTGAACGCCAAGCACCATGAAAAAGAAGCCGAGATCGTCGCGCAGGCGGGCCATCTGGGCGCCGTGACCATTGCGACGAACATGGCCGGCCGCGGCACCGACATCATGCTGGGCGGCAACGCCGAATACATGGCAAAGAACGAGCTGCGCAAGCAGGGCCTGTCCGACGAACTGATCGCCGAGTCCAATTCCTTCGCCGAGACGGAGGATCCCGAAATTCTGGCCGCACGCGCGGCCTATACCGAGGCCTATAAGCGCTTCAAGGTCGAGACGGACAAGCAGGCAGAGCTTGTCCGGCAGGCAGGGGGGCTTTTCATCATCGGCACCGAGCGGCACGAGTCGCGCCGCATCGACAACCAGCTGCGCGGCCGCTCCGGCCGTCAGGGCGACCCCGGCGAGACGCGGTTTTATCTGTCCATGCAGGACGATATCATGCGCCTGTTCGGCTCCGAGCGCATTATGAACATGATGGAGACGCTCGGCATCGATGAGGATACGCCCATTGACGCCAAGATCCTCTCCGGCGCGATCGAAAACGCGCAGAAGACCGTCGAGGGCCGCAACTTCCAGTCCAGAAAGAACGTGCTGGAATACGACGACGTGATGAACGTCCAGCGTAAGATCATCTACGAGCAGCGTCGTCAGGTGCTCGACGGCGAGGATCTGCAGAAGAACATCCAGTCCATGATGCGGTTCTATGTGGACACGTATGTCGCCAGCGCCTTCGGCGAGCAGCCGAAGCTGGCCGACAAGCAGCATTTCTTCGAGATGATGACGCATTTCGAGCCCATCTTCTTCCCCACGGGCACATGGCTTCTCTCCGACGAGGAGTTGGCCGCGCTCACGCGGGAGCAGGCGGAAGAGAAGATTTTGTCTCTCATGCAGCGCGCCTATGCCAAGCGGGAAGAGCAGTTCACGTCTCCCGTCATGCGCGAGATTGAGCGCGTCGTGACGCTGCGTGTGGTCGATGAATTCTGGATGGATCACATCGACGCCATGGACGATCTGCGGCAGGGCATCCGCCTGCGCGTCTACGCGCAGACAGACCCCGTCATCGAGTATAAGCGCGAGGGCTTTGACATGTTCGAGGCCATGAACGACGCAATTAAAGAAGAGATCGTCCGCCGCGTCTTCCTCGTCCGGATCAAGACGAATGAGGAGATCAAGCGCCAGCGCGTGGCGAAGGTCACCGGCGAAGGGGCTGGCGGCGACAAGACCGTCAAGCGTCAGCCCGTCGTCAAGAAAATCAAGATCGGCCCGAACGACCCGTGCCCGTGCGGCAGCGGAAAAAAATACAAAAAATGCTGCCGCGACAAGGATCTCGCCGCCGAACGCGGCCAGAACGCGAATTAAGCCCATGTTTCACACCATTCACCACGGAACACTTGAATATCTGACCGCCGACGCGCTTTCCGGGAGCGTGCACTGCTTCTCCACGCGCTTCGGCGGCGTGAGCGAGGGGGCGCTGTCCTCCCTCAATCTCGGCACGCACCGGGGAGACAGGCCGGAAAACGTGCGGGAGAATTACCGCATTCTCGGTACCGCCGTTGGCTTTTCGCCGGAGGAAACGATCTTTACCCGGCAGGAGCATACCGATCTTCTGCTGCGCGTCGGCAAGCAGGACTGCGGCACAGGGCTGGAGCGGGAGCAGACCGCCGTCTGCGACGGGCTTCTGACTGACGAACCCGGCGCGGCGCTCGTCTGCTTCGGCGCGGACTGCACGACGCTGCTGCTGTTTGACCCCGTGCGGCAGGCCATCGCCGCCGTCCACGCCGGGTGGCGCGGAACGGCGCAGGGCATCGCGTACAAGGCCGTCCTTCGGATGCAGGCGGAATTCGGCTGCGCGCCGGAGCGCATTCATGCGGCCATCGGCCCGTGCATCGGCCGCTGCTGCTTTGAGGTCGGGCCGGAGGTGCCGGAGGCCATGCGGCGATCACTCGGCCCGGACGCGGAAGCGGCAATTGAACTGCACGGCGAAAAGGCGCACGTCGATCTGAAGCGCCTGAACCGCATCTGGCTGGAAAGAGCGGGCGTGCAGGTGATCGACATCTGCCCGGACTGCACCAAATGCCAGCCGGAGCGCTTCTGGTCGCATCGCGTGACCGGCGGGAACCGCGGGTCGCAGGCCGCCATCATCCGGCTGAAAGGAGGCGCACCGGCATGAAACGAAAGCTTTTGATGCTCACAGCGCTTGCGCTGTGTCTGGCCCTTCTTTGCGGCTGCACGACGATCGCGACGAGCGAATGGATGCAGAATCTTTTCCCCGTCGGCGACGAGGCCGTCGCCGCCCAGCAGACCGGCTCGGTCAACGGCTCGGAGGATAAGCAGGAGGTCAAGCAGGTCGTCACCGAGACGTATACGGCGCTTGAGTCCTTCGGCCTGGCCTACCAGCCGGATTACGGCCTGCAGCCCTATAACTGCCAGAGTCTCAACAACCGCATCATCTTTTCCTTCCTCTACGAGCCGCTGTTCGCCGTGACAAGCAGCTACGAGGCAGAACCGATTCTCGCCGAGAGCTATTTTGTCACTGACGACGGACGCACAACCACGGTGAAGCTCCGCTCCGGCGTGACCTTCCACGACGGCAACGCCCTTACCGCGGCGGACGCGGCATATTCCATCGAATCCGCCGCAGGCTCGGAATATTACGGTTCGCGCCTGCGCTTCATCACTTCCGCCGAGGCGCAGGACGATCTGACGCTCGTGCTCTCGACGAGCGAGGCATATGAGTGCCTGCCGCTGCTGCTGGATATTCCCATCATCAAGTCCGGCACGAAGGACGAGGTCAGCCCGCCGGGCACAGGCCCGTATGAATTTGCCGAGACGAAGCTCACGCGCTGTGAAAACTGGTGGCGCGATACCGCGCCGCTGGTCGACTTTGACGAGATCGCGCTGACCGTTTCGTCCACCGCCGCCGACGTGCGCGATAATTTTGAGTATCAGAAGGTCAACATGGTCCTGACGGACCCGAACTCCTCCGCGTTCGCAGGCTTCCACAACGACTACGAGCTGTGGAACGAGGAGACGACCATCATGCAGTACATCGGCTACAACATGAACTCGCCCGTCTTCTCCAACTATGGCCTGCGCGGCGCGATCACCTTCGCCATCGACCGCGAGCAGCTGGTCGAGCAGACGCTGGGCGGCTTTGCCGTTGCGTCGACGCTGCCGTGCTCACCCAATTCCCGGTATTACGACGTGAAGCTGGCCAACAGCTTCGCCTATGACACCGGCTCGTACTACGACCAGCTGGCCAGCGCCTCCGTCGAGGACGCGACCGGCGACGGCATCCTCGACCTCTACGTCCCCTCCAAGGGCTATTCCGTCCCGGTCGAGGGCACGATGCTCGTCTGCTCGTCGAGCTATATCCGCGTGCAGGCGGCCAACGAGGCCGCGAAAATGCTCAATTCTCTGGGCTTCAACATCACGGTCAAGTCCATGGAGTATACCGAGTACAAGCAGGCGCTTTTACAGGGGAATTTCGACCTGTACTACGGCGAGGTGCGCCTGTCTCCGAACTTTGACCTCTCGCCGTTCTTCGGCGCGACCGGCACGCTCAACTATGGCGACCTGTCCGACAGCACCATGATGAACCTGTGCAGCATGGCCCTCGTCAACAGCGGCAACACCTATAATCTCTATAAGCGTGTATGCGAGCGCGGGTATATTACGCCCATCCTGTTCAAAAGCTATGCGCTCTACACCACGCGCGGCGCCGTAACAGAGCCGACACGCTACCTCGACTGGTTCCTGCCGTATACGGCGCAGACGGAAGAATAATGAAAAAACGCGGGAGGATACGCCCATGAAACGAATCCTGATGATCGGCACCGGCGGGACCATCGCGTCCGGGAAGACGGCGGAGGGCCTTATGCCGGAGCTGACGAGCGAACAGCTTTTGTCCTTCGTCCCGGCGGTATCGGCGCTTTGCCGGGCGGAATGCTTACAGCTTTTGTCGCTGGACAGCACGAATCTTGCCCCGTCGCACTGGCTGCTGATCGCGAAGGCCATCCGTGAGCGGTATGACCGCTACGACGGCTTCGTCATCAGCCACGGCACGGACACCATGGCCTATACCGCCGCGGCCCTCAGCTATCTCATTCAGGGTGCGCGCAAGCCCATCATCCTGACTGGCGCGCAGAAGCCCATCAGCTTTGACTCGACTGATTCCAAGGTCAATCTGACCGACGCGTTTTTATGCGCGTGCAGTGACACCCTGCACGGCGTCATGATCGTCTTCAACGGCAAGGTCATTCAGGGCACCCGCGCCTGCAAAACGCGCACGAAGAGCTACGAGGCCTTTTCCAGCATCAATTATCCGTATCTGGCCGTCTTGCAGGACGGCTGCATTCTGCAGTATATCGAAAACGCCTGCCTGCCCGAGCCGGTCTTCTATGACACGCTCGACGAGCGCGTTGCGCTCCTGAAGCTCATTCCCGGCGCGCGGGCGGAGCTTGCGGGCTGGATGCTCCGGCACAACGATGCGCTGATCCTGGAAAGCTTCGGCGTGGGCGGCATCCCGTCGTATGACGGGAATGACTTCCTGTCCGTGCTGGAGGAGGGCATTCAGGGCGGCAAGACCGTCGTTCTGACCACGCAGGTGCAGAACGAGGGCAGCAACGTCGGCGTTTATCAGGTCGGGCACAAGATCCGCGAATGCCCGCAGGTGCTTGAGGCGTTCGACATGACGACCGAGGCCATCACGGGAAAACTCATGTGGATCCTCGGCCAGACCAGGGCCCCCGCCCAGATCCACCGCCTGTTCTACACCCCGGTCGCGAACGACATTCTGAATTACCGCACATGAAAAACCGCCCGGCGCGGTGAAAACCCCCATTTGTTAGCCAGGTATGGGAAAAACCTGATACTAAGAAATGGGGGTTAACTATGTCCAGGGAGAATACACCGGAGTTCGGGAAGCTGGCTGCGGGAACGACTGAAGGGCCTGCCGCCTGCGATTCACAGACGGCAAGCCCTTTTGGCGGCTTGATTCTTTGTTGTTCGAAATTTTGCCTGACCTTTTGGGGACGTTTCCCGTGCGCGGCGGCCCGGTTTTTTCAGTCGCCCATCAGCAGGTCCATGACGTACATTTCGAGCTTTTCGAAGTTCTGCTCCTTGACGCAGGTAGCCTGGAATTCGTAGTCGAATCTCTTGACCTTGGCCAGCAGCTTCTCGAAGATCTTCTTGGAGTTGATCAGATGGCGGTAGCAGTCCTCATCGGGCTGGGTGCGCATGGCCTTGACGTCGAGGCCGACGCATTCAAAGTTGCCGCGGTCGCCGAAGTTGTTTTCGTACAGCACCTTGACCTGGTTGAACGCGTTGCGCAGGTTGTCGACGCCGAACGCCTTGTCCTGGTCGTAGCGGCAGCCGTTCTGGTCGTTCAGATGCACGCCCCACAGCTTGTTGAGCGCCAGCGCGAAGCCCATGTCGTTCGCGGGATCAAGACCGGCGAGGATGGAGTGCGCGGATTCGATGCACAGGCCGACGCGGCTCGGATCGACGGTGTATGCGCCGACGGCCAGCGCGTGACCGGCAGTGCCGCAGATGGAGCGGTCGATGGGCTCATTGGGCTTCGGCTCGACAAGGATGAGCGCGTCGTCGCGGTAGGTCAGGATGTCGTTGAACGCGTCGCGCAGCTGGAGGGTCATTTCAACGGGGTTCTTGCCCTCGGCGCAGAGCGTGCCCTCGCGGGCCAGCCACAGCTGGATCTTCTTGGTGCCGAGCGCCTTGGCAATGTCGCAGGAGCGGCGAGCGCGCCACTGGGCAAATTCACGGTCTTCCTTGCGGGAGGCGGTGAAGCCGCCGTCATTCGTGCGCTTGTCGAACCACAGACGCGGCGCGACAAACTCTGCAAACAGGCCGTATTTGTCGAGCATCGCCTTGACGTCCTTCGCGTAGTCGATGATCTGCTTTTCGGTCATGTTGTTCATGTCGGGAACGGCGTCGTCGTCATGGAACTGCATGCCGGCCAGACCGATCTCGGCGTACTTCTTCATTTTCTCTTCCAGCGGAATGCTCTTGCGGTGGCCGGGGCCAAAGGTTTCGTTGCCCTCGTGGACGTTCCACGGGCCTGCGGTAAATCTGAATGTTGCCATGTCTGCATCCTCCTGTATCAATTGTCTGGTTTCATACAAATATGTGCTTGAGGGGCGGGCGGCTTTTACCGAAAGCCGCCTCCGGATAGCTCCATCATAGCGGAACAGGCTGTTTGTTCAATGTTAGACTTGCTTTTTTTATCCGACAATCTTGCGATTTTAAATTTTTCGGTAGACTTCCACAAATTCCTTTGCCGCAATTTGTCATGATGCACAAGGACTTTTTTATCCGAAATATCTCCCAGGGGAGCTTGTGCGCGGCGGTCAGACTTCTTAATAATAAGCAAAAAAGTTCGGAGGAACAGACCATGCATATGGCAGACGCACTTTTATCTCCTGCTGTCGCCGTTACGATGTACGCAGCCTCTGCTGCTGCGGCGGGCGTTTCGCTCGTGCAGCTGCGCAGGGAGGAGCTTGCCGCACCGGAGACGGCAAAAAAGAAGCTTCCGACAATGGCGGTCATGTCCGCGCTCGTCTTTGCCGGGCAGATGATCAACTATACCATCCCCGGCACAGGCTCGTCCGGGCATCTGTGCGGCGGTATGCTGCTGTCCGCCATGCTGGGACCGTGGGCAGGCTTTTTGTCCATGATCGTCATTCTTGCCATTCAGGCGCTGTTCTTTGCTGACGGAGGGCTGCTTGCGCTGGGCGCGAATGTCTGGAACATGGCGTTCTACGGCTGCTTCGTGGGATATTTCCTTATCTACCGGCCCCTGATGCGCGGAAATCTTTCCGCGGGCAAGGCCCGGCTGCGCCTGACGCTTGCGTCGGTGCTCGGCTGCGTTGCAACGCTGCAGCTCGGCGCATTCTCCGTCGTGCTGGAAACGACGCTCTCCGGCATCACGGCGCTGCCGCTCGGCGCGTTCGCGGTGCTCATGCAGCCGATCCATCTGGCGATCGGTCTGGTCGAGGGGCTGATCACGGCGGCGGTGCTGCTGCTGTGCCTCGCGGGTGTGCCGGAATTGTGAATCTTGCATTGCCGGGCTGCATACAGTATAATGGGAGTGTCCGGGAAAAAGAAAGAAATAAGAGGATTCAGAAAGGACTGTGTAATTTATGGATCGTGCAGAATTAAAGGCCCGCGCAAGAGCGCAGCTCGGCGGCGGTATTTTTCAGAATCTCTGGATGATGGGTCTGGCCGTGTGCCTGCTGATCGGCCTGCTGGAGTCGGCTGCCGCCGGGATCATCCCCGGTATCGGCGCGCTGCTCGTGGTCGGCCCGCTGGAATACGGCATGGCGTATATCTTCCTCAAGCAGGCGCGCGACCATCAGCCCGTGCAGCTGGGCGATATGTTCCGCGGCTTTCAGGATGATTTCGGCGGAACGTTCCTCATCGGCCTTATGACGTCGCTTTTCACGTTCCTGTGGTCGCTGCTGTTCGTCATCCCCGGCATTGTCAAGGCGTATGCCTATTCTATGGCATACTATATCAAGCTTGATCATCCCGACTACGGCTGGAACGCCTGCATCACCGCAAGCCGTCAGCTGATGGACGGCCACAAGTGGGAAAAATTCGTGCTCGACCTGAGCTTTCTCGGCTGGATCATCGTCGGCTCTTTGTGCCTCGGCGTCGGCACGCTCTGGGTCACGCCGTACATGGAAGCGGCAAACGCGCAGTTCTACGAATACGTCCGCACCTGCCCGTCCGTGGCGGAGGGCTGACCGGCGCTGCGCAATATGGAAAAAACGGGACTCCGCTGCCTGCGGAGCCCCGTTCTTTTTTGCATTTTTATCCGTCAGCCCTTGTATTTCAGCGCCCGGATCGCGTTCAGGACGGCGAGGACCATCACACCGACGTCGGCGAAGATGGCGGCCCACATATTCGCGACGCCGAAGGCGACGAGCGCGAGGCAGCCGAACTTCACGACCAGAGAGAACACAATGTTCTGCCGGACGATGCCGATGCACTTGCGGGAAATTTTGATGGCCTTTGCGATCTGCAGCGGGTCGTCGTCCATGAGGACGATGTCGGCGGCCTCGATGGCTGCATCGGAACCCATCGCGCCCATTGCAATGCCGATGTCCGCCCGCGTGAGGACCGGGGCGTCGTTGATGCCGTCGCCGACGAAGGCCAGCATATCGTTTTTGCCCTTCGCGGCCAGCAGCTTCTCGACCTCCGCGACCTTGTCGCCCGGCAGAAGCTCACTGCGCACCTCGTCGACGCCAAGCTCGGCGGCTACGTTGTCGGCCACGCGCTTTGCATCGCCCGTCAGCATGACGGTCTTCTGGACGCCCGCGCGCTTGAGCTGCTCGATGGCTTCCTTCGAGTGCGGCTTGACGACGTCGGAAATGACGATGTGTCCCGCGTACTGGCCGTCAACGGCCATGTGGATGATCGTGCCGGTGCTGTGGCAGTCGCAGTATGGAACGCCCAGCTTTTTCATCAGCTTGCTGTTGCCTGCGGCGACCGCGTGCCCGTCGACTGTGGCGGTGATGCCGTGGCCGCTGAGCTCTTCGATGTCCGTCACGCGGCTGCGGTCAATTTCCTTGCCATAGGCCTTCTGCAGACTCTTGCTGATGGGGTGCGAGGAGGCGCATTCGGCCAGCGCCGCGTATTCCAGCAGCTGCTCCTCAGCCAGCGGACTGTGGTGGACAGCCGTGACCTCAAACACGCCGCGCGTCAGCGTCCCAGTCTTGTCGAACACGACGACCTTCGCTGCGGACAGGGCCTCCAGATAGTTTGAACCCTTGATCAGCACGCCCTCCCGGCTTGCACCGCCGATGCCCGCGAAGAAGCTCAGGGGAATGCTGATGACCAGCGCGCACGGGCAGCTGACGACGAGGAAGGACAGCGCACGGTAAACCCAGTCGGTCCAGTTCGCGTCAGCCCCCGCAAGCATCCGGCCCAGCGGGACCAGCACGGCCAGCGCCAGCGCTGCGGCACACACGGCAGGCGTGTAGACCTTGGCAAAACGGGAAATAAACGTTTCGGAGCGCGACTTGCGGGAGCTTGCGTTCTCGACGAGATCGAGGATCTTCGAAACGGTGGACTCGCCGAATGCCTTTGTCGTGCGGATCTTCAGCACGCCGGACAGATCGATGCAGCCGCTGATGATCTCGTCGCCCGCCTTGACGTCGCGCGGCAGGCTTTCGCCGGTCAGCGCGCTGGTGTTGAGACTGGATGTGCCCTCGACGACCACGCCGTCGAGCGGCACCTTTTCGCCCGGCTGGACGACGATGATGCTGCCGACCGCGACCACGTCCGGGTCGACCTGCGTCAGCTGACCGTCCTGCTCAATGTTCGCGTAGTCCGGGCGGATATCCATCAGTGCGGAGATATTCTTCCGGCTCCTGCCGACGGCGTAGCTCTGGAACAGCTCGCCGATCTGGTAGAACAGCATAACGGCGATGCCCTCGACATAGTCGCCGCTCTTCGTCCAGATGGCGAGGAAGAACGCGCCGAGCGTGGCCAGCGTCATGAGGAAGTTTTCGTCAAACGCGCGTCCGTTGAGAATGCCCTTTCCGGCCTTGCGCAGAATGTCATAGCCGATGACCAGATACGCGGCCACATAGGCAAGCAGCTGCGGGACGCCGGTGATGGGGATAAATTTCAGCGCAATGAGCATCACGGCGGTGATGAGGATGCGCACGAGCTTTTTTTTCTGTTTCTTTGTCATAGCAAACACTCCGTTCCGCGCTGCCGGAGCAGCAATTGCAGCTTAAAGCTCGATCTCGCAGTCAGGCTCGACCTTTTTGCAGGCCTTGAGCACGGCCTTCATGGTCTTCTTCTCGTCTGCGCCCTCGGCGAATTCCACGATCATCTTCTGCGTCATGAAGTTGACGGTCGCGTTCGCAACGCCCTCGGTCTTCTTCGCGGCTTCCTCCATCAGGTTTGCGCAGTTTGCGCAGTCGACCTCGATCTGGTATGTCTTTTTCATGGTCAGGACCTCCGTTTGAAATTTTGAATTAAACGCTTGCTTAATCATTACATCCGCAGTATACTGAGAAAAACGCCGGAAATCAAGCCCTCCGGGGATCTTGCTTCCAAACGGGCGAACGGAATGTCCAAAACGGACAAAGGAGATGGGACAAATGCCGGAATTCTCTCTTCCGCACGACCACGGCGTGCACGGACACACGGAGGATCTGTACCGGGAGCTGAAAAACGTGGAGCACTTCGGCGCGGTGTGCGATATCTTCAAACAGCTGAGCGACCCGACCCGCGTGCGCATTTTCTGGCTGCTCAGCCACCGGGAGGAGTGCGTCATCAACATCGCGGCGCTGCTCGATATGTCCAGCCCCGCCGTCTCGCACCATCTGCGTTCACTTGCGCAGAGCGGGCTGATCGAAAGCCGTCGGTGCGGCAAGGAGGTCTATTACAAGGCGGGCGACACCATGCAGATCAAGCTCCTGCACGAGATCGTCGAGCAGGTCATGCAGATCGCCTGCCCGGAAAAGGCCGTCGACTATCAGGACTCGCAGGAGCAGATCATCCGCCATGTCCACAACGAGCTGACGGCCAATCTCGCCGAGCGCGTCACCATTGAAGAGCTGTCGCGGAAGTATCTGATGAACACGACGACGCTCAAGCGCTGCTTCAAGCAGGTCTATGGCGAGACGATCGCCGCGCACATGAAAAAGCACCGCATGGAGCAGGCCGCGTCCCTGCTGTTAAAAACGCAGAATGACATTGCCGCCATCGCGCAGGCCGTCGGCTACGAGAGCCAGAGCCGGTTCACGGCCGCGTTCAAGGAGACATACGGCGAGCTGCCGACAGAATACCGCCGGAGGCGGTCATAAAAATCAGAACCGGCCCGCAGGACACGCCTGCGGGCCGGTTGCCTTATTTCTGTGTATTTTATACGTACTGCTGGGTGTCGACGTCGACGACGCCTCTGGTGGTGATGCGGAGTTTGGGGATGACGGGCAGGGCCATAAAGCTGAGCGTCATGAACGGGTCGATGCCCCGGCTGACGCCGAGCGTGAAGGCTGCATCCTTGGCTGCCTCAAGCTGGTCGTTGACCTCGGTCAGCGGACGGTCGGACATGATGCCCGCGATCTCCAGCACGACCGAACCCTTTACCGTTCCGTTTTCGACCACGACGATGCCGCCGTGGTGCTCGACGATGTAATTCGCGGCGAACGCCATATCGGCGGAGTTCGTGCCGACGACGATGATGTTGTGCGAGTCATGCGAAATGCTGGTCGCGACCGCGCCGGATTTCAGGCCGTAGCCCTGAATGTAGCCGAGGCCGATGTGATGCGTGCCCTTGTGGCGCTCGACAACGGCGATCTTCAGAATGTCCTTTTCCAGATCGACGTGGTCGGCATAGCCGTTGTCGGTCGTGATGATCTCGCCCGGGACCATGCCCAGAACGCCTCTCTGGCGCGTGTCGCGGAAATCGTCGGGCGTGAGCGTCGAGACGTGGAAGGTGTCGTGGGCGCGCTTGTCGAGATATTCCTCGATCTTCGGCGCTTCAAAGTCGCGCAGTTCGCCGTTGTTCCAGTACAGAACGCCCTTCTTGAAGACCATTTCGACGTTGAAGTCCTTGAAATTGTCGATCACGGCGAAGTCGGCCAGATAGCCGGGCGCGATCGCGCCGCGGTTATTGAGCAGGAAATAGCGCGAGGCGTGGTGGCAGGCGGCCTTGACGGCAATGATGGGGTCGACACCGTATTTGTTGATGGCCTCACGGGCGATATAATCAATGTGACCCTTTTCCAGCAGATCGCTCGGATGCTTGTCGTCGGTGCAGAACATACAGCGCTCAGCGTACTGCGGCGTGAGCAGGGGAGCAAGCGCTTCCAGATTGCGCGCGGCGGTGCCCTCGCGGATCATGATGAACTGGCCGCGCTGCAGCTTTGCCAGCGCGTCCTCCATCGTGGCGCATTCGTGGTCGGAATAGACGCCTGCGGCGACGTAGGTGTCGAGATCCTTGCCCTGCAGGCCCGGCGCGTGGCCGTCGATCTTCTTATGGTGCGCCTGCGAGGCGACGATCTTCGAGACGACCTCGGCGTCATTGTGGATCACGCCGTAGGAGTTCATCATCTCGGCCAGACCCTGTACTCTGGGGTAGTCGTAGAACGAGTCGATGGCGCGGTAGTCCAGATTCGCGCCGGATTCGTCCATCGGCGTGGCCGGGACGCAGGACGGCAGCATGAACCGCACGTCAATGGGCAGCCCCTCGGTCGCCTGGAACATATAGTCAATGCCGTCGGTGCCCATGACGTTGGTGATCTCATGGGGGTCGGTGATGACGGTGGTCGTGCCGTGCGGCAGCGTCGCGCGGACGAATTCCTTCGGCGTGACGAGACTGGATTCCAGATGGATGTGCGCGTCGACGAAGCCGGGGCAGACGATCTTGCCGGTCATATCGTATTCGACCTCGCCCTCATAGCTGCCGAGGCCCACGATCAGACCGTTCGCCACGGCGATATCGCACGTCAGCAGCTCATTGGAGAATACGTTGACATACGTCGCGTTTTTCAGCACCAGATCGGCCTTCTGCCGGCCGGAGGCGGCCTCGATCACACGCTGCTTCTTTAACAGCTTCCGCTGGATCTTTGCTGCGTAGCTCTCAATGGGAAATGCCATGGAACATCTTCCTTTCTGCGTTCAGTTTTGCTTGTATCTGATATTAGATGGAATTATAGCACCGCGCCCGCCGCTTGTCCATGTTCATTTTCTACGGAATGTTGCAGATTCTTTTTTGCAATCTGTACAGAAATGGCGATGTGTGATATGCTTAGGGTGTATCTGAAAACTCCCAACGCACCCGGACAGCGGGCCTTTTTGCG
>ERZ809207.310-NODE-310-length-21511-cov-7.316508_pt1 | contig 21511 bp, 25 predicted proteins | sample MGYA00520515_ERZ809207 | MGnify/ENA primary metagenome ERZ809207 (study PRJEB31570, sample SAMEA3213009) | Homo sapiens | biome: human-gut; feature: human gut; material: fecal | place: Sweden | collected 2011 ... | reverse complement strand
CTGCATTTTTAATAAGGTCGAGCAGGGCAGGTTTATTGCTCATGGCGGAGTTGATGGCTGCCAGAATTGCATTTTGCAGTGGTTCTTCCTTGATCGTCGGGGAATCATGGCAGTATTTTGTGCCATAGTTCAGGCGGCTGGTGCAGCGCCAGACGGGATATTTTCGTCCACGGGACGTCCATGTACACCTCCGGTAGAGCGTTCCGCACTCGCCGCAGACGATCCGGTCGGATAAGGCGTATTTGCTGGTGTAGCAGGACCGTCCTGTGACCGCCGCTTTGGATGGGCTGCGCAGGGCGCTCCGACGTGCCATTTCTGCTTTCACTGCATTGTACTGCTCCCGGCTGACGATGGCCTCATGGTGGTCAGGCATATAGTATTGCGCCATCTGTCCAACGTTTTTGATAACCTTCTTGCTGATGACGTCTGTCCGGAATGTTTTCTGAAGCAGCACGTCGCCGCAGTATTTTTCATTCGTCAGGATGCTCTTAATAGACGTCGCTGTCCATTTTGATTCTCCGAGAACCGTTTTGATCTGATTTTCTTCCAGCCAGTCTTGCAGATTTCGCAGGCTGGCACCGCTCTCATATCGCTTGTACAGTTCGCGCACGATTTCTGCCTGCTCTGGGATGATGCAGAATTTGCCATCTGCGTCTTTTTCATAACCATAAAGCCGGTAACAGGGAACCTTAAGCGTTCCGACTTTTGCGTGCATCTGCCGCCCACGCCGGATGTTGCCGGAGATGGATTCGCTTTCAGACTGCGCCATCGCGCCGTACATCGTGATCATGAATTCGCTGTCTGGCGGCAGAGAGTTGATATTCTCTTTTTCGAAGAGAACCCCGATGCCAAGCTGCCGGAGGATGCGCGTATAGTTGATACAATCGAGCGTGTTGCGGGCAAATCGTTGGATGGACTTTGTAAGGATGAGGTCAATCTTTTTCTGCTTGCACTGACGAATCATACGGAGAAACTCGGTGCGCTTTTTTGTTGACGTGCCGGTGATACCTTCGTCTGCGAAAATGCCAGCCATCGTCCACTCCTTGTTGGACATGATTTTGTCGGTATAATATTCGCACTGCGCTTCGTAGCTGCTGGCTTGTTCTTCCTCTTTCGTAGATACACGGCAGTACGCCGCGACGCGAAGCTGCTTGGTGACCGCAGCCGTTTGCTGCAATTCTGGCTTGGGTGGAATGATAATGACACGCGGTTTTTCATCTGTCATACCAAATCGTCCTTTCCGATGATTTGCCCGTTTTTAAGCTGCAAGCGCACCGCCTGTTGTGTCACCAGCACAGCGGAGACTGTGCTTTGCAGCAGCTCCGCGTTGAGTTCTGCCGTGCATTCGAACGCTGTAAACAGCCGCCGCAGGCGTTCGGTTTCGTATTCCTCGTTGCCAATGGCATCATATTGTTCCTGTGCCAGCTTGCAGATCAGGCTTCTGGCAGCATCCTCGTCGAGCGGCTGGGTGTTCAGAATTTCATCCAATTCTACCTGCGTGCTTGTATGTGCTGATGCAGGCGGCTTTTCCGGTTGCGTAACGCGCTCTGGCTGCTCTGCCAACTTGCCGAGCAGATGTGTGACCTGCTGCTCGATTTCCGGCGTAGGCGGTTTGGAGCAGACACGTTTGAGTGCTTTCTGCGCGGGTGTCCGCTCTGGCAATCGCTGCTTGGTCTGCCGCTTCTCGGCGGCTGATTCAAATAATTTTATGTCAACCAGCTTCGGATAGCTGTCTGCGCCGGTGTACTTGGGATTTTCCAAGATTCTGGCAATCATATTCTTATTCCAGCTCTTGCCCTCGTCATAGGCGGGGCCAGTCTTGCTCATCTGTTCTGCGATTTCCTTCAGCGACGCGCCGAGCGTGTATTGCAGGAAAATGTCCTGCACGGCTTTTGCCTCTGGCTCGTTTCGGACGATCTCGCCCATGCGCATTTGATACCCAAATGGCAGCTTCCGATTTCCCATCAGCGTCTTGTCCTTTCGATTTGCTCTAGCAGCTCCAAGCCGTTTTTCAGCCGGAACCGCAGGCGCTCATTGCTGTCTACGATGATTTTTTCAACAAGCGCATCGAACAGCTCCGCATCAAAGCTGTCGAGAAAATCCGGCCCATCCTCCAGCACGTCCATAAGATCGCGGGTGCGATCCGCCAGATCGTCACTGTCGGTGTCGAGAAGCCTTGCTTTTTCCTGTTTCAGCCTGCGGAGCTGTTCGTTAAGCTTGTTGTTGGAAGATATAAAAGTGTCAGGGTCAACGCCGCCCGCTTGCTGAAGCTGGGCTAGGAATTGAACCTGACTAAGAACATCGGATATTTTTTTGTTGAGGGAGATCACGTCCTCGCTCCAGAGCATTCGACTGTAGCGGATCTTTTGGAGGTTTGAGAGCATCTGTGTGAAGATGGGGCTGCCGTGGTGTTTGAGTTTGTAGTACAGACGGCAGAATGCTTCTTGCATAACTGTTTCTGGTATCTGGCTGTTCGGGCAGCTGTTTCGATCTATATCATGCTGCCTGCATGACCAATATGTGCAGCCTCTATTTTGGCGAAGTCGAAACATGGAACTACAGCATCCACAAAGAACCTTTTTCCGAAATGCTGACGGAGCATAATAATCTTCTGGATGTTTTTCGCCTGCCCGTTGCATTCGCAATTCTGCAACTGCGTGCCAAACGCTCTTTTCTACAATTGCCTGATGCGTATTTTCTACATAGTATTGCTCTTTTTCGCCCTTGTTCTTACGCTGCTTATATGGGAAAGTATCCCCCGAGTAGGTTTTCTGCCAAAGAGAATCCCCAATGTACTTCTCATTGGCGAGAATGTAGGAAATAGCTTTTCGCGTCCATCGGTGCTGCTTTTCATTTTCTCTGAACGGAATATTGGCAACATTCAGTTGATCTCGAATGAACTCCATGCTGATCCCCGCTAAATATTTTTCATAGATCATGCGGACAATGATTGCCTCTGATTCAACAATGCATAACCGACGATCAACCAGCCGATAGCCATATGGCTCTTTGCAGGTAACAAACGTTTTATCCTGAATCCGTTTCTGTACGCCCCATTTGACGTTCCCAGATATGGACTCGCTCTGCTTCTGTGCCAGCGATGCCATGATTGCCGTGACCATCTCACTGGATACCTTACTGGTGTCAATACCCTGTTCCTCGAACTGAACACTGACACCGAGTTCTTTGAGTTCTCGGACAGCCGCAAGGCAATCCTTTGTATTTCTGGCAAATCGGGAAATGGACTTGACCAGAATCCGGTCGATTTTTCCTTTGCGGCAATCCTTTATCATGCGCTGAAAATCTTCGCGCTTTTCAACCGACGTGCCGGTGATGCCCTCATCGGCATAAATGTCAACCATTTCCCAATCTGGGTTATTGGAAATAAGCTCGGAATAATATTGATTCTGGACGCGATAGGAATTGAGCTGATCCTCACTGGAGGAGCTGACGCGGGCATACGCTGCGACGCGCAGTTTTCGTGCGACGAGCTCATCGTGTGCCGGGATGACTATGACACGCTGCTGTTCCAGCGCAAGGTTTCCGCTGGTCTGCTTCTTTGCCACGTTCTCACCCCCCTCTGTAGCAATACACACTACCATACCATCGGCGCAATAGCTATGACCAAAACGGAGAAAAATCAAGCGTAAAGTGTGAAATTTGCACCAAGCTCGACAGCGATCCGCCGTGCGATCTTTTTGATCTCAGTCTCAGAAAATCCGACCATTCGGAGTGCCTTCAGGAGCTGACAGATGCCTAAAAAATCAATATTGGGATTCATAATGTTCTCCTTTTACCACGGGGCGGCTCTGTTTGCGCAGAGCCGCCCCTGCTTTTGAAATTTTGATGCTCGCTCCTGTTCGACGCTTCTTCCCGGAGCCAAGGCAGCTACTGAACGGCAGCTGGCGCTGCTCACGGGTCTGCACCCCTCCGAGGATCTCTCCGAGCTGCCCCCATTACGTTCCGTTGTGGCTGGGCAGGAGTACCATTGTCCGCGGACAAGATCATTGCGAGGCAGCTTGCCAAAGCTGCTTTTGGATGGATGGGTACCGCTCGTCACCTTGTTGGGCCGTCTTTATACAGAAAATCTGTACAGGTGGTCTTCGCGCATCCTCCGCATCGCTGTTCCATTTCTGGCTCATCCGCTTGATGTCATTTCAGTCGCTGGATATGTACTTTTCAAGCTGCATGAGGCGGACTGAAAATGTCCCCTCAATGCATAGGCCACGGGAACGGCTTTTTTATAAGGTCGTTTGAAAAATTTTTTTAATTTTTTTCATACGGATAGCAACTGCTGCCTGGGTACACCCCCATCTTCGCGCAAGCTCTTCTTGACCATGTCCCTCAAGTGTGACATAGGTAAGCAATTCCAAGTCCTTTTTGTTTAATTTCATAATGGCGCGAAGTAATCGCGCATCCTCCAATGTGTCAATCCATGCATAACGGCCTGGAAATGCACTTTCATCAAAAGAAGCTGAAAGCGCCTCGTTTTTCCGAAACAGCGCAGACCGGCGTTCATCGTCTGGACTGTCAATTTCCAGTGGCGGCATTTGTGTCGCCCTGCGCTCATAAGCGCGGTTACGACAGAAACAGTACCAGTCGTATTCATAAATCTTCTGTATTGCCGCTTCACTCATACCGGCATCTGTATATTCTTTTCGAAGGCGCAGCCATTCATGGTCAAATTTTGCTTTTTCCTGTGCGCAGTTGAATCCCATTACGGATTCCTCCAATCTTTTGAAATTTTGAGAAAGCCAAAATTTCAAAAGCGGAGGCGCGCGGGGATGGATACAAAAAACAGCTATCGGTGTACATCTGCCTTTTCCAGCAGATATGCACTGATAGCCGTTAGTTTTTACATCCGATAGTGTATGCCGTACATATATGGGGTTCTTGTCGCATCCTGCAGCAGTTTTTTGGGTCAAAAGCCATGCTACAGTATGCTGGTTAGCTGATCACCGCAAGAAGCGGCGTTGCCGCTTCCATATCTCCACAGAACGCATAAAACACTCCATTCCCAGCGGAAATGGAGTGCCTAGGGTCATACAGGTAGACTCCCAACTCCGCCGTTTTTTTATATGGCGGAAACGGGAGTATCCTTTATATACTCTATTGGTGGCCATATTTCGCCACCTATAGAACATTTTCTAGTTGGGTTATTTCATGTAGAATATCGTCGACGGAGGTGATCTATCGGTGGTAGAATTACATGAGCCGGTTTCCGAGCGAATCGGCAAAATCCTGCGGGAAAACCGCGAAGCGCAGGGACTGACCCGGCAGCAGCTTTCTGAAAAAAGTACAGTTAGTGACCGACAGATCTCCGCGATCGAGTTGGGCGAAAAGGGACCGAGCATGAACTCGTTGGAACTGCTTCTGCGCAGTCTCGGCCTTTCTGCCGATCAGATATTTTACCCGGAGCTGACCGAAAAAGATCCGATGCTGACGCAGATCACGCATCTGGCCGCATCCTGCACGGAGCAGCAAAAGCGAATGGTCGTTAGATTCATTCGTATGCTTCAGGATGAAGAATACGGGGACTAAAAATAGCGGTGTTCGCTGGAACACCGCTATTTCTCTGCTTCTCTGATATATCGTTTTACAACTTGTAACAATTCTTGTGCAAGAAGCTGTTCGGAAATGGCGTTCAGCAAGGTTTGCACCATTTCATATTCCACAACGCCCTCCAGTAGCGTATCTACCGATACATGGAACGCATTTGCTAATCTAAGGCAAAGCGTCAAGTTCGGGCGTGCCTCGCCGCACTCAATCTTGGATACTCGTTTTTGATCGGCCCCAATACGCGCTGCCAATTCATCCTGCGTAAGGTGGCACCGCTTTCGCATCTTCCGGACATTCTCTCCAAGCTGAACATATAACAAATGATCTGAGTGTACGTATTCTTCTTTGTATTTCGTCATCTGTTACCATTAGTTTGTCATATTTCTCCCTTTTTGTAAACATCAGCAGTGACGTATTTTTACGTCAAAATCGCCGTATTTTACTTCATAATATTGAGCTTGCAGTGACATTTCTTCCAAGGACATTTGCAAATGATGTTCAAATGCAGCATTTTTCATTCTCCTTACTTATCGTATCCATTGGGGTTCTGTTTCTGCCAGTTCCATGTGTCGCGACACATATCGACGAGACTGTGTTCCGCCTTCCAGCCGAGCACATCCAAGCTCCTGGCGGGATCTGCGTAGCAGGCTGCAAGATCGCCGGGACGGCGGTCTGTGATCTCATACGTTTTCCGTTTGATCTATCTGCGCTTCCGTGTCAGTTGCGTTTCCATTTGATGCAGCCACAGCAGGTGACAGTGCCGACAGCAGGAAAACTAAAAACAAAATATCGTTGCTTTGTTTTCATTTTTTCCTCCTGCTTTATGCGATGGAATTCTTATAGCTTATTCCCTCAATCCCTCCGGCTCCATTTGCGTTACGATCACGGCCTGTGTCGCAGCAATCGCTTCCTGCCACTGCTCGGTTCCGGGCGGGCAGGCCACATACAGAAGCGCCTCCTTCGGCTGCAACGGCAGGTTGTGCCAGATGTTCGATATTGCAAACGGCAGCGGGGCCTTGACAGTGGCGCGGAGCTGATACAGCCCGCTGCCTTCTTCAAATCGGACGCCATACTTAGACGGACAGACGTAACCGTCCGCGCTCCAGCCGCGATCTATACACACGTCATCCAGCTTGACCCACGCATCGCTTCCCTCCGGCGCGATGGAGAACTCGTACCAGCCCACGTTGTCCGCGCCAAAGTAGAATTCCAGATCTCCGCAGACGCTTTCTCCAACAGGGGCGTCTGCGTTTGCGCTCAGGGCGGTGGTGCCGCATTTCTGACGGCGTCCCTCCGGCCAGTTTTTCGGGCATTCGCCGCAGCGGGCGAAGCTTTCCACCAGCAGCAGTTCTTCCCCCGCGCACCAGGCAGACTGCCACGCCGCTGATCCCGGCTGCCTGTACACCCGAAGCAGGGTGTGATCGTCCGTGATGCAAATGTCGTGCCATGTGTCCGTGACTTTGTTGGTTTCTTCCCGATGAAGCTGATAGCGCGTACCTTCCGCGTCTGCGTCAAGGGGAACGCGAAGCAGACGGTAGCCTTCGCCGTGGATTTTCTCGTTTTCACACAGGCCATCGCATGCCTCCGCGCTCACGGCAATCCAATCCTCGCAGCCCTCCGGGGCAAGGAAATAGCTGGCCGCCTCCTCGTTCGGCAGGGCAACATAGCAGCAGTCGATGACCTCCGGCCCCACTTCGGCGGGATCGCCCTCCTGGAAAAACCAGCTTTGCGGGCAGTCGGCGCAGCGCCGCATGGGCAGAAGCTCCGGCAGCTGCTTACCCGTCTTCGGGTCGCTTCCCACGACGAGCAGCGTTGTCTGATCCTTGATCTCAAGCGACCATAGCTCCTGCACCTCAGCGGGCGTCACCCCGACCGTCGTAGTCCTGAGCTGATAGCGTCCGTCTGCTTCATCCGCGAAGCGGAATCCGAACTTTGAAATATGCGAGGGCTGCTGATGCACCCGGCTGTGCTCCTCTGACTGGCCGCAGGTTCCCAGCCAGTGCGCCTCGTCGAGCTTCTGCCAATCGTCGCTGCCCTCGGGGGCGATGGAAAATTCATAATCGCCGATGTCCGCTGTGGCAAAGAAGAATACCAGATCGTAGTCCCCGTCGCTTTCAGGAGAGAGAAATGACGGATCTTCTGCCTGTTCCGGTTTGGCTGGGCGCGCTTGCGGCGTAGGCTGTGCCTCAGTGGGCTGCTCCACCCCTGGCGGTTGCTGCACAGCAATATCTAGCTGCGCACTACGACTTTGTTGATGGCAACCGCTCAGCATCAACACCGCAATCACAAGCAGCAGGAGACACATCACACTTTTTCGCTGCAGAGTAACGACTCCTATCATAGAACATACCTCGCGATCATTCTGCCTCATGACCTGTGCTGGTCAATCCTGGCATATTTCCGTAATAGCCACAGACCAGACAAGTCCCCATACCACCGACTTGTGCGTAGTGACTTCCGTAAAGATAAGTCCCGCACGCTGTGCATGCTCCTCTGTGCTGCGTCGAGGAATATGGCTTCCAGACATTCACATTATGCGGACAAATAATAAAATCCAAGTAGGGGAACGTTTGTGCAAATCCACTCCATGTCACATGTGAAATTGCTACAGTGCCGTTATCAGGCCAGTTTGCATGGTAGATGATAACGCCAGTGCTGTCTCTGCCAACCAAAATCATTGTATGCTCATCTGATGTGCTGCCGCTGTAGCTAACTCTGAGCAGCGTTCCAAGAGCAAAAAACTGAAGTTTGTTCTTTATTTGCGTTTGAGTATAGTTTCCGATATACTCAAAACCCTGAGAGCATTTTGCACCACTGCTTCCAAATAAGTAGTCATAGATATAGAGCCCAAATCCGTGGCATTGTGAACCTGTACCAAAACTCGTGCTGGTCGATCCGCTATATGTGCCGCCTGCGGGATATTGCGCGTTAGGAATGCTTTTTCCGTTTATGGTGGTTGTATAGTTTGACTGATCTGTGAGGCCAACACTTGTTGCCGCAATGTAAAATGTGTTCGGGTCACGGATGGCTCGAACTGCGCCTGTGGTCAAATCAAAGTACTCATACGTGCCCTCCCATGACAGCTCATATTCATCCTTGCACAATGCGTTAGGGCACGCGACCATAGTCGGTTTTTCACTGCCAATCATGACGCCTTTGTTCTGATACGGTATAGCAAATTCAATCTGGTATTCTGGCACGTACTCTGCAACATATTCTTGTTGCGAGTCATCAACGCTGGCAATCTTATTCTGCGTAGAAATAAAGATAGCTCGGCTGCCGATAGCCTGAACATCATCGGCTTCGCTCAACGTTTCACCTGTTAAGTGAATCTTCGCGCTGTCTGTTTCTTCATGAGCATAGGCAAATGCCGATAAGAGCATCGCTACAACCAAAAGCAGGGCAAAAATACGGATTTTCTTTTTCATAGTTGTCCTTCCTTTCGTGGCATTCATTTGGTTCCATATTTTCCATTAGATACTGATTGATTAGTCTGTTTCGGGACTACGTCTTCTTTGTTTTGCCTGAGGAACACTGCATTCTGTCAGTGCGTAATCCAAAAGGTTATTTTTTTAGGCCTTCGTCTTCGAGGACGCAACATCCATGTGAAAAATCAGGCCCGCAGGGCTGGTGCGTGATCTGTATGTCAATGATCCGGTCGGGCTGTTTGGGGAACGTGAGCTGCGTCAGTTCCTGCGTGTCCAGCGCATAGCGGTAAACGTTCCAGATTGTCTTGCCCTCCGCCTGGCCGACGAAATACAGGGTATTGCCGTCCAAGGAAGGATAGAACATATGAACCTGCTGAATTCCGGGAATTGCCACATTCTCCACCTCCTGCGAGGTGATGTCCAGACGTTTGAGTGTACGCTTTCCACTGACCATCTGTGGCTCTGTTGTCATCAGAATGGTATTTTCATTCAGCCGTCGGGTCAGACAGATTTCAAAATCCTCCGTAAAAAACAGAGGTGTGACATTCTCAAATGTTGCGTCGATCAAAGAAATTGTTTTAGGCCGGATATGTGTCTCCGCCGCAACGCGGTGTGTCCGCATTTCCGCATCCGAGCAAGTGAGGATCAAAAATTCGTCTGCGTAATCGTCATAGGAGAAGGAGTGATGCCACGTATCGTCGTCGGCCTCATTTCGATAGGTAAACGTCTGGCTGTCAAGGTCAAACCGGGCGGGCTGACAGGTTGTGCAGAACTCCCGAGCCACATTGGCATAGAGCGTGCCATCCACAAAGAGAAGATCATTAAACGCATTTTTTCCATCCGTCAGCCGCTGGACATTTCCTGTTTTCAAATCACACGAATATAGGTTGTCATATGTCTCGTCCGGGCGTGCAGACGCGTAGTAGACGATCTGGTGTTCAAAATCCACCGTATTGGCCGGATACACATATGGGCCGATTGGCGTCTTGAAGATTACCCGAAACGCCTGCGACTGTTCATCGTAAGCATAGATGACTAGCTCCACGCCGTCATCCGTATTTTCGCCGTTGATGTTGTCTACCACAGTGACAAGCAGCGTCTCCACTAGTTCTGCGTCCGGGGCTCCCTCGGGCGTCTCGATCTCTGGCAGCGTCGGCTTTTCCGCCCCGTCTTCCGGTTCAGCGGCAGAGGCGTCCATGTTGGACGTCTGTTCCGATGAACCTGCTTCGTCCGGAAGGTCAAGGTCGGTGTTTGCGCTACACGCCGTCAGTAGCAGCAGCATAAGAAGAATGGAAATCAATTGCTTTACTTTCATATCTCTCCTCCTGTTTCAAAAAGGGCAGGACATCCGCCTCTGCCGGGAGCAGAGGCGGATATCCTCTCTAAGCGTTTTTATCTGGCAGGGGCTGTTTGATCAGAAAACCGCTCGTGGTAATATCTCACATTATTTGCGTTATCTGTCGGCGCTCCATCCGGGGTTCCTGCAAGCTCGCGGATGTTGTCCTCGCCCCAAATGTCGATAATTGCATCGGGCAATGCGCCAACATCGGCCTGATAGTAGGTAAAGACCTCGTCGGTGTCCAAATTCCGAATCTGAACATTTTTGTCGCCCACTTTAGAATAATCATAGGCCATTTTGGTTGCGCAATCATATGGCTGCAACCGATTATTTCGGTTACCATATGTACCAATAAAATAAGTGGCTCGCCCTGTTCCAAGGAAGCTATCGCTCGAAGGACGATAGGTCAGCGTATTGTTGTGGCTTCCCCATGTCCAGGTTACATTGCCGTTGGCCTGATTAACGGAAGCTTTGGAAGCAGTTCCGCTTTCAACCGGAATATTGTGAATGGAATAACCGGAGGGTTCGTTCGGATCAGGATAATAGATATTGTTGATATCACCCGTAACAGCATCGTATACGACCTTCATTCCAGCATAAATGCGAATTGGTTCTGCCTGAATCACTTCTCCGCTCATAACAGCACGATATTGTTCCGTTGCAATTTCGTTTTCCAAACGAATCTGTGCTGCCTGCTCAGCAGCAGCCGTGACGGGGATGCTGGCAAGTCGGAGTTGGAAAAAATCAGTTACAGTTGCAGCATGCTCCGATGATTTGAGATATCCGCCCTGAACAACTTCCGGCTGAAGTTCATCATCATAAATGATAATCGAGCCGGGCTGCATTTTCTCCGGGACTGTTGCTTGCCCAGTGGGCTGCACGGAAGCCGCCGATGCGAAGCTGCAGGTGGCGCTGATTAGGAACATACAAACTAGGAGCAGGGAAACGACGCGTGTTTTGTTTTTCATATTGATTTTCCTTTCTTCAATCTAACTTTTGTTCACATTCTAATCAGCCACTAATTAGGGCCTACTGAATGGGGTGAAAAACAGAAAAAACTCAGTAATATCAATGGATTGAGGCTCGTAACCAACAGATCCACTGCAAGCCTGTTTGTGCTTTGGTTGAAAATAATCTTGCAGATACCAAAGCCATCACAACAGACTATATTTTTACAGATGGGCAATGCTCCTGTAAATATCCGATATTCTGTTGATTTCAGCTTGTTTTACGGTTATTTTGACATATAATTTGCGATCTTCTCAAAATAGTCAGTCATTCAGTAGACCCTAATTAACAGTCTGCATTGGAATCACGCCCTTCTCACTTTCCGTCCCGCACAATTTTGATTGACAATGCTCTTCATAAAGCGGCCACTCTTATAAAGACTCTCTGAGCCGGGCGATTTCGCCCAGCATTGTTTGCAATCGTCTGCTCGGCCGTTTGCCGCGCAGTCTTTCTTGTCTCTCCTGCGGTTTAAGGTGTATCAGCTCACCCTGCATTTCTCAACCGTTCGTGCAAAACTGCGGATGATTCCTGCAAAATTGCAAGAAAATGCTGCTGTTGCGACTATCTTTTTGCCTGCCGAGCTTGCATTCTTCCAGAAGCTAGCAGGATTCCCTCCGGGACAAGACTAACCGCAGCCACGCTTTCCAGCCCATGCAGGTTAAGAAGGTTGGCCAGCACCGCCGCCGCAACTAGCCCAACTAGAATCACGATTGAAATGCAGCTGTATTGTTTTTTCTGGTCGCTGTCCAATGGTTTTTCCGGCGAATCCAGCGGAGCAAACGCAACGATGTTAATTGCTCCAAATAAGATCATACAGCCAGTAATGACGTTGTTCGGCTGTTCCGCAAGTATCCGAATGATGCACGCTGAAAAAAGTATTGCAAATGCCGTTATCCTGCTTCGATTACCCGATTATATTTTCTTTTGCTATCCACTTAATTATGTTCATATCGTAGCATATGGGGACAATTAATTGAAAACTCTAAAGAATATTTCTGGCGGAAATAAAAATGCACTCCTTTGGATTATTCCGGCTATCTCTTGCGGAAAATATAATTATTCCGCAAGGAGTGGTTGACATGGACAAGAGAATTGCTACAATAATCGGAATGAATCTGCAGCGTTTGTGAACACAGTATGGATTAACCCAAGAACAGCTTGCTGAAAAGGTGGGTATCAGTACATCATTTTATGCAAATCTCGAACGCGGAAATAAAGGCGTCAGTATTTCAGTACTATATGACCTAGCAAATTGCCTTGGCGTAAGGTGGATTATCTGATATACCCAAACCAATCTGATGCTCGCATCCGAAACATCGAGACACTCTTGAGGGATAAGCCCGAATCGTTTATAATCGCAGTAGAACGTTTGGTTCAACTTTGTATTGAAGAATTTTCAAAATCGGAATAAAAAGTGTTGAGCAAGACTCTTGGCCAAGAAGGATATAACATGAGTTTAAATCAAGAAGAAGAGGAATATATCGAGCGACTTTACCGGGAGATGTACACCCGTCTGTGTATCTACGCGATGAGTGCACTGGGAAGCAAGGCACTTGCTGAAGAAGTTGTACAAGATACTTTTCGAATTGCGTGTATTAAGCCAGATGGATTGATGAGCAGTAAAAATCCACGTGGTTGGCTCGTCAATACACTTAAAAATGTGATTCGTAATAGACGGCGAACTGAGGCTAGACTTAGTAATGCACTACTTGCGGCGATGTCTGCGTATGAGCCGCAGGCAAGCACAACTGTGGAGACAACAGAATTCATTGTTGCCTACTCAGATGCTCTAGGAGAAGAAGATTTTCAGCTTCTTGTAAATATCGTTGTTCGTCGATATACTATGTTGGAAGCTGCGGAAGAATTGGGAATTACGGTTGAAGCCTGCAAAAAGCGTGTGCAACGTGCAAAAAAGAAGCTTCAAAAAATAATTGAGAAAGATTTTTAATGTATGTCCCCAACAAACCAATTGTGTACATATAAAAACAAAGGGGGTTCACAGAGATGTCGGAATCCAAAGAGCATTTTTATCGAGATTTTTCAAAGTTTGACGAGATGAGCACGGAGGAATTGAACGAAATTTTACGTCAGGACTCTCAGCTCCCAGACGGCGAAGACTCCGATACTGATGCAATTTTATATATTATGGGGGTGATCGCAAAGCGCAATCAGGAGCTGCCGTCATCTGATTTCGGAGATGTCAATCACGCTTGGAGTTCTTTTAACAAAAATTATCGTTTTGCTTCAAGCGAAGGATGCTCGCTCTTTGATTTTGATGATGAGCCACAGCTGAATGGTACTTCCGACAAAACGCAAATCCTCCGGCCCGCACCGCGTTCAAATACGCGTCCACGCAAATGGGTTCTTCGCACAGCCCGCATCCTCGCGGCAGTCATTGCCGTTCTGCTGGCAACCTCTCTAACTGCTTATGCATTTGGGTTTGACTTATGGGGGGCAATCGCCAGCTGGACAAAGGAGACGTTTGGTTTCAGGTCAGCAGAATACACACAAACAGCTGTGCCTTCTTCCAAGAAAGAGATTCCCGCGCCGCTGACCTCTATTGCCAATGAGATGGAAATGCACGGCATACCTACGACGATTTTGCCAAGTTATCTTCCTGATGGGTTTGTGGAACGTGATTTCCAATACAGCGCCGTAACTCAACCTGAGTCTCTATACTGTCTCTTGGAGAATGGCGATTCTTCGATCACGTTATTGTATACGGTATTTTCCGAGAATCAGGATCATTTACTGTATGAAAAGGACGCCATTGATCCTAAGCAATATGAATACAATGGGACAGTGTACTATATCATGACAAACAAGGGAGTTTATTTTGCAGCATGGACTGCGGACAATATCGAGTGCAGCATCGCGGGCGTTGAAACTTATGATGAAATCATTAAAATCATACAATCGATAGGAGAGTAACATGGCGATATCTCTTTCCTTGATGTTCGTGGATGGCGGAATATGGTTATTGGCGACGCGAAGCTGAGCCAACCATTTGTTGATGAATTCCTCTTTTTGCATAAATCAAATTCCAACAAAGGTTATATTACAAACTATGCTGAAAGTTTGAGTGCAAATTCTCAATCTGCACTTGTTGAACTTCCATTCCCCCAAAATTCTCAGGATATTACATCTAAGCAATTCAAAGAAAAGGTCATTCGAGCCGTGAGAAAGATTTTAGGGGATCTGTAAGCGCAAAGCGATCTGATCGAGGGGATTGGCCTTAATGAAAAAACACACATTTTTTACGATGCTCTGCGTTCTACTAGTATTGACGGGCTGTCAGAAACGGCAAGAGCAAACGGATATTCTTTGACACCCTGATTGATGTCAGGGCCTTTCAGGAAATCGAAGAATCTCATCTTTGCACCTCCTTACAGCATGGCGAGAATCTGAGCCTTAGGTCTGGCACCGGTGACTTGATTAACAATCTTTCCGTTCTTCATAACCACCAGAGTGGGTATGCTCATCACACCGAACTGCATAGCCAGTTCCTGTTCCTCATCCACATTAATTTTAACAACCTTGATATCGGAGCGCTCCTTGGCAATCTCTTCTACCAGAGGAACTACCATGCGGCAAGGACCACACCAGGGAGCCCAGAAATCTATCAGGACGGGCTTGTCCGAGTTCAAAACCTCTTGATTGAAATTGTTTTTATTAACACTGATAGCAGACATATTTAAGTCCTCCTGTTTTCTTTTTTATGGCTTTATTATATCCAGCAGTCGTTCCTTGTTCTGTGATTTTATCACTTATCGCCGTTGACTGTTTCACCGGGCCAACTATTAATTCCGCCGATCTCAATGATATTGGTGTAGCCCAGTTTCACCAGTTTTTCAGATGCCTGCTTACTCCGATTACCGCTGCGGCAGTATACCAGAATCAGCTGATCTTTATCCGGCAGTTCAGAGATATCCTCTGTGCCAATGGATTCGTTGGCAATATTGATAGCACCGGGAATATGCTTTTCGCTATATTCCTGAGCAGTACGAACATCGAGGATGATGTATCCGGTTTCCTCCTCCATCATCGTAATAGCTTCCTCCATAGTAATCTGTCGATAGGTTTTTTCAGCGGATTGCGTTGCACAACCAGAGAGAAGCAGTAAAGTCATTAAAATGGGAATGATTCTTTTCGTGTGGATACCTCCATATTTTGAAGATAGGGCAGCCGTTTCCAGCTGCCCTGTTTCCTTTTTTTATGTTCTTGCCATTCCGTCTACACTGAGCACAACGCCCGTGATATAGGATGCTTCGTCAGATGCCAGGAACACAAATGCATTGGCAATATCCTCCGGCTGACCCAAGCGGCGCAGAGGGATCTGCTTGATGAGCGGATCAATTACTTCCTTGGGAACAGCCTTCATCATATCGGTCAGGGTAATACCGGGAGCGACTGCATTCACTCGAATACCCTTCGGACCCAATTCTCGGGCAAGGGAAACCGTCAGGCCATTGACAGCAAATTTGGATGCGGGATAAGCAAAGCCACTGGGCTGGCCGTAAATGCTGACCATTGAGGAGGTGGAGAGAATAACACCTTGACCTTTTGCAATCATGCACTCACTGGCGGCTCTTGTAGCATTGAACACGCCTTTTACATTCAGATCCATAACCTTATCAAAGGTTTCCTCCGTATACTCGGTAAAGGGAGTGCTTTCGGATACACCGGCATTGTTCACCAGAATATCAATGCAACCGTATTTTGAGGCAGCTTCTCGGAACGCATTGCGGACAGATTCCAGATTGGACAGGTTAGGACTGATTCCCGCAACTGTTGCATCAGGGTACTTTTCTTTCAGCTGCGCAACCGCTTTGTCAGCAGAACCTTGTGAGCTTGCGGTCAGGATTACCGTAGCACCTTCCTTCAAAAATTTGTCTGCGGTAGCGTAGCCAATGCCACGGCTGCCTCCGGTGATGATTGCAACTTTATCTTTCAGTCTCATAAGAATACCTCCTTGTGTTTTGTATTTGTAGTATAACCTGTTTCGGAGGCGTTCTCCGTGATAAAATCACATTTTTCCAAGAAGGAATGATAGAAAAATCATGCCCGCGCATAAATAAAAAGCCACAGTCACGCTCCGATTTGAAGTGTAGACTGTGGTTTTTATTTTACAGGTTCTGCACTTTCAGCCATCTTGATGATTTCGGAATCATCAATTTTGCTTGGAGTGTATTCGAGAACATAAGTGACTTCCGGAGAATAAGTCCAACAGAGAAATGCCGTGTCATCTTTCTTGTAAAGAGCGCCCGGCCAGTCCTGAATCATCATTTCCTCACAGCTGTCCATACCATCAACAAAATGCATCGAGGTGAGAATGTAACTACGGATAGCGAAATATGGGGGAGGGTGTCAACCAAAATATCTCGACAAACAGCCGACAAAAAATGACAGCCAGCGAAATGCTGGCTGCCTGTTCGGGCACAAAATGGGAACGGCCCGGGAAACGCATAGTCAGTCGAGAATCTCCATGAGTCGGCCGCAGCAGAAGGGGATGACCTCGCCTTTTTTGACGTGAACGGTCTTGTTGCACGTCTGACAGTAAACATCCGTGTCATACGGCGCACGAACGGCAGGAATTGCGCCAAGTTCTTCTTTGGAAAGACCTTCAATGTGGAACATTGCGGTTTTGTCCTCACTGGGAATGTAGGTGCCCATTGGTTCAAGGCGCTTCGTCTTGCCGATACAGTTGGACATCTTGATCCAGAGCGCCTCCAGCTCTGTTTTTTCTGCGGGATTCTCCGGGGTGAACTCAACAATATCCTGATTGATTCGAATTTTCATAATAGTTGATCTCCTTTTCTTAGCCGCTCATCAGACCGGAGATGACGCCCATGATCTTATCATGGCAGCCGCCGCAGCCGGTGGAACAGCTTGTGATTTTTTGTACTTCTTGAAATTCGCGCTCGACGTCGGAAAAGCGGTTCGTCTGCGCAAGTGCGCGGTCAATATCCGCGAGCGTGACGTGCTTGCAGTGGCAAAGCTCTGCGTTCTCTTTGTATTCCATCGCCGGTCAGACCTCCGCAAATGCGGACTTGTCCAGACCGCAGTCAGGGCAAACCCAATCCTCAGGGATTTCTTCAAACGGTGTGCCGGGGGCAATGCCATTCCCGGGATCGCCGACGGCCGGATCATAGACGTAGCCGCAGGGACATTCGTATTTCATGCTTGAATCCTCCGAAAACAATAATGATTATTATTACTGATTACAAAATACCATAACTTTCCCGATTTGTCAAGAGGGAACTTGCAAAAGCAGCGCATCCTGATGGATGCGCTGCTTTTGCTGCAAGGGAGACATGGGAACAGATCGTGAAATGGATGCGGATAGGGTTGAGCAAAGGGGATGCGAGGGAGCAGGACAGGCGCGGGACAGACAGACCGAAGGGGATTGGGAGCAGGCGTGGCGAGAGGATGCGGGGATGATTGTTGAGAGGGAACAGAATAGCCAGCCGGATGCGCTGATTTTTGACATATTAGACAAGAATGAGGATATAGGTTCAGAAAGAAACTGTTTTTTGCGAAAAAGGCTAGGAATGACTGCAATGTGGTGTTTTTGCAGGAAAGTTTTACCGGTGAAAAATGAGTTCCTCCGATAAGAAGTCCTTCTTCTTGATGCCGCGCTCCTTGAGGTAGCGGTCAAGTCGGTCAAAGAGCTCTGCGGGGATCTGCGCGGCTAAGGTTCTCATTTCTCCGGTCATGATTTTTCCGTCCTTCCAGTCGTAATATTCCGTGATCATGGCTTCCACATACTCACCGAGGGTCATCCCGGCTTTTTCCTGCTCCTGCCGGACTCTGGTATGGAGTGCGACCGGCAGCATGGCGCATAGGTTTTTTCTTGTTTCCATTGCAATCTCCTTTCGCTTTGGTACGCCAAGTATCGCAGGAAAAAGGAAAGAAAGCTATTCACCAGAGCCAACAAAGAATGCCGCACAAACGAAGCAAATTGGACTAATCCGTAAACAAATCCGGTCTGGCTGCGACGGCAAAGCCCTCGCGTCCGGTCACGACCACGCCATTCTGCCCGCCGGAGCAGTGGATGACGAGGATATTGCCCACGCTGTCGTAGCCACAGACGATCCCGACGTGGCTGTCATCCGCGTAAAAGACGAGATCGCCGGGCAGTGCGTCTGACCATGCAATGTTGGTGCAGTAGCCATGCTGCGAGGCTGCACCACCGCCGCGTCCGGGCAGGTATGCACCGTTCGTGGCGTTATAGAACGTCCAGTCCACAAAACCGGAGCAGTCCAATCCGAACGGAAGCACCTTACCGGTCGAACCGCTGCCCGGTGCAGTGACTGTCGTCGGCGTTCCCCAGCGGCTGTCCCAGCCGAGAACGAGGCTTTTGCCGCCCCAGAAATACGTCACCTTTCCGAGAAGCTGATACGCCGTCAGGACAATGGATTCTCGCAGCGGATCAAGATCGTCCGGCAGCGTACCTTGAATGTCCGAAATGTCGACAGGACCGATGGGCGTACCATCCGGCTGGTAATTGCCGATCAGGGAAAGGAAAATGTCGTCGTAGTCCGGCTTCAGCAATTCTTCGAGCATCTCCCGCTGCTGGGCAGTGAAGCTGTATTCATCTGCCATCTGCATGGCATCCTTGATCTGTGCGGAGATGTGCAGTGTTGTGATCTGCTCGCCGTCTACGGTTCTGGTCGTCAATTCGTATTCCAACTTGTTGGCATCGAAAAAAATTTCCCGCAGGAGCTGGAGTTTTTCTTCGTCCATTGTCATAACGTCCAAGCCGTGTTCTTCGTCGGTCGAGACCTTGACCGCGTACACAGCCAGCACATTCCGCCAGTTCTGCAGCATGGCCGCTTCCATGCCCTCCTGCATATCCAACTCGTCGTATGGATGATCCTCCATGATACGGTAGATTTCGTCGGTGAACTCGCCGTTCAGCGTCGCAACCGCGTCCGGAATCTTGATTTCCGTACCGGTGTCCTCGCCTGCGAACAGGATTCCAAGCGGCGAAGCGAACAGCATCCCTACAAGCAAGATCACCACGACAACGGAAACTGCCGCCGCACCGCCTGCACCAATCGCTGCGGCCAGCTTTTCTGCCGCTGCCGCGATTGCCCGCAGGACTTTCTTTCCGGCTTCCTTTGCAGCTTTCGCAGTTTTGATCGCTGTATCCCGAAGCACCTGTCCTTTGCGGATGACAGTTGAGGCCTGCTTGGGAGCAGCCGCCGACGCTTTGCTGGGCAAGGCTTTTGCGGCAGGTGTGGTGGAGGACTTGATTTTCGCTTTCGGGGCTGTTTTGATCTTCTGCTTTTTTACGAAAGCCGGTCGCGCCTGTTTCTGGACACGCGCAGGCTTTGTCGGAGCGACGTTCCTGCTCGCTGGCATAGTGACTGTTTCATTCGCTAATGTAGGTTGACATAATTTCGGTTCGCCGTGAGCGGCTTTCATTCCAGTTTGCCGCGCAGCCTGTTGCAGATTTGCCTGCACGGGCGTTACCTGTGTCGGTTGCTGCGCTGCAATGTACTTTTGCTTGCTCTTGATGTCCGGAAGCGGTGGCTGTGGAACTTCCGGCTTCGTGGGTTCTATATCGGCGGGCATGGAAGCTGTCTGCGGCTGCCGCGTTCGGATCTGCGGCAGAGCTGGCTGCTCCTGCTCCGCACTATGGGAAACGTGGAGTTTCCGCTGTTCACGAACAGTTTCCCGTGTACGAATGACCGGCGAAAATGTTTCGGAATCTGCGGTTATATTTTCAATACCGGTCGCTTCCTCTTTGAGAAAATTCTGCTTTTGCCGCTTCTTTCGGATGTACTCTTTCGTCTTGATTTCAGGAAGCGCGAACTGTGTGGTATCCGTTTTTAGTACAGCAGGAATTTCTCGCAGAGAAGAAACAGGCGGCTTTTCTCTTGGCAGAGTCCGCGCCGCTGGTGGTACCGTTGAAGCCGTCGCAGGTGCAGTCGGTTCCGCGCTGGAAGATGCTTGTACAAGCGGCCGTTGCTCTGCTGGTTTTGCTTTCCCAGCAGACTTTTTCCTTACTAATGTTTCCAACTCACGCACAGAACGATTTGTCTGCGGTTGGTGAACAGGCTGCGGTCCTTCATGAATCCGCGAATCTGGATGCTGGGGCCGATGCACAGGCACGTCAGCATTCGGTGCATATTCCCGCATCTTGGGCTGTGGGATATTTACGGGAGGAACAGGCTTCTCCTTAACTGGAGAAACCGCCTCTCGGACAGAACGCTCCGTTAGCGATGGTGTCGTTTCCGCAGGAACAGCCTTTACGTTTTCATGAATACGCGGAGTTGAATGCTGAGATGGGGACACTGATGCTTTCGCATCTGGCGTATATTCTCGCGTTTTGGGCTGTTGGACGTTTACTGGAGAAACCGGCTTCTCCCTGATTGGAGAAGCCGATTCGCGCACAGACTGATTTCCCTGTGACTGGCTTTGCGGTGGATATTCCCTCGGTGCCGCAGTAGGCTGCAGGGGGTGCCGAGGCTGCTCATGTTGTGGAACAGATTCTGTCCTGGCTTCCCGCTGCGGTTCGGATTTTGTTTTCGGCAGCCTGTGGGCTGCCTTTTCTGCCAGATGGCGGACTTCCTGCACGGCATGGTCGGCGGTATCCGTGATTTTGCCGCTCTCATAGCGATCTTCCGGCTGCCCACCCTGTGCTGCGTCACGCAGCTCCTGCCGAAGCTGCTGAAAGGAAGCATCCGTGCCGCGGCGGAACGCTGCCTGCGGCGCGGATTTGAGGGTTTCGACGGCTCTCGCTTTCAGCGGTGATTTTTCTTTGACCTCCCGCATTACGACGCCTGCTCCACCCGTTCAGATAGTTTCGTCGTCATAAGCTGGTACAGCCTGCCGTTTTTCGGGAAATGATCCACGAAAGGCACGATGGTGCTGCCGCACTTGAGAAGCCCGTGTCCAAAATCCACGCCCGAAATGTAGGAAAGCTGGTTGTCCGAAATATTGAGCAGCCGCGCCAGCTCGATCCGGTCCGTACTCGCCTGATTGAGCATGAGCAGGAATTCGCTGTTCGCCAGCATCGTTCGGGCAGTATGGGATTGCAGAAGGTCGTCGACGTTCTGCGTCAGCCCTGTGCCGCAGGCCCCGTATTTGCGCATCCGCTTCCAGAGGGTAAACAGGAAATTGGCGCTGTACTCGTGCTGAAACAGCAGGTAGATTTCGTCAATATATA
>ERZ809207.309-NODE-309-length-21526-cov-4.604630_pt1 | contig 21526 bp, 20 predicted proteins | sample MGYA00520515_ERZ809207 | MGnify/ENA primary metagenome ERZ809207 (study PRJEB31570, sample SAMEA3213009) | Homo sapiens | biome: human-gut; feature: human gut; material: fecal | place: Sweden | collected 2011 ... | reverse complement strand
TCGATTTCAACCCCTGTGATGCAGTCAGTTTGCCACGCAATGAAAAACCACAGGTCGAGATTCTCACCCGTGAGGAACAGCAAAAGCTTATCTATACCAGTTACAAATACCGATACGGCATTTTCATTCGTCTGACGCTTGCCACAGGGATTCGTCTGGGCGAACTGCTGGGACTCCGAGGGGAAGATGTAGATTTTAATAAAAGAATGCTCTCTATCCGCCGTACAATAAATCGTCTGCCCAAAGTAGATTACAACGGTGTGGGCAATTCCACGGAGATTGTTATCCAAGAGCCAAAAACGAAAAACTCCATTCGCTCCATTCCCTTGATTCCCAATATTGCAAATGAATTACAACAGTGGAAAAATGTACAGCAGAACGATGCCATGACAGCTGGTGCAGCCTATCAGGACTCCGGCTTTCTGGTGACAAACCCATTTGGCGGATACCTGGAACCCAGAACGTTCAAGGATGCCTACGATGAGATTCTGAAAGCCTCCGGTCTTGGACACTACACCTTTCACGCCCTCAGACATACCTTTGCCACCCGTGCTATGGAACAAGGCATGGACGCAAAAACCACTTCAATTCTGTTAGGGCATTCCTCGGTTTCGTTTACGCTGGATACTTACACACACGTTCTGGACAGTCAAAAGCAAGAGGAAATGAAAGTCATGGAGGAGTTTTTCACTCTGCCCAATATGCCGCAAGTACAGTCCTATGCAATTGCAGTAACGCCAATGGCAAATGGCTTTCTGCTAAATCCTGTGGACTTTGAGGATATGAGCATTGAGGCGAACGATCTGCAATACGGCATTCAATGTCTGCAAACCACCATTGCCCAGAAATTAGCCACAATGTACCCGCCCACGCCGACACCTGTGAACGAGATCATTTTGCAACATGGTGAATTTGTGGTGATTATCAATCTATAAAGGAAATGGAGCAGGATGTGTTGTCCTGCTCCACTTTTCTTTTTTGATGTTTTGGGGTCAAATTGGGGTCAAAATCAATTTTTCTGTAAAAAAGCAAAAAATATAGTGCCGAAAACGACGTGTTTTCAGCACTTTTCTTGGTTGCGGGAGCCAGATTTGAACTGACGACCTTCGGGTTATGAGCCCGACGAGCTACCGAGCTGCTCCATCCCGCGATATTTCGCCGCATCACTCATGCAGCTTTTATAGTATACCACACTTTCAAGGTAATGTCAACACATAATCTCATTTTTTAAAAAATCAAAGTTTTGATTAGTCTATCTTTCTATTTTTAAAATAATCCAGAAATTATAATTACCATACAATATGTTACGGCAGCATATAGCAAAGTGTAAAAGATCCGGGCATTCCAAATGCGAAACGAAAAAACACCATTCATGCACGTGAATGGTGTTTTTTCTATGTAGAAATAGTAAGAGGGTGTCAGTTATTTTGTCAGAGCAGCAGGCTCTTTTTCTGATTTTTCTTCTGTTTTTACCTGAACCGCTGCGGCTGCCTGCTGAGCGGCCAAAAGATCCCGGATTTCTGTCAGTAGTTCTTCTTCCTTACTAGGCTTCGGCGGATCCGGCTTGGTTTCCTGCTTCCGTCTGAAAATATTCATCACCTTCACAATGCTGAAAACGCAAAGCGCAGTGAGAAGAAATGTTACGATCGCATTTAAGAAGTTACCGATTGCAATAAACGGCTCATTTCCCCACGGAATTGTAATGCCCAGAGTGCTGAAGTTAATTCCCACAAGGACAGTGCCAATGAAAGGCATCAGAATATCGTCTACAAGCGAGTTTACAATTGCAGTAAAAGCAGAACCCACGATCAGTCCTACTGCCATATCTAGTACATTGCCCTTAGAAATAAATTCCTTGAACTCTCCCAGCACATTTTTCAGTGCATTTCCTGTTTTCTTCGCAGTGTCTTTTACTTGGTTGTCCATTTTTTAAAACTCCTTTTCATTTATTTTTAATGAAATGAAATCAGCCCACGGCTTCCTCGCTGTTTTCTTCCGGAGCAGCGGCGGTTTCTGCCTGTGTCTCCTCCGGCACTGTCTGTCCTTCCGGCGCAGTTGTTTCTGCTGTGCTGTTTTCTTCGAATGACTGGATCCGTCCGGTATCTACTGTAATAATAAATCCATCGCTGTTATTTCCCGAAATCGTATAATCCTGATCCGGCGGAACCAAAACATAGGTAGAATCCGCAGCCATATCTGCGGCCACATAGTAGACCTCATAAATTTCGCCGTCCCAGTTGACAATTTGCAGCCGGTTGTCCGATGTATAATCCTTCAGCTGTGTCAGATATTCTTCCAGGCAAAGGTTATTTTCCTTCATATAGGTTGCATGTGGTTCCCCTACATAACGGTAATGCCACGGCTCTGCCTGAATACCGGTAATTTCGGCCTTGTCTGCGGCATAGCGCAGAATATAGCCGTAATGATCACAATTTTCATCAATCCAGCTGTAGTCCCCTGTGCCATCATAGTCCGACTGTACACCGTCTTCATAGAGGGAAACATCCAGGGAATAACCGCTCTCATGCTCGCTGTGTCCCGGCAGTGCCACACGGGTAGAAGTGCTTTCACCGGTTTGTGCCAGATCTTCATCATACAGCTTTTGCTGCTGATCCTTCGTGCGATAACCGCTGATTACAATAATGTCGCTGTGATTTTTGGCAACGTAAAAGTCCTCCAGCATGCGGTTCAGCGCATCTACTGCCGTTTCACGCAGACTAGTTTCCGTTCCGCTCACGTGGTAGTGCTCTGTTTTCTTGTCATAGATGCTGACAATTTCAGAGGCATTGTTATCTACATAGGCATTTGCATCATTCACCAGAATCAGATCACCCGCATTCACCTGCGTGTTCTGCACAGCAATATTTTCATATATGGTTTGTTCTCCCGATGCATCCGGTACTGTTTCCCCGTCCTCTCCCGGAACCAGAGATAAATTTTCCGTATCCTGTGAAATCGGTTTCAAGGAGCGATATGCATGGAAGCCGCCGTATCCCACAGCTGCCACCAGGAGCAGCGAAATGATGATTTCCGCCGCTTTTTTTCCACCCTTTTTCCGGTTCTGCGGCAGCGGACGCGTATTGTGCACGTGCTTTTCCTCTGCTGGTTTCCGGCTTTGTGTTTTCTTCTGTTGATTTTGCGTATGTTTTTTGGGTTTCTGACTCATACTTTGAGTACCTCCAAATATATGTGACTGTATCCCTATCATACAGACCCTGCATGTTGTCCGGCTTCCGATTTGCCCGAAAATATTCTCAACAAACCAAAAGGGCAAACGGAAAGATCCATTCTGACAGCCTGCAAAGCAATATAAGATCTATCCCTTTTCAATTACAACTATTATATCACATTTTTCTAAAAATGCAAATACTTTTTATGCAAATTTTTTGAAAACCAGATGTCGATCTAGTTTCAAATTTGTCTTTTTTATCATCTTCTGCAAGGATATCCTGCGCCATGCCATTCCCAGCATTTCCATGTGAAAAGAACATGTGAATTTTTCGTTAAAACAAAAGAATATCGTTTCACATTGTTCCGGATTTATGGTATAATAAAAGTGTATCAGACAGTATCGGAAAACGGATTGGTTTTCCATACCTCACACCTGTGGCAGCTGGTTTCTCAGTCGGATGCCGGCGGCTGCAAGTCTGTCCCGGTTGAAAACGACCTGGAAATCCTTCCACCCGTTTTCAATCCGGACAAATTCTGAAATTTGTAAAACTCCCGGTGCATGCAGTTTCGCTTATGCAAAAGCTGCTTCGACAAGACTGTGCCCTTCTGATAACAGTCAGGAAGCGCCGGGATCTGTGAATACAACGGAGAGATAGAATGGCAGAAAAACTAATTTCCATTCCGGAAAATGATCAGCTCCAGGCACTCTGCGGAAATTTTGATGAAAACCTGAAACTTCTGGAACAGCGCTATCAGGTTTCCGTTGTCTGCCGGGGAGAAGACATCCGGATACACGGCACACAGGCGCAGGTGGATCTTGCTGCCGGCGCAATTACCGCACTCCTCGCCTTTATCGGGCGCGGACAGGCACTCACACCGCAGACGATTCACTATGTCACAGAAATGGTGGAAAACGGCGCATCCGGCCAGCTCTCAGAACTGGCTGACACAGACACCGTCTGTCTGACGGCTGCCGGAAAAGCCGTCTACACCCGTACAGTCGGACAGAGGAAATACATTCAGTCGATCCTCAAGAACACCATCGTCTTTGGGATCGGCCCGGCAGGAACCGGAAAAACCTATCTGGCTGTTGCAATGGCAGTCCGCGCCTTCCGCCGGCATGAGGTCAACCGGATTATCCTCACCCGGCCGGCAGTAGAAGCCGGAGAAAAACTAGGATTTCTCCCCGGCGATCTTCAGGATAAGGTGGATCCGTACCTCCGTCCGCTCTATGATGGATTGTTTGAGATGCTGGGTGCAGAAGCGTTCCAGCGCCATGTGGAGCGAGGGTCTATTGAAGTAGCGCCTCTGGCCTACATGCGCGGCCGCACCCTGGACAATGCATTTATCATTCTGGACGAAGCGCAGAATACCACCAGTGAACAAATGAAAATGTTCCTCACACGGCTGGGCGAAGGAAGCCGCATGGTAATCACCGGCGATACCACACAGATCGACCTGCCGGACAAGCGAAAGAGCGGTCTGGTTATTGCTTCCCGTATTCTGAAAAAGGTAGAGGACATTGCCGTCTGCGAATTCACCAACCGGGACGTGGTACGCCATAAACTGGTGCAGGATATCATCCGCGCCTATGAGGCAGCTGATCAGAAACAGTCTGCCAACCGATAATACGAAAGGAGATCCTATCATCATGCCAAAAGTAAAAGTCATGGTAAAAAACAATCAAACAGAAGTACGGGTTCCTGTGGGAATCCGGATGCTGATCCGCCGCTGCTGTCAGGCAGTTCTGGTGGTGGAACATTTCAAACAAGATGCAGAGGTCAGTGTCTCCTTTGTCAGCAATGCGGAAATTCGCCGCCTGAACTGGATCTACCGCAAAAAAGACCGGGCGACCGATGTTCTTTCTTTTCCGCTGGGACAGGACGGTCATTATGACACCAACCAGGAAACCGGATGTGCCCTGCTGGGAGATGTAGTTATTTCACTGGAAATGGCTGTCAAGCAGGCAAATATGTACGGCCACTCCCTGGAGCGGGAGATCGGCTTCCTGACAGTACACTCCATGCTCCATCTGCTGGGATATGACCACGAGACCAGCCCCTTAGAAGAACGGAAAATGCGGGAAAAAGAAGAAGAGGTACTGGGACAGCTGGGCATTTCCAGAGAAGCCACCTTTACCAACACGGAGGACACTACTCTATGACAAAATCGGTTTTCGTCACCCTGGCCGGACACACCAATGCCGGAAAATCTTCGCTGCTCAATGCCATTATCGGGGAAAAAATTGCCTCTGTCAGTCCTAAGCCACAGACCACAAGAACCCGCATCACCGGCATTAAAACAGTAGACGAAACGCAGATGGTCTTTCTGGACACTCCTGGCTTGCACAAGCCGACCACAAAGCTCAGTACACATATGTTGCAGGCGGTAAAGGATGCTGTCAGCGACATTGACGCGGTTTTGTTTGTACAGGACTGCACAAAGCCCCTGTCGGAACAGGAGGAGGAGCTGCTGCATTCTCTGGAACGCACCAAAACCCCGACTATTCTGGTTCTAAATAAAATCGATTTGTGCAGCGACAAGACAAAGCTTATGGGAACCATTGCGAAGCTGAATGCGGCGCATCCCTTCACTGCCACCATCCCGGTAAGCGTCACAGAGCAAGACGGCATTGAACTGGTAGAGGAAGAAGTCATGGCGCTAGCACAGCCGGCACCGCACTTTTTCCCGGATGAAAAATTCACTGACCAGCCGGAACGGGTTCTGGCGGCCGAGATGATCCGGGAAAAAATCCTGAATCTGCTCCGGGATGAAGTTCCCCACGGAATCGCCGTTTCCATCGAACGGATGAAGGAACGGGATGACAAAGACCTGCTGGACATTGATGCCACAATCTACTGCGAACGGGAATCCCACAAGGGCATCCTTATCGGCAAAAACGGCACCATGCTGCGCCGCATTGCCACTCTTGCCCGAAAAGATCTGGAGCGCTTTTTCTACATCCAGGTCAATCTGCAATGCTGGGTAAAGGTCAAGGAAGACTGGCGCAATAAAGAAGGATTGATTCACAATTTCGGCCTGGACAATGGCGAATAATTTTCTGGCGTGCACTTTTACAGCACGCCGGTTCCTATGATTTCCATTGATAATCTGCCGGATTTGGTACATGCTACTCCTGACACGTATCCGCCGGAAAACAAAAGCTGTCTCTTAAATGTCAGCTTGCGTTTTTCAACGTTATGGGAGGTATTTGCAGCATGGATGCATGGGATATTTTTTGCCTGACCGGACATATTGACGACTATCTGCGCTATCGGAGTACGCAGGGTGCCGCAGAGGCCAAGACAACGACACAAAAGGAGCACGCAAGCCGTGGAAACATACAAGGGACTGGTTCTGGCGGAGCGGAATGCCGGCGACCGGGGGAAATTCATTGATATTCTCACTGAAAACAACACCGTACAGGAAGTCTATGTCCGCGGTGCCAAAAAGGCCTCCTCTGCCGCCACTTCGCTGACACAGCTATTTTCCTACGCCGTGTTCAGCATCCAACAGCGCAACGGCCGCGTCTATCTGGACAGCGCAGAGCCAATCCGTATTTTCTACCGACTGCGGGAATCTCTGTCCCGGCTGAGCCTGGCCATGTATTTCAGTGAACTGATCCGGCTGAGTGTCCGAGAATTCCGGCCGGCCGGAGAAACCTGTGAAGTCATGCGTCTGATGCTCAATACACTGCACTATCTGGAAAACGGCTCCCGAGAAGAAGGCCTGTTAAAGCCCATCTTTGAACTGCGCCTGATGACGGAGCTTGGTATGATGCCAGATCTGCTGATGTGCCGCACCTGCGGTGAATTTTTACCAAAACGGCTCTATTTCTCCGTGGAAGAGGGCTGTTTTTCATGTCAGGAATGCGGTGTTTCCTACCGCACGCAAAGTCCGATTTTGCTCCGCGCCCCTGCGCTTCAGGCCATGCGGCACATTGTCTTTGCCGATTTCCAGAGACTCTTTCACTTTCATCTGGGCGCCGAAAATCTGGCCAGCGTACAGCTCTGTGCAGAACGATTTGTACAGTATCATCTGGGAGTTTGCCCGGAAGCGCTGACGTTTTATCATAAAATCACTGCACCCGTACTACATTCGGAGGAAGAACCACATGAACAAGAATTATGAAATTCTGGAATTTCATAAAATTCTGGATATGCTTGCCAATCTATCCGCAAATGAAATTACCAGAGAAAAAGTGAAATCCATCGTCCCCACATCCGACCTGGCAGACGCACGGGCAGAAATGGAAAAAACAAATGATGCCTTGCAGCTGTCCATACAGTTTGGCGCGCCGCCCTTTCACGCATTCCAGGATATGCGAATGAGTCTGCGCCGTGCAAAGTCCGGTGCCCGGCTCTCTCTGAAAGATCTGCTGGAAATCGCCACCGTTTTACGCCAGGTACAGGCGCTGAGTGACTGGTATGACCGTTGTTCCGGCATAGACTCCTCTCTGGACGATCTGTTCGGCAGGCTGGCACCTGTTCCCTTCCTGCTGGAAAAGCTGGATCGTTCCATTCTTTCTGAAGAGGAAATCGCAGATGCCGCCAGTCCTGCGCTGGCAGATATCCGCCGCAAAATCGGACGCTCTCGGCAGAAGCTGCGTGACACGCTGGACAATATGATGCGCCGGCAGGATGTACAGGAATGCCTCCAGGACAGCCGTGTCACACTACGGGACGGCCGCTTTGTACTGCCGGTTCGCGCAGAGCACCGGGGAAAGATTCCCGGCCTGGTACATGACACCTCTGCAACCGGCCAGACCCTTTTCATTGAACCGATTGCAGTAGTAGATGCCAACAATGACATCCGCCTGCTAGAAATTCAGGAAGCAGAAGAAATCGAGCGCATCATTGCCGCTCTCTGCGAGGAATGCGGCACCTGGTCGGACGCCATCATCCAGGATCACGAGGTATGCGCCGAACTGAACCTTTATTTTGCCAAGGCTCGCCTGGCAGAACAAATGCATGCCTTTGCCCCGATCCTGTCTGATGACGGTGTCATTGCACTAAAAAAGGCGCGTCATCCCCTTATTCCATATCGAAAGGCCGTTCCCATCAGCTTTACACTGGGAGAGCCTTACCGGGCCCTGATCATCACCGGCCCGAATACCGGCGGTAAAACTGTTGCGCTGAAAACCTGCGGTCTTCTCACCCTTATGGCCATGAGCGGCATGCTGATTCCGGCGGCAGAAGGCAGCCGGATTTCTGTATTTCGCCATGTCTTAGCCGATATTGGCGACACCCAGAGCATTGAGCAGAACCTTTCCACCTTTTCTGCCCACATGCGCAGTGTAATTGAAATTTTGGATCAGGCTGACGACTCTTCACTGGTGCTCCTGGACGAATTAGGCTCCGGAACTGACCCGGTAGAAGGTGCTGCCCTTGCAGAAACAATTATAGAACGGCTCAAGGATAACGGCGCAAAGCTTATGGTATCCACCCATTATCAGGAATTGAAGCTCTACGCCACACAACAGCCGGATGTGGAAAACGCTTCCTGTGAGTTTGATCTGGAAACGCTCCGCCCCACATACCGCCTGATTTTAGGCTCCCCCGGCAAATCGAATGCGTTTGCCATCAGCGAGGGACTGGGACTGCCCCGGGATCTGATTCAAAAGGCCGAAGCCTTAGTCAGCGAAGAAAATGTCCGCTTCGAACAAGCGGTTTCTCAGCTGGAAGAAACGCGAAAGACGCTGGAACGGGAACGCAGCGACATGCAGCAGGCTCTGGAACAGGCAAAGTCCGATGCACAGGCACTGCGGGAAGAACGCAGCCGCATGGAAAAGGACAAGGAAGCCATCATGGAACAGGCGCGCCTGGAAGCCATGCGCATTGTGGAAACTACCAAGGCACAGTCCAATGAAATGCTGACCGAACTGGATCAGCTGCGGAAAGAAAAGGAACGCGCCGCCTTTGCAGAGGATGTCATCCGGGCAAAGGGCGATGTGAAGCGGGGCTTCCGAAAGCTTTATGAAACGGCCAATCCCCTTACAGAATCGGCAGATTCCGACTATGTTCTCCCCCGCGAGCTGCAAATCGGGGACACCGTGCTCATGGCGGACACCCAGCAGAAGGCCATAGTAGCAGGCAAGCCGGATAAAAGCGGCATGGTCTTTCTCCAAATGGGCGCCATGCGGACAAAGGCTCCCATTGGAAAGCTACGCCTGGTGGCTGGCGTGGAAGAAAAAAAGAAGAGTCAGCAAAAGCAAAAACAGTGCACCTCCGCCGGACGCGTTTCGGCGCAGGCAGCCCGGCGCGGTACCATGGAACTGGATATCCGCGGCTGTACCTGTGACGAGGGTGTGTACCAAATGGACGCTTTCCTGGATCGTGCGGTAATCTCTCATGTAGGCACCGTCACCATTATTCACGGAAAAGGCACCGGCCTGTTGCGAAAAGCCATTCACAAGCGCTTAAAGCAGCTGAAATATGTGAAATCCTTCCGTCTCGGCACCTTTGGAGAAGGAGAAGACGGCGTCACCATCGTTTCTTTGGAATAGGAGCCAGGCCCTATGACAGATTTTCCTACCTACCGCAGCCAGGTGCTCGACTACGTCCAAGACAATTACGGTACCGTTCCAGAATATCCCTGGGAACGCACCCCGGATGCTGCGGTTCTGCGGCAAAAGGGCAATGCGAAATGGTATGGTCTCATTATGAGAATCCCGGCACAAAAGCTGGGGATTCCCACAGATGCCATGACAGATATTTTAAACGTCAAGTGCAGTCCCCTGGAAATCGGATCGCTGCTGCAAAAGCCCGGCATTTTCCCGGCCTATCACATGAACAAAACCCATTGGATTTCCATTCTTCTCGATGGCACCGTCCCGGAAGCAGAGCTCTTTTTTCTGCTGGATCAAAGTTTTGCGCGGACAAAACCCACCCCCAAATCTCAAAAGAAAGAGGAACACGCATGATTATCTATAACGCATCCATACATACCATGACAGATGCCGGCATTATTGAAAACGGCTATGTCCGGATTGAACAGGGAAAAATTACAGAAGTCGGCTCCGGAACGCCGGAGCACTGCACCCCGGAGGATATTGATGCCAAAGGATCTGCGCTGTTCCCCGGCTTTATTGATGCGCACACCCACCTCGGCATTATTGAAAACGGCATCGACTTCGAAGGAGATGACTGTAACGAAGCCACAGATCCTTTCACGCCGCACCTGCGCGTCATTGACGGTGTCAACCCCACAGACCGCTGCTTTGAGGAAGCCAGAGCAGCCGGCATCACAACAGTTATGGTTTCTCCCGGCAGCGCCAATGCCTGCGGCGGCACAATGGCCATTTTAAAGACGGCCGGCCGCATGGCAGACCGTATGATGATCGGCACCGGCATGAAATTTGCACTGGGTGAAAATCCCAAGACGGTCTATCACGACCGGGACGAGACACCTATTACCCGTATGGCAACGGCGGCAATGATTCGGGAAGGGCTGGCCAAGGCCCAGCGGTATCAGCAGGAACTGGACTTTGCGGAGAGCGATCCGGACGAACATATGCCGGACTATGATGCAAAATCTGAGGCGCTCCTCCCCCTGCTGGAACGTGACATCAAGGCACACTTTCACTGTCACAGAGCGGATGACATGTGTACTGCCATCCGCATCGCCAGAGAATTCAACCTGGATTTTGTCATCATTCACGGCACCGAGGGATACCACATTGCGGACATCCTGGCAGAAGAACAGGTACCGGTAATTGCCGGGCCGATCCTCTGCGACCGCTGCAAACCGGAAATGCAGAATCTCACCATTCAAAATCCGGCGGCTTTGCAGAAAGCCGGCGTGAAAACGGCTCTCTGCACCGATCACCCGGTAATTCCCATTCAGTACCTTCCTACCACTGCGGCACTTGCCGTAAAGGGCGGCATGCGCCGAGAAGACGCGCTCTATGCCATTACAGCCGGAGCCGCTGAAATCCTGGGAGTGGAAGATCGTGTCGGCTCCATTGCGCCGGGAATGGACGCAGATCTCCAGCTTTACAGCGGTGATCCCCTGGACTTGATGTGCGACCCGTGGCTGGTTATGATCAACGGAGAGTCCGTCCTCAAGCCGCAGGAAGCGCTTGTCTGAAACAAGTGCGCGCATAACGAAAAAAAACGAAGAAAACAAAAAATCCGATAGGAATGATATCCTACCGGATTTTTCTTTGTCCTGCAAAAGCCATGCAATTATTTTTATTTCTGCAAAGTGCCGCTGGACAGTGCTTTCAGATAAGCATTGATAAAGCCGTCCAGATCGCCATCCATCACTGACTGAATATTTCCGTTTTCAAATCCAGTACGGTGATCCTTAACCAAGGTATACGGCATAAAGACATAGGAACGAATCTGTGCGCCCCACGCAATTTCCTTCTGTACGCCCTTAATATCTGCGATTTTATCCAGGTGTTCCCGTTCCTTGATTTCAACCAGCTTTGCACGGAGCATTTTCATTGCATAGTCTTTGTTCTGGAACTGGCTTCGCTGTGTCTGACAGGAAACTACAATACCTGTGGGCAAGTGCGTCAGACGTACTGCGGAACTGGTCTTGTTGATATGCTGACCGCCGGCACCGCTGGAACGGAACACATCCATTTTAATATCTTCCGGACGGATATCCACTTCCATAGAATCGTCAATTTCCGGCATAACTTCCAGCGCCGCAAAAGAGGTATGACGACGGCCGGAGGAATCGAAGGGAGAAACCCGAACCAGACGATGTACGCCGGATTCCGACTTCAAAAATCCATAGGCATTGTCCCCGGAAATCAGGATAGAAGCACTCTTCATGCCAGCTTCATCTCCGTCCAGATAGTCCAGCAGTTCCACCTTGTAATTATGCCGTTCTGCCCAGCGGTGATACATCCGGTAGAGCATTTCTGCCCAGTCCTGTGCCTCTGTACCGCCGGCACCGGCGTGGAATGTCAGGATGGCATTGGAACTGTCATATTCGCCAGTCAGCAGAGAAGCCAGCTTCAGAGATTCCAGTTCCTTGACAAACTGATCTGCCTCTTCGTTCAACTCTGTGTTGGACTCTTCCTCGCCCTCTTCCATAGTCAGTTCAATCAGGGTAAGGATATCATCCAGCGTTTCTTCCATCTTGCGATATTTGTTAATACGGTTTTCCAGGCTCTTGGATTCCTGCAAAACCTTCTGGGAGTTATCCAGGTCGTCCCAGAATCCCGGCTCTGCCACCTGCTTTTGCAGTTCATCATAACGTGCCTGTGCCTTTTCGATGCCCAGTACCTCGTAGAGTTCTTTCAGATCTTTTCGGTAATCTGTCATTGTGACACGCAGTTCATCTAATAAAATCATATTCTTTCTCCTTTTTGATAATCCGGAACAGTGCTGTATTCTGCGCACCAATTCTGGCCTTGCGCCGCGTCTGTTCCCCCACAGCTGTTTGAGACAAATCTCAATGTGCTGATCAGATATCTGTAACCTGTCTGATCCATACTCTTTTTATTATACTACAAATTCGCGCTGGATGCAAATATTTTCTTTGGATATTGAAAAAAATTTTCCGATATGGTATAATAGATAGTATATGAGAAAAAATTGCATCCCATAACAGCGATTTTGACAGGGACTATGCCAACCCGAAAAAATGATGCACACACCGCTGTTATGCAGCCAGAAAAGAGGGAGAACCATGGGACTGCACACAGGAGACCCGTGCTTTGCATGCGGGAAAAAGATTATGGAAGATGATGATGTGGTAGTTTGCCCGGAATGTGGCACGCCTTATCACCGTTCTTGCTGGGAGAAAAACGGAAAATGTATAAACATCTGGCTTCACCGGGACGGAAAGACATGGGAACGTCCATCTGAACCGGAGCCGGAAAAAGAAACACCGGTACAAAAGCAAATCTGCCCCAGATGCGGTGCGGAAAATAATGCCGATGCAAAATTCTGCCCGAGCTGCGGCATGACTTTACAGGACACACCGCAGTCCTTCTGGCAAAAACCGCCGGAGGATCCGAATGCTTCTCAGAATACTCCCCAGCAGCGGGAAAGTGTATCTGAACGCTTTCGGCGCACAGCGGCAGAAATCAACGCTCTACAGGATTCCTACTGCGGCATGGATCCGGAATCCAAATTGGAAGAGGAACGCCTGGGAGATGTTGCAGATTTTGTACAGCGAAACACCATTTATTACCTGCCGAAATTCCAGCAGTTTCAAAAAAACGGCCGCCGGATTTCTCTCAATTTCCCTGCTTTTCTGTTTCCGCAGTATTTCTTTGCCTATCGAAAAATGTGGGGCGTGGCGCTGATATTGGTGGCAATTTTTGCACTGCTCAGCATTCCCCAGGAGCTGTGGGCGCTCCAGACCAGCCTCCCGGACTTCATTGCACTCTGGGGCAAGGGCGATTATGCAGTGCTGGCGCAAATGTATCCCCAGATGCAGCAGCAGCTTCAACACCTCTCTGATCGTCTCGACCAATATGAAAACATCATCTACAACGCTTCCATGATCTGCAATTACTTCGAGCTGTGCCTGAAAATATTCTTAGGCATCTTCGGCAACTTCTTCTATTTTCGCTTTGTCCTACGGCGTGTCCGCCAGATCAAATCGGAAAATCTGCCGGAAATCATGTACCGAGATCGGCTTCGCACGCGGGGCGGCACAAATGGATGGTTGATCTTAGCCATTTTCGCCGCAGAATATGTCCTGACTGCGCTGCTTCTTACAGTCCTGTTCCTGATTCTGTTCCTTTCCTAAACAGAAAAGTAGGCAGTACGGAAAACAGTTGTCTTTTTTTCTTCTGGAAAAAACTTGACAAAAAGCAGACAATATGCTATAATGAAAGAACCAAATTGGTTCTTTCGAGGTGTAGCTCAGTTTGGTAGAGTGCTTGCTTTGGGAGCAAGATGCCGCAGGTTCGAGTCCTGTCACCTCGACCAATTGCAGAAGGTTGAATTACGAAAAAAGCTCGTAATTCAGCCTTTTTTCGTTACCTGGGGTGTTTTGCGTAAAACAGGTTTTTTCCCAAAATGGCAAGTAAATACGGGCAAATGGCAAGTAAAATGGCAAGTGGAAAACGGTCAGTTTGTGCCAGTTGTTAGAATTTTCGAAATAGACAGTGCCATTTCTCCATAAGTAAAACCTCCATCGCAGTGTCTTTTCTATGGCACACTGCTTTGGAGGTTTTATCGCATTTTTGAGTATCCGGGAGCTTTCATCAGTTGCTTGACTTGGTCGCTGACAGACATTGCTTCCTGTAATGTCATGAGAAAAGTGAGCCAGTCTTGATGAGAAAAATGCGCATTTACCTAGAACAGCAACATTGGAATTACAACAGCGTATCTCCTGGGCATTGTTCCCTTGATTTCCCGCAAATTTATGATATACTAAGAAAAAACGGAGGTGCTGCATCATGGGAACCTATCTGAACCCGGGAAATGATTTGTTTTACTCTACGGTTACTTATTCTGAAATTTATGTGGATAAGACCATGCTGATTTCTTTCACCAATAAGTGCCTGTTTGGAGAAAACTGCGGGATAAGATCATTCGAATAATTGCCGGAGAACATATTTCCATCAATACGAAAACATTTCAGAACGATATGTGTACTTTTGAAACCGCAGATGATATTTTGACCTTACTGGTGCATCTGGGCTATCTGACATACGACTTCGATACAAAAACCGCCTGGATTCCCAACAAGGAAGTGCGGCAGGCAACTTTTCTATCGGAAAAAGGTCTTGACAAGGTACTGCAATTGTGCTAAAATGAGAATGGAAAGAAATAATGTAGTGGCAATACAGTCACGCAATAAGAAAGCCCCCAGAGTTGCGACCTCTGGGGGCTTTCGCCTTATCTATACGAAATCAGGCAATGTTAGGCTATTTGTCGGGCTTACCTCCTGTCTAGCCATTTGTAGACCTTATACAAGATAATGTCTACCACAACAGAAATGAAAAGGGAAATAATGTAATATAACAATACAGCCACCTCCTTCCTGACGGAAGAAGCCGACCTGTTAATTATATCACATCAAGCAATATGCTGTCAAATTTGCTTAGATGCTGAAACTGCTGCAAGAAATTTGAGATTTGCATAATGCTTTTCGGTTTCAAAGGGGTTAATTGCCTCTTGGAGATTATTCGCCCTCTAATTCTGAATGTACGAGGAAATATACTGGAATGGTGGAAATTTGAAAAGTGATCCTCAAAATCGTCACAATACATTTTATTACACTGTGGCGATTTTTCTTGTCAAAACCAGCACACTTGTTTATTCGCAGTATAAAGTTTTTATAGTACACTTAAAAAACTATTAATTATTTCTATCTTTTTATGGTATACTATAAAAAGAGGTGATTGTATGGTAGATCTGAATAGCCGACTGGCTCGCATCAAGAAGATGGTGGACAACGAGCTTTATTTTGCAATCAATAAGGGCAGACAGTACGGAAAAACGACAATATTAAATGCCCTGGCAAACAAATTGAAAGAGGACTATTTTGTGTTAAGTCTCGACTTTCAGTTTTTGGATTCCGATGATTTTGAAAACGCACGAACCTTTGTCATTTCAACAAAAACAAAAAAACCGGACTGAAAACCGCAGACATAAACGGCAAGACTGTGATTGAAGCCGTCATATAAAACAACATCATAAACATATCAATCGAGAGTCCGAAAAGTATGACGTTTTCGGACTCTTTTGTTTTATTCTTCCAATGTCATGGTTGCTTTTTACCAGTATTGTGCTATAATAGTTACGGCAATGAAATTTTACAACAAATTATGTACTAAGGAAAAAGAGGGGTGACCGATCATGCACGGAATATTTCTGGGCGGAACGTACTTGGAAAAACATCTGGAGAGCACATAGAGACATAGTTCTAGACAAACAGGAACTATGGGTGCTTAACACTTGTCTGTTTCTCATTCTCGATTACTTCGGCAATAGAAACGGCTTCTATGACAGCATTATTTCATGATAATACACCTTACTGTTTCAAGTGAAAAATGATATTGCAGAGTCAAAAGATAAGCTTTATCAAAACATTTATAGAGAAAGCCTGCTCAGAGCAGGCTTTTTTCTTACTGTGCCTGCATTCAAGTTGATTTTCACGCTGTTTCATGATATAATAAATGCAAGTGAGAAATCGTTATAAGACTATGAAAGAAGTTACACCATGCGTTCCGAAAGAAAAATGCTCCCCATCGGCGTTGAAAACTTTGAAAAGCTTCGCAGAAATGATATGTACTATGTCGATAAAACAGAGATCATTGCAGACCTGCTCCGGAATCATGGGGATGCAAATCTGTTTACCCGTCCCCGGCGATTCGGCAAAACCTGACATCTTAATTTTTATATTTGATCTGTATTGTATATTTCAACACACGAAAATTGAACGGAACAGGAGTTCGATAATATGCCAAAATCAGAAAATCAAAAACAAAAGCTTCTGTATCTGCTAAAATTCTTCTATGAGGAAACTGACGAGGATCACCCGCTTACGGTCAATGAAATCATTGCAAAACTGAACCAGAACGGAATTTCTGCTGCGAGACGTTCTATTTATGACGATATCCGTACACTGCAAGATTTCGGAATAGATATTGTTATGCAAAAAAGTAAGACTTGTGCGTATTTTTTAGGTTCCAGGCTTTTTGAAACATCTGAACTGAAAATTCTCATTGACAGCATACAGTCCTCCAGATTTATTACCAAAAAGAAAAGTGAATCTATCATAAAAAGACTGAAACAGCTCGCAAGCAAACCACAAGCACGGAGTTTTTCAGGACAAATATATATTTACGATCGTATCAAAAGCATGAACGAAAGCATTTTATACAACGTAGATACGCTGCACAACGCCATTGCAGCAAACCGCAGGATCACGTTTCGATACTTTGATTATAATATAAAAAGAGAAAAAGTTTTTCGTAAGAACGGCGAATTGTATTCTGCTGATCCTCTCGCACTGACCTTTGACAATGAAAATTATTATCTGATATCTTATCATCACAAGTATGAGGGCTATGTTCATTACCGTGTGGATAAGATGACTGATATTCATATCAGCTCTGAAAAAAGAATCATTCCCAACGAACGATTCAATGCCGCAGCATATGTAAAGCCGATGTTTTTTATGTTTGATGGTGAAATCGAGCAAATCACAGCTTTATTTCATATATCCTATCTGAATATTATACTGGATCGATTTGGTGACAATGTGATTTTACATGAGACGGAAGATGCAGAATGCTTTCAGGCAACTTTTAAGGCGGCGGTAAGTCCGACCTTTCTTTCATGGATTATGGGATTCGGTTCAGGTGCTCTGATCCTTTCTCCACAGTGGGTTGCCGATGAATTAAAACGGCTTTCTTTGGAAACAGCAGAAATGTATACGGACATGGAAGAATCATAGTACTGTTTATAGTACACCTGTCATGATATAATGATAGCAACACCTGAGGAAATGATAGTACTAAAGTGATCTACTAAGGAAACATTGCATAAAGCCCGCCTGACGGCTTTGCACGCAATCTGCTTGCAGATTTTCCGTCATATTGCCCAGAAATCCCTTGCCATACATCAAGTATGCCTGCGGAATTTCTATGCAATCTGCCGAAAAATCTGACTACGCATCTCACGCACAAGCTTTATTCAGTGTTTCCTTAAAAATGTCAGGAGGAAAAATATGAACATCTTTGAAAAGCCGATCAACAAAGAATACGTTAGAGAATATCTTTATGATTTGAAAGATGATTTTGATGGAGAGGAATGGAATGAAGATTTTGAGGAATTACCAGATGTATTATATCAAAATGATACCGTAAGGATTTCACATCTATCCGAAAAGAACGTTGTGGAATGTGTTTTTTTACAGGATGATGTCAATGTTTATTTCGCTTTCATAAATATCGATGTTTCTGAAAACGGTTTACAGAACGCCTTGACAGCCATTTCCCGGTCAGATGCTGATTGTGCTGAAAAATTCGATCGCATCTGTGAATTGATCTTCCACAAAAAATTTGACAGGTCGCTCGAAAAGATCGATGAGTATGGACTTTCCCTGAGATGTTCTGTCTATAGCGAAATTGCTGAAAAGGATAATGCAAACGCTCAATATGAACGTTTAGGCAACGAGTTTGCAGTTGATGTTGGGTTTCATTTTAACAATGCAAAGGTTAATCTATGCTTTTTCTCAGAAGAAATTGCTGCCATTCGGGAAAATCATAAAATTGCAGAGTTAGCAAACCGGATAACTTCTTATGATAAAAAACTGAGGGATTGCCTTAACAATCTCTATCATTACCTATAATGGTGTCGAGCAGCGTAAACTTATAAAATTCTTATATTTTGAGGTGAAAATATGCCAATTATGATTGAAAACATCAACGCCCAGACGATCACCCCGGCACTGGGAAAGAATCCACGACAGCTCTATGAGCATCAGGAAGAGGCAATCCGGAAGTTAGATGCCATGGACAAAAGAGGGTCATTCCGTACCCTGCTCGTTTTGCCCACAGGCGGCGGAAAAACGTTAACAGCCGCATACTGGCTGCTTCGGAATGCAGTAGACCAGAACAAAAAGATTCTCTGGCTTGCACACAGGCATCTGCTCCTGGAGCAGGCGGCAGAGGCTTTCGCCCGAAACGCCTATACTGATACAATGGTAAACCGCACGGTTTTCAATTACCGCATCATTTCCGGAATGCACGATAAGCCCGTACATATTCAGAAAACCGACCGTATTCTTATTGCCAGCAAGGACAGCATGATCCGCAGTCTGGATAAACTGAAAAACTGGCTGAATGGGGAAGAAATCTATCTGGTGATCGACGAGGCACATCACGCCGTGGCGAAATCCTACAAGAAAATTATCCAGTATGTTGCAGATCACACGAAATCCATGAAGCTGCTGGGACTCACGGCGACACCATTCCGTACCTCAGAGGACGAGCAGGGTGCCTTAAAGCAAGTCTTTACAGATGATATTGTGTACAAGACCGATCTGGACACCCTCATCAAAAAGGGCATTCTCGCAACGCCTACCTTCATTGACTGCAACACCAATATACAGTTTACAGAACATCTGGGAGTCCAGGCGTTGAAAAGCATTGAGAATCTGGATACGCTGCCGGAAAATATTGCAAATGACATTGCAGACAACAAAGAACGAAACCGCATCATTGTGGAGGAATACCTGCACAACTACGAGAAATACGGACAAACCATTGTGTTTGCACTGAACAAAGTCCACGCCATTGCCCTGAACAAGCTCTTCAACGAGAAAGGAAAGGCATACGGCATCCGATCTGAATTTATCATTTCCGAAGTACAGGATATGATAACGGGCATCACCATTTCCAATGCAGACAACGAACGTAAAATCGAAGCATACCGCAATGGAGAAATCCAGGTACTCATCAACGTCAATATCCTCACAGAGGGAACAGACCTGCCAAAGACCCATACAGTATTTCTGACACGCCCCACCGTTTCCACAACACTGATGACGCAGATGGTTGGAAGGGCACTTCGGGGTCTTAAAGCTGGCGGTACAAAGGAAGCATACATTGTCACCTTTATTGATAACTGGAACGATAAAATCGCATGGGTAAATCCAGAAACACTTACGGAGGCAGAGTATCACGAAAAAGAGACCCTTGCCGAGACCCAAAAGCAGCAGATCCGGCTGATCGCAATTTCAAAGATCGAAGAGTTCGCACGAATGGCAGATGCTGCCGTGGATACGTCCGCATTGGACAGCACGCCGGCAATCGAACTGATTCCTCTTGGTATGTATATGCTGTCCACGCTGGAATGCAATCATCAGATTCTGGTATACAACAGCACACAGAATGCCTACCAGAGCCTGATCCGTGATCTGCCCAATCTGATGGAGCATTACGGCATTGAAGGTGAAACCATTCCGGAAGAAACGCTGGATGATATGACCGAGCATTGTTTCCAAAGCTACTTTGACGAAAACATGATTCCCTCCTGCAATCGGAACGACATCGAGCATCTGCTGAAGTTTTATGCACAGAAGGCAGTTGCACCTCTGTTTGTGACGATCGATGAAATGGAGCGAAAAAAGCTGGATGTTTCTGAAATCGCAAAGAAGATCTATGATGAGGATATGCGTAGAAGCGAGAAAAACGCCTATATTCAGAGCCTTTGGGCAGAAGAGGGCAGCCTGCTCCCCGTGTATTATACCAACCCGTACTTCTTTAAGAAGCTGATCGATCTGGAACTGGCAAGCTGGACGGAGACATTGAAATTGCAGCAGCAGAACCGCAGACAGAAGCGGAACTGCGAAATCTCGAACAGTTCCCCCTGCAGAAGATCATTGAACTGTATCCGAAAATTGGCTTGCAACTAAAGGAAGACGCTTTTGCTGCTGCAAGAAATGATGACGGCAGCTATGTATGTGCCGGCTGCGGTGAAGTATTTCCGACACGGCTCTTTTTGCAGGTAGATCATATTGTCCCCATGGCAAAAGGCGGTCTGAGTGTTCCGGATAATTTACAGGTACTTTGCAGAACCTGCAACCAGCGTAAGGGAGATCACTGATGTCACATACAGCATATTGGATCACGCCGGACGATGTTGCGGTATATCTGTTTCTCGAAAATACGTCTCACCAAAGAGAAAATGAGATCTTATGGGACTTGTTTGAAAATCACAAGGCACATATCCCGACAGAATATGGCAGCACATATTTGCAGTTCAAGCAGAGCATCATGAATCTGCTGAACATTTACGAACTGGATGCAGCTTCCTATGACGAAGCGGCACTGATCCTAATGGAAACAGAGCATACTTCGCTTTATTCCGAGGAAGAATCCGATTGCTTTGACGCTTATTTTAAGCTGATCTGGCTGCAATTGAGGTATTCCGGCATCGCATACCGGAAAGTGAAACTGAGAAAGCTGCTGCGGGATTTTGGCTATAAAAGAAGGTCAGAAAAACTGACAAGCCGCATACAGCAGGCAATCGACAAGCTGGAGCTGAAAATATACCTGCGGGGATATGTGCCATGCAGCATTGATGCTATTTCGCTTGAGGATGTGATTGTGATTCGGTTGGGTGAGGGCAGTATGTTATAACAGAGCGATACCTCATATCCTAAACACTGCGGCTGCCTGCAACTGCACTTGGAAAGACTTTGAAAATCGAATTTGTATGAGACAAAGAGTGGACAATTAATGGTTGTCCACTCTTTTTTTCCGATATAGTGAAACTCAGCCATTCACCTACTGCGGCCATACCCATTGTCAAGCAACTTTGGCTCATATTTTTATTCGCAATCGCAATATAGGGTGCATTTGAGTATAGGCAATACCGCACAAAGATTGTGCGACAGATGCGTCGTCAAATTTTTCGTCAGA